>Ga0315294_10001576_pt1 | contig 24946 bp, 11 predicted proteins | sample YL17G13_40_MG_FD_203626 | JGI IMG/M metagenome (GOLD analysis project Ga0315294, IMG submission 203626) | Sediment microbial communities from Yellowstone Lake, YNP, Wyoming, USA - YL17G13_40 | ecosystem: Environmental > Aquatic > Freshwater > Lake > Sediment | place: USA: Wyoming | collected...
CTATAATAACGATATTCTAAAGATATGGCTCATTTAACTCGAGCTGGATAGAGCGTTTGGGGAAAGCCATCAGAAGATAAAGTAAAAAGTAAGAAGTAGAAATTACTTATGAAGGCCGGTAAAAATACCGTCTGAAAAGACAGGGTAATAAAAAAGATAATGGCTGTAAAACTGGACACACGTACCGTCGAATCCTCTGTGGCTGCCGAAATCTACATTTCAGCCACGCCCCGGGAAGGTACATCGCTGCAGGACCAATCGTATGAGATTTTTAGGGGCATCAGACAGATACTGCGTTCAAAGAAAGCGCATATCCTGCAGGAGCGTGTGTTTGCCACCCAAGCAACGATAGAGACTATCTCGCGTGCACGGTCAAAGGCATACGCAGATTTCGATGATGGAGTTAGTCCGAGTTTATTGGTGGGTAGGGAAGGGTTGTCCGGACCTTTTGCCGGGGTGCAGGTCCACGCTGTCAGCAGTGACCCCCGCTGCTTCTTGCGAAGCAAGAGCGGGGGCCCGGAAGTGATTGATGTGGATGGAAGGCCGTGTGGACGAATTCTTCACCTTTCCGGCTGCACGCTGGTTACGCTTTCCAGCATATCTGCCCTTCAGTTCACTGAGGCCACCGAACAGGCCAGAGCCTGTCTGGAAAAAAGTGAGTCAGCGCTTAAGCAATTCGGGGCCGATTTCCTTTCTGTTGCACGCACGTGGGTATGGCTGAGAGATATTCTTTCCTGGTACGACGATTTCAATCGTGTCAGAAACAAGTTTTTTACCGAGAGAGGGCTTATCGGAGAGGGAAGCCGACAATCGATGCCCGCCAGTACCGGCATTGGCTTGGGGTCTGCTGACGGCAGCAAGTGTGCGATGGACCTGATAGCGGTGCTGGGGCCGGAGGGTTCGCCCCAGTTCCTTCCGGCTGTGGGAAAGCAGCAGTGTGCGTTGGAGTATGGCTCGGCCTTTTCGCGGGCCTCACGGGCAGTTACACCAGCCGGCGAAACAGTATTTGTCTCAGGGACCGCCTCTATTGATGCCCGTGGTGCTACCACCCATATTGCAGACCCGGCGGGCCAGATAAATACAACCATAGAAAACGTCCGAGCTGTTCTTGCAGATATGCACTGCCGGGACCAAGATGTCGTGCAGGCAGTTGCCTACTGCAAGACAACCGAAATCGAGGAAATATTCAACGCCTTAAAAGACGATTTACCCTGGCCGTGGGTGACGACAATCTGCGATATATGTCGGCCGGAGCTGTTGTTTGAAGTGGAAGCTACCGCAATGCCCAAACCCGCCAAAACCCACTGAAACGGGTAATCGCGTGCCGAGTTTTACTTGCCGGAACTGGTGTGTTTTTTGTATAATTGACTGGTTGTATCGCGGGTGTTCTTGGCAGATTGCGGTACTGCTTTCCTTTATCTACGGAAATGGTGAATGTTGAGGAAAGACACAATGAAGAAAGAGGTGTTTTTCCGAACCTTAGCGGGGAAGGAGGGCGATTGAAAAGGGTCTGTCTTGCACGTTGGGAAGATTCGCGGGGGTGCGTGGGACGATTCTTTTTCTTTTTTCCCATAGTCGTATCATGTGCGATTTCTGCAAATGCTTCGCAAGAAAACCCCAAATCACCTTCACCTTCGCGGCCCTATATTGAACAGCCGTTTGTTGTTACGCAGCTTCCGGTAGGAACATCTGCCGAGCAGCGGGGGGTCACAGCCGGTGGTATGCTGCGAGCAAATTTCGGCGATGGGACCCGGCTGGTTATGGTGTACTCTGACCGGTCTGTAAAGGTGCTCACAGATGGGTTTCACAGTGCCTGCGACCCTGAGGTCTCATTTGACGCTTCGCATATCCTCTTCGCAGGCAAGCGGTCGCCATCAGACCGATGGAACATTTTTGAAATGGCCAGCGACGGCTCGAACATCAGGCAGGTTACCGATTGCCCCAGCGACTGCCGAAGTCCGGCGTACCAGGCGACGCTTTACACGCTCGATTCTCCAAAGCCCTGGTACCAGTTGACCTTTGTGGGTTCGCAGGATGGTATATTGAACGAATGTGGAGTTGGCCCGGCTACCAGTCTGTATTCGTGCAAACTCGATGGCTCTGCCGTGCGCCGGTTGACCTTTAACCTCTCCATCGATATGGACCCATTCATTATGTACGACGGCCGGGTGCTTTACGCAAGCTGGCAGCGGTCCACACTCACTCGGGGAGTTCTGGGGCGAATCGCACTATTTGGCATCAACATTGACGGTACGGATTGCGCTCTGTTCTCTGTCGAAGGAGGTAAACGAGTAAAACATATACCGTGTACCACGACAAAAGGCCTTGCAGTTTTTGTCGAGGCCGACAGCGTTCCCTGGGATGGTGCCGGGACCCTTGCTTGCGTGCGCCTGCAAAGACCGCTTCACTCATACCGGCAAATCACCAAAGAATCCGATGGTCTGTTCCACTCACCTTATCCGCTTCCCGACGGCAGGATTCTTGTCTCCCGAAGACCCGCGGATGGTTCAGGCACCCACGGAGTCTATCGGCTCGACCCTTCCACAGGGCAATTTGAGCTAATCTTTGACAGCCCAGACTATCACGACATACAGGCCAGGGCCATATATCGGCGTGCCGAGCCGGATGGGCGGTCAACTGTGGTTGCTGAAGAAGACCCTAACGGCAAACTCTACTGCCTCAACGTATATATTTCCGACCTCGAACAGCCACAATGGCTACCGCACGGAACGGTAAAGAGACTCCGCGTGCTTGAAGGGATTCCAGTCACAAGTGACGTGATAGACGCCTCGCGTCAGGCGGCTGTAGGTGGTAGTGTGCAGCGCCGCAGCGGAATCCCTCCTCTTGCGCAACGCCGCATTCTGGGTGAAATCCCTGTGGAGGAAGACGGCTCGTTCAATATTGAGATACCGGCGAACATCCCGGTTGAGCTCCAAACGCTCGATAGTGACGGGATGGCACTGCAAACCTGCAGTTGGATTTGGGTCAAGAATCATGAACCGAGGGGATGTATCGGCTGTCACGAGGACGGTGAGCTGACCCCTGAAAACGTTTTGGCAAAAGCCTTAACCCGCCCATCAATCAAGCTGACACTGCCTGCTGAACGAAGACGGACTGTGGACTTTCGCCGCGACGTTATGCCAATCATCGCAAAAAAGTGCGTTCGCTGCCATGCTGATACCGGTTCTGTTCTTCGCCTTACATCGGATGCGGCAGGCAATACTTACTTCAATCAGAGTTATGAAAATCTTCTTGCCCCCGGCAAAGAGCCCGACACCGGCAAATACGTCCATCCCGGCCGGGCAAGAACCAGCCCGCTTACATGGCGCATCTTTGGGCGCAATACCTCGAGGCCTTGGGACAGAACCTATTCACGCGAGTCGATACAGCAGATGCCTCCGCCGGAAGCTGAGGCGCTGACCGAAGACGAAAAACGTACCTTTGTGGAATGGATAGATGCCGGAGCACTATGGGACGGGGTTCCCGGTCCTGACGCGTTGCCCGGAAGCAAAAATTCGATTGGAGACCAGAAAAGGTGAAGCAGCTAAGGTTAGTGACATTACTGTTAGTGTTTCAACTTTTCGCCGCTGACGCGGTATCGCAAGAATTGCCCGTTTTCACCGATGTCACCGACCAGGCAGGGATTCGTTTCAAGCATAGCTTCGGTGACTTCGAGCTAAGTAACATCGTCGAGGGTACAGGCAGCGGCGCAATGTTCTTTGACTATAACGGCGACGGCTGGCTCGATATTTACCTCCCAAACGGGCGCTGGCACAAAGACGTCAGTGATAACAGAGGCAGGGAGCTGAAAGGAAAACTCCGCAATTACCTCTACCGCAATAACGGTGACGGAACTTTCACGGATGTTACCGAGGAAGCTGGCGTCGGAGGCGGCGACAGATATGGCGTAGGGTGCTCGGCAGCCGATTTCGACAACGATGGTGACCTCGACCTCTATGTGCTTAATTACGGGCCAAACACTTTTTACCGGAACAATGGCAACGGCACTTTTACAGACATATCCGAGTCATCAGGACTCGCCAATCCACGCTGGAGTCTTTCGGCTCCGTGGTTTGATTATGACAATGATGGCGACCTTGACGTCTATGTTGCGAACTATCTTGAATACGACAGTGGAAAATTTAGGTCATATTACGCCGCTGCTGGCTATCCGGGGCCGCTCAGCTACAATGGTCAGCCCGATGCCCTTTATCGCAATAACGGCGACGGCACATTCACCGATGTCACCAAAGAAGCAGGGGTATATCAGCCGAATGGACGTGCTATGAGCGCCACTGTTGCTGACCTTGACAACGATGGATTACTTGACATCTATGTAGCAAACGATGCGATGGAAAATTACTTCTTTAGAAACAAAGGTGACGGCACTTTCGAGAGCAAAGGTCTCGAAATGGGCCTGGCCTTTGGCGAAGGCGGCCAGGGGGTCTCTTCGATGGGACCTGTCGCCGGCGATGTTGACCGAGACGGCTGGCTTGACGTTTACATCCCTGATATGGGATACGGCTGTCTTCTGATGAATCGAAAGGATTATTTTGAAGACCGCACCTCGCCGTCCAATTTAGCTGCGATATGCGGCCAGTACACCGGCTGGGGCGGTCTGCTGCTTGATTATGACTGTGATGGTTACCTTGACATCTATATTGCCAACGGCGACCCCCACCACGAATATCCAGAAGAGGCCGTCCTTGTCCGAAACGATGGCGAGGGCAACTTTGTGGATGTGGCGAACCAATCGGGTGCTTATTTCAAGCAAAAATATGTCGGGCGAGGAGCGACCGTCGGCGACTATGACAATGACGGCGACTTGGATATTCTGGTGGCTAATCTCAATGACAGGGCGCGGCTGCTGCGAAACGATGGGGGCAACAGAAACAACTGGCTTATTATTGATGCGAAGTTACCAAACGGCAAAACAGACGCTGTCGGCGCACGGGTTACTATTACCACCGGCTCGCTGATTCAGATACAAGACCTCATCCCTGTAAAGGGTTATCTCGGCCAGGTCGATCCTCGATGCCATTTTGGTCTGGGTAAGGCCGCAAAGGCGGATACCGTTGAGATTCACTGGCCGGACAAACGCATCACTAAACTTCCAAATGTAAAGGCCAACCAGATTCTTAAGGTAATCCAGGAACCACGACAAAAGGAGTGACAACAATATGCGCAGTTTCCTAATCATCGCTGTGATTGTTACGGTTAGCGCTTCTGTCTGGGCGGCAGGAGGCAGCCAGAAGCACCCTGTGTACGTTGGGGCAAGAGTCTGTGCGAAGTGTCACGATGGGAAAGGGATGGGACATCAATACAGCCGGTGGCTGGCATCAAAACACGCCCAGGCTTACGCAGTGCTTGCTAAACCGGAGTCGAAAAAAATTGCGCAAATAAGCGGTATCCCGCAGGAGCCGCAGGAGGCACCCATGTGCCTCGGATGTCACGCGACCGGCGCGCACGCAGAAGCATGGGAAAAGGACAAGACATTTTTCGTCACAGATGGCGTCCAGTGCGAGAAATGTCACGGGCCGGGCAGCGAGTATATGGACGCATCTGTAATGACTAATAGCCAAGCCGCTGCCAAGGCAGGTCTTGTAAAGCCGACGATGCAGGATTGTCTGGGCTGTCACGAAGTTAAGGGTTCTCACGTGGCGGTACTTAAGCTGCCCAAACTTGATATGGAAAAGGCCGCTAAAGAAATCGCTCATCCAACGCCTCAAGATTGGAAATACCCACTGGCACCGCAGCTTCCCGTAATAGCCCAGGAGCAAAAGGACCTTCCCAAGTACGCTGGGGTCTTTGCGTGTGCTTCCTGCCACAAGGCACCGGCGATGGGTTACCAGTTCAGTAAATGGCGAATGAGTGCTCACGCACGTGCGTATGCAGTGTTGGCAACCGCCAAGGCATACGAAATTGCCAAAAAAGATAACCTCAAGGAAGACCCGCAGACCAGCCCCAAGTGCCTCAAGTGCCATACCACAGCTTACCACGAGCCGGCAGGTGATTCGCTCGACTCCTACGCTCTGGACGAAGGCATCGGCTGTGAGGCCTGCCACGGAGCAGGTAGTAAGTACTTGTTAGAAGCGATTATGAGGGACCGCCCTGCGGCGAAGGCCGCCGGCCTCAAAGAGGTCACGCGCGAGACCTGCCTGACCTGCCATAAGGATTCGCACGACAAGCCGTTCAATTACGATAAAACCGTGGCTGAAATTGCCCACCCCACGACTTCGACAAAAATTGCAGAGGAACCGATTTATAAGACGCCGTTAAATATGGCCCTGTCGCCGGATGCGAAAGAGCTTTATGTTGCATGTGAGGCCTCAAACACGGTAATCGTGGTAAACATACAGACACGGCAAAAAATCGCCGAGATACCTGTCGGCCGCCAGCCCAACGATGTTACTTTCAGTCCAGACGGTAAAAGGGCCTATGTCAGTCATCGTCTTGATGATACGGTGGGTGTGATTGACGTGCTGTCGCGCAAAGTAATCGCCATTATACCCGTGGGCGATGAGCCGCACGGTGTGCTTACGGATGCCGCAGGTGTGTATCTATATGTGCTCAATACGTCTGCGGACAATATCTCTGTGATAGATACAGCTACGCTGAAAGAAGTTAAGCGGCTTAACGCCAGCGAGGGGCCTTGGTCCCTGTCGCATTCGCCTGATGGAGCGCTTATCTATGTCACTAACTATCTCTCACGATTTGTTCCGTTCCGTATGCCGGCGATGTCGGAAGTTACTGTTGTTGACACAAAGCTCGCCGTCGTCGAAAACCGCATCACAATTCAGGCAGCCAACCTTGTGCAGGGCATTGCATGGCATCCCGGCGGGCAGTTCGCTTTGGCGACGCTCAATCGCACCAAGAATAACGTTCCAATGACCCGCTTGCTTCAGGGCTGGACGATTACCAACGCTCTGGGGGTTGTGTGGAAAGATGGGCGTGTGGACCAGGTGCTCCTTGACGAACCCGGCCTTTGTTTCCCCGATCCTGCTGACGTGGCAGTCACACCCGATGGCCGACTGGCACTGGTCACCAGCGCCAGTTCGGACCGCGTCGCCGTGGTGGACATACCCAAACTCATCTCGATGCTCGAGACTGCCTCTGAGTATGAGCGCCAACATATATTCCCTAATCACCTTGGAAAGCCTGCCGAGTTCATACTCACCCATATACCCACCAAAAACAGCCCTCGCGGTATAGTCGTCACGCCGGACGGCAAAACCGCATTTGCGGCAAATGCGCTGGACGACTCGCTTACAGTAATTGATATCGAGCGTCTGGCAGTGAGCGGCAGGGTGGACTTAGGCGGCCCCGAAGTTATCACTCAGGTGCGCTATGGCGAGCGAGTTTTCCACAACGCCGATAACACCTTTCATCGCCAGTTCTCCTGCCATTCCTGTCACCCTGATGGGCACATAGACGGGCTAACATACGATATTGAGCCGGATGGAATCGGCATCAGTCCGGTGGACAACCGCACGCTACGCGGTATTCTGGACACGGCCCCATTCAAATGGGAGGGAACCAATCCGAGTCTGCAAAGGCAGTGCGGGCCGCGCCTCGCGGTTTTCTTTACGCGAGTCCAGCCATTCACTCCCGAAGAGCTTTCAGCGCTGGACAACTACATCTGCACCATTCCGCGGCCGCCGAACCGTTACCGCCCTCTGGGAGCGGAGCTTACCCCCGCTCAACGCCGCGGCAAAAATGTTTTTGGACGAACGATGACCAATGATGGCCGCATTATTCCGAGGGGAAAACGGTGTGTCACCTGTCATTTTCCGCCGCTTTATACCGACCGCCTGCGCCACGATATAGGGACAAAACACCCGCTGGACAGGGAAGCACGTTTTGATACGCCGCACCTTAACAACATCTACGACTCGGCCCCATATCTGCATAACGGAATCGCGGATACTCTGGAAGAGATATGGACAAGATATAATCCCGAGGACAAACATGGTGTCACGAATGATATGACTAAAGACCAGCTCAACGACCTGATCGAGTACCTCAAGACGCTATAACTGCCCGAACAAGAAAGGGAAGTGATTATGAGATATTTCATAAGTATATTTGGGATATTGACAGTATTATGGTTCTCGGTGCTCGATGCTCGATGCTCGATGCTCGAGCATCGCACGGCGCACGACGCACAACGCACGACGAACAAGCTTCCTTATGTCTATACACGCTGGAGGCATTTCACTGTTGAAGATGGTCTTCCCAACGACCATATTTTTGCTGTTAAGGCCGATGGCTCAAAGGTGTGGGTAGGCACCGAGGATGGGCTTGCGCTTATCGACAAAAAAACCGGTAAAATAAAAAGCTGGAAAGAGGAGGACGGCCTACCCTGGCGCGTGGTAACTGCCCTCGAGGTCGATCCCAAGACAGGAGACCTCTGGATTGGATTGTTCGGCGGCGGCCTTGCACGCTTCAGCGGCGGCCGATTCGACCACTGGAACCAGTTCAACAGCGGACTGGTCAACGATGTCGTCTATGGCATAGCCGTGGAAAACGACAATGTGTGGGTGGCTACCACCGCCGGTGCAAGCAGGTATAATACGGTGACCGGCGAGTGGACGATATTCACCGAGAAAAATGCACCGATGGAAGAAATCTGGAACTACGGCGTGGCTTATGACGGCAAGAGCAAGATTTACCTGGCTGTATGGGGCAGCGGTTGCCTTGAATTCGACTGCAAGAAAGAGACCTGGAAGGTTTATCTGGACCCCGATGGTGAAATGGAGATAGACCTGTACCGCGATGACGGAATCATCCACGTCATTGTGACCGGCGTCAGCGCGATTGAAGATGTCCTCTGGGTCTCCACGTATTTCGGCAACAGCCGCTATGACGGCCGTCACTGGCGCGGCTTTTACGCGGATGAGACGGGCCTGCCCAGCGACTTTGTCAACAACGTTAAGGCCCGCAGTATTGATGAGTGCTATTTTGCCACGGATAAAGGCCTCGGGGTGGTTGCCGATTTCCCGACCGAGAGTGTGGTTACCTACACGCGTGACCCCAATACCTTGCGTGGTAAGGCCCAGGTTTACCAGGCCGGCAAGCTCCTGACGACGGTCGATATGGAAAAAGCCGTGCCGCACAACTTTATCATCAATGTCGACGTTGACGGCAACGACACCTGGGTCGCAACCGGCAAGGGGCTCGGCTGGGCTATCGGCGAGGGTTACTATCCCGGAGTCAAAGAAAATCCAGCCTGGCTTGCCGGCAGAAAAAAAACAACGCCAACAACCAAGTAAAGACAGCAGGCACAGATGGTTATTAAGTGGTATTTGAATCAGAAGTGAGGGTAAATTATGCGATACCGAATTATTTTGTTGGTTGCTGCAATTTTTGTTACGCAAGTGGCGTTTGCGGAGCCAAATCAGATTCAGTCAAAGCTCAATGCCTGGGGGCCATCTTTTGTGGTGGACGAAGAGACAGTTAAGATTCTCAAGGAAATCGACTCGCTCAATGCGTATCAAGCACCGAATCTGCAACTGAAGCTGGACACGAGCTACGCCCACACGGCCAAGGATGTGGAACCATTTCGCCATGTCCAGCCATACAAACGACATTTCCTCAAGCAGATAGAGTACCCCGGCCCCGGTCGGGCGATTCCGGAGCCGAACAATGTGCAGACCGTCAAGATTGGCTTCATTGGCCCGATTATGTCCACGGTTTCAGTCGCCACCGGCGGAAAGAGCCACGAGGAGTCGCTAGGGATAAAGATGCTGCAGGGCACACAACTGGCCATCGAGCAGGCCAACGAAAAAGGCGGATACCTGAAGCGCAATGTCCCCTTTGAGCTGGTCGTCAAAAATGATAATGGACTATGGGGCTCTTCGGGCAATGAAATTATCACAATGGCTTACAAAGATAAAGTCTGGGCGATACTTGGTACAATAGACGGCGCCAACAGCCACATTGCCATTCGTGTGGCGCTAAAAGCCGAGATTCTAATGATGAACTCAGGTGACACAGACCCGACATTTATCGAGACAAACATTCCTTGGGTTTTCCGCTGTATCGGGGATGACCGGCAGCAAAGCTATCTGCTGGTTGATTACCTGTATAGGAAACTCGGGTTTCAGCGGGTGGGCGTCATCCGTGCAAGCAATCGGTATGGCCGATTCGGTGTGCGAGAAGTTAATGACGGAAGCCGGCGTCTGGGCAATCCCATCATCCTCGAAATGGCCTATGCACTCGGAATCACCGATTTTTCACTCCAACTGGAACGCCTCAACAAAGAAAACGTTCAGGCAATCGTGCACTGGGGTGATGCCCGCGACGGCGCTATGGTTCTTAACCAGATGCGTGCTATGGGTATGAAGCAGCCCTTCTTTGCGTGCGACAGGTGCGTCTCGGACGAGTTCGTGCAGATTGCGGGTGAAAATGCCGAAGGGGTTATCTGCGCCTATCCGTGGAACCCGACGAGCAATAACCCCCTGCTCGCAGAATTCCGCGAGGCCTTCCGAAAACGTTTTGGCGAGGAGCCGGAAACGTATGCCGCTCACGCTTATGATGGTATGAATATGCTGATATGGGCGATACAGCTATCGGGCCTGAATCGGGCGAAAATACGTGATGTACTGGCGTACAGGACAACGCCCTGGAAGGGTGTAACCGGTGACATTGTGCTAAGCGCCGCCCTTGACGACATCGGTGAAGTATATCTGGCAAAACGAGAAAACGGCAAGTGGCATTTCTTCTCCAGAAATGGCCTCGGGATACCGCGAGAGTATATTCCTGCCCGAGACAGGCTCAATAGCACACCCGTGCTTTCTGGCGAAAGCAAAAACGGGGGCACTGCCGAAGCCGCTGGTGTTCAGAAACGGTAGTAGAGTCAAATGCGTAGATTCATTAGCATAATCTTTATAATACTGGTTTTTTGTTTTGTAGTGTCTGCAGGGGACGTGCAACGCAAAAAGCTCGCCATCGGTGGATATTGCAAAGTGTTCTTCAATCTGAGAACTCGCCAGGCAGATTACGCTGGACCCGGCCGGGAAGAATCTGCGCCCGCCGACATCAAAGAAGTGCTGCTCGGCTACTTCGGCCCCCCCGTGTCTTCTGTCGAAGACAGAACGGGGGCATCCCATCTGCATGCAAGCAATATGTGGTGTGCGGCAATGCTGGCCATAGAGGAAGCAAATCGGGCAGGGGGGTATAAGGGACTGCCGTTTCGCCTCGTAGCCGGCTGGTCGGACAACCCCTGGGCATCCGGGGGCGCACAAGTTGTCCGAATGGCTTATGTTGATAAGGTCTGGGCCATCATAGGAGGAATCGATGGGCCTTCAACTCACTTAGCAGAGCAGGTAGTCACAAAGGCTCGCCTTACCCTGCTTAGTCCGGCAAGCACAGATAAGACCGTGAATCTCGCCAATGTCCCCTGGATGTTCTCCTGCGTTCCGGCAGACCACATTCAGGCGCCGGTCCTGGCCGAGGCAATAGCGACGCTGATTGGACATCAGCCATTTGTAATGGCATCGGCCATCGATCACGACTCCCACCTTTTCACAGTCGAGCTTGCCAAGTCTCTCGATAGACATCGACTGGCACCATCCTACCACTTCGAATTCGACCCTCTCAATAAAGACCTTGTGGAACTTGCAAGGAAAATCACGGCTGCCAAAACAAACGCTGTGGTGCTGGTCGCAGGCCCGCAGCAAAGCGCGCAAATGCTCTCTGCCCTTCGCGCACAGGACTTTGCCGGGCTTGTCTTCGGCGGACCATCTATGGGACAACGTGGTTTTATGGAAAAAGCCGGTAAAACAGCGGAAGGAGTGATTTTCCCATTGGTTTATAGTCCTGGTAAAAGTTCGGAAAGTTTTGAGGAAAAATTTACCTCCCGTTTTGGAAAGCACCCTGATTACCTGGCGGCACACACCTATGATGCTGTTAACCTTCTGATTGCCGCTATACAAAAAGCGGGGCTTAATCGGGCGCGAATACGCGACGCGGTCAGAAACCTTTCACCCTGGCAGGGCGTAACAGGCAAGCTCGAATGGGATGCCCTCGGCAGCAATACTCGTGCAGTCGAGCTTGGCACAATAAAAGACGGTTGCGTGCAGCCGCTACCGGAAATAAAATTCGCTGCGGTCACTTACGACCCACCCCCGAAGTACCTTCGGTAAGGGCGACAAGCTGGCCGGCAGTAATGTTCTCAAAGACATCGACACCGCCGCCAATCCAGCGTACCTCGATACGGTCAATATGGTTGCGGTTGCCCAATCCAAAATGAAGGCGCATGCCGTAATGACTCTGGTACCCTCGGCCGCTATGAACTTCATCAACAAGCGTCAAATCGTTGGCTGTAACTATGACCTGTGCGCCTACACCGTCACGGTTTGTTTTGACGCCCTTCAAACGCACCTGCAGCCAGTGCCCTTTGGAAGGTGAGTCATTTCTTAAAATGGTAGGCTCCCGCCGCGAGTTTAGAACAACCACATCCGCGTCTCCGTCATTATCCAAATCGTCAAAACCGGCGCCTCTGCTGCTCAGTTTCACCTTCATTCCGTCCCCGCTGGTTTTGGAGACATCGACAAATTTTTCGTTGCCGGTGTTCATCAGCAGTATGTTGTGCGCATAATAGCTGGTGCTGTCATCGTAAAGCTCAACGTTATCCTGTAAATGGCCGCAGGCAACGAAGATGTCACGGTCTCCGTCATTATCAAAATCGACGAAGCTGTTCCCCCAGGTTACGTGCTGAAGTGTCCCTGCACCGGTGCCGGTTGTCAGCGTAACGTCTTCAAAGGCGCCGCCTTGCAGATTTTTGTAGAGCGTAGCCAACTGGTGCTGGTAAGAGGTTACATAGAAGTCCAGCCAGCCGTCATTGTCATAGTCACCGGCGTCCACCCCCATACTTCCCTGCTCATCACCGTTTCCGTCGTAGGCAAAGCCGGTCTCAAGACCTACCTGGTCGAACTTCCCTGTACCATCGTTTTTGAAAAGGAAGTTCGCCATCACATCGTTTGCTACAAATATGTCTGTGTCGCCGTCATTGTCGTAATCGGCACAGACTATCCCCATACCGTATCCGGCATGCTGGCCAATACCTGATTCTTTACTTACATTGGTGAATGTGCCATTGCCGTTGTTACGGTACAAGACATTTGGCACCGCGGGGTAAAAACGCGGATTGGCATAAACCGGAATACCCTGCTCGGTTGTAGTCACGTGCTTATCGTAAGAGAACTCAAGATAGTGCGAAACAAAAAGGTCCAGGTCTCCATCCTTATCCATATCAAGAAAACAAGCACCCGCCCCTACGTGGGGGCTATCCTCAACACCTGCCTGTTTTGTGACATCGGTAAAAGTCCCGTCGCCATTATTGCGGTAAAGAACGTTCAGGCCATAATTATTGAGATAAATATCCTGGTCTCCGTCATTGTCATAATCACCGACAGCCACGCCCAGGCCGTACCCTGTATCACCCACGCCTGCCTTTTCTGTGACATCTGTAAATTTCCAGTTGCCCTCGTTGTGATAAAGTGCGTTCTTCGGCACAGTGTTACACTTTGTCCCCTTGAGCGGCGCGCCATTAAGGAAATAAATATCTATCAGCCCATCGTTGTCATAATCGAAAAGAGCCAGGCCAGCGGTCACCGTCTCCATTATGTAGCGATTCCCGCACCCACCATCGGTGTGTACGAAAGTTATCCCCGTTTCTTTAGTAACATCGGTCAGATTGATTTCTCCGTGCGCACGCACACCCGGCAAAATAACCAGCAACGCTATAATCGCGACTTTATTAGTTTTTATCCGCCAGTCGTTCGGCGGATTTAGTTTTAAGTTTTTAGTTTTAAGTTTTTGCACGCTGTCTGCTGTACGCTATCCTTGATTCTGAATTCTGAGTCCTGTATTCTGATTTCCGTATTCTCAATCCCTATTACACTTTAGTTTCTTTTCTGAAATTGATATTACTTGTCGTTACTGTTGATCGGCCTTTATCATAGGATTTTTTAACGTTTCATTTCTGCTTTGTAAAGTTCGATTCGTTGCTGGATTTCTTGTGCGAGCCGTTTGTCTCCAGCGGCACGAGCGAGAGTGAGTGCTTTCTCTGCAAACAAAATAGCTTCCTGGAGTTTGCTTACTTTGGCGTAGCCTTTTGCTAAATTGACAAGCGCGTCTATGTTTTTAGGGTTAAGCCGTACCACCTCTAACCAATACTTAATGGCTTCATCGAGCTTCCCCTGGTTAGCCAATGCCACACCGATATTATAATGTGCGTCTGTGTTGTTAGGGTTAAGACGTATTACCTCTAACAAATGCTTAATGCCTTCATCGAGCTTTCCTTGTCCAACCAATGCCATGCCGAGAGTGTAATGTGCTTCGGCGTCGTTTGGTTTAAGCCGCACAACCGCTGACAAGTGCCTGATTGCCTCATTGGGCTTTCCCTGACGTAACAAGGCTTGACCGAGGTTGTAGTGTGCATCGGTATTGTTAGGGTCAAGGCGTATCGCCTTGAATAGGTGGTCCATAGCTTCCTTGAGCATCCCTTTCTCAAACAGGATGGAGCCAAGATTGCTGTGCGCTTCAACGTGGTCTGGTTTAAGCCGCACAACTTCCAACCAGTGCTTGATAGCCTCATCAAACTTTCCCTGGCGTGACATCGCGAGGCCAAGGTTGTAATGCGCGTCAATATTATTGGGTTCAAGGCGTATTACTTCTGTCCAGCATCTAATAGCTTCATCGGACTTTCCCTGGCGAAGCAATGTTATGCTGAGAGTGCCGAGCACTTCCGTGTTCTTCGGGTTCAGCTTCAACGCCTTTCGGCATTGCCGCTCTGCACCGTCAAAATCTTTGGCTTTGAAAAACTCTCTTGCGGCTCTCAAATAAGAGACGTCATCTACGAATTGTTCACGGATTTTTTTAATTGCTGTGGGTTTGGCATTGACAAACTCCGGTATGTTGGCAGCCCAGTCAGGTGCGGTAAAGTGAGACAGTACAACAGGGGGCGTGCTATTTCCTTGTTCATCGATGTGGGTGAGGAAAAGCTGTGTGTAGGCCGAATTGGCTTTCGAGGAGAAAACCAGCCATTTACCGTTCGGCGACCAACTGTGCCAGGAGTTCATACGGCTCGTATTACATTGCAGTTTTCTGGCCTGGCCTCCTTCGGCTGGTATGATGTAAAGTTCGCTGTCGGCCTGGAGCAGCATATAATTTTTCGCTTTGCAGAACACAATCCATTTACCGTCCGGTGAGTATCTGGCAAAAAAGTTGCTCATTCCGTTGTTTGAAGCCCCCTCAAGCGGCGAAGCCAATCCACCTTTTCCATTGTTGAACGGAATCCTGTATAAGTCGAAGAGAAAGGGCTTTCCGTCTTTGACAAATTCCTTGCATTCCTCAGGATCCAGCAGGATTTTGCGAGGGCCTTTAATGTTTTTGAGCTTGTATGCTTTACTTCTGGAAAAGACAATGTATTTACCATCAGGGCTCCAGGTAGGATTGCTCTGGACAAATTCAGGGTCATCTGCACCCGGCAATGACTGAAAAGTGCCTGTTTGCCTGTCATATATACAGAGAATACCTTTAATCGGGAAAAATAGTTGCGAGAATTCCAGAGCCGGCATTGGAACGAATACGGATTCGTCCTTTACGGTGCTGACCACGAACCTGCCGTCCGGAGAGATTTGGGAAAGTAGGCCAAAGGTCAGGTCCCCATCCTCTTTTCTGTAATCGTTCCAGGTTATGATATCGCTGGTAGCCAGAACCATTTGCTCTGCGACTTGTGTAAGGACATACGAGCCTTTGCTGTTGGCATAATCGACGTCCATCGCGAGGATTCGACCATCGGCGGAGAATGAGTGACAGTTTCCGCAGACCGGCAAATTTTTAAGGATAATCGGCGGCCGATTCGGCGAAGAAATCGACCCGAAACGCCACCGAATGCGAGAAGGGTCTTTAACAGCGTCAACAAAGGGCAGATTTACTTCACGGTAAAACAAAGGTGCGTCCACAGGGTCCTTTGACGTTTTAATTGAGATTCGCACACCAGAAAGGATTCTTTGCAGGTTGGAGCGGTTGAGACCCAGGATGGTAACCTGTGCCTGTTTTTCCAGAGAACGCTTTTTTATCTGGTCCCACTGTTTTGCCCGGGGCGTCCACTGCCCACGATGGGTGAGAAAATTCAAACGTCCCTGCTCGTCTTGGAATTTCATCGTGACAAGATACGTATCGCACTTCGGCAACCTTGTCGGATTATCGTCCTTCCAGCGAAATGTAGGAGGGACAATTTCTGGGGGGAAGAGCGTTCCGTCGAGCGGATAATCAATAGTCAACCCGCTGAGCTCATCCTCACCCCGATAAACTGCCAATATGTCTTTTACCTGCTGTGCGCGTCTATGGAAAGCAATAGGTGTTATAACCACGGCAGTAACAGCCGCAACACTAATGCTCAATATAATAAGATGTGTAACTGTCTTGCGCATAATACTTCTCAGGCCGAACGTTAAAGGGGCAACATATATCAAACATCGTCAATAAAAAGGGCAATCTTAACTGCGTATTTTGTGGTTCGTTGTTTGTGACTCGTGGTTCGTATTATGTGTATGAGTATATGAGTAATGTCCATCACACCTTATCAATCGTCTAATAATAAAACCGTGCACCGTTCAACCGTCTTTCAAATCTTGTTCTTTATGCACTTGTGCCCTTTGTCCCTCTGTGCCTTTGTCCCTACCTGTGGCTCGTAGTTCGTAATTTTGAATTCTGCATTCTAAATCCGTGCTGCACTTCATTTTCTTTTCTGAAGCATCTGATATATCTGCTGGTATATTGGATTGGACGGCTCCAGTTCCACAGCTCGCTTAGCGGCTGATATCGCACCGGCAGTGTCTCCATTTTTATCACAAGCCCTACTTAATGCCATATAGTTGGCCGCCGTTGGCTCCAGCTTTACAGCCTGTTCGGCGAGCTTCTTTGCCTCGTCAAGTTTTATATCTGACTTAAGATATAGTTGCGCAAGCTCGCGATAGCCATCAGAGCTTTTTGGCGCAAGCGAAATAACCTTGCGGAAGGCTTCTTCGGCATCGGCGGTCCGCTTCAGTTGCGAGTAGAGAAGTCCGATATTCAGGAAACAGGGTAGATTGTCCGGTTCAATTTCACTGACTTTCTTGAATATCTCAAGCGCCTCCGGTATTCGGTTGCTGGTCTGATACATAGAGGCAAGCCGTATAAGAGGCGCTGTGTTATTCGGGTCAAGTGTCGTTGCTCTTTTGAGGAGTTCCTCAGTCTGTTGCAGTTTCCCCTGTTCCAGGTAAATCTGCCCGGCGAACACAAATGTTTCGGCTGCTCCTTTTCGCACTTCGAGCAGGTCATTATAAGCATCATTGCGGTCCTTGAGCACCTTCATATCCTCGGCCTTTAACTTCTTGAAGCTGGCCAGGTGCTGCTGTGCTTTGTCCGGCTGGTTCAACCTTGTATAGACAGTAAAAAGACCGTAATGTGCGCTGGTGTTGTTCGGCTCGAGATCTATTGCCTTTTCGTAACTTTTCCTGGCCTTTTCGTAGTCTTTCTGCTGCAGGTACTGCTGCCCAAGCAGGAAATAGCTAAAGCTGGAGCGGGGGGAAATCTTGATTTCCTTTTTCAATTCCTCAATCGCCTCTGTCTGTCTGCCCAGTGCTGTCAGGGCGCGCGCGGTGGCGTTATGCACACCCGGCATTTGCGGGTCTATCTCAACGGCCTTTCGCCAGTGACCGATAGCTTCTTCATACTGACCTTTGGCCATCGCAGTCCACCCCATCCCGTTGTACACATCTGCGCGTCTGGGGTTTGACTGCAATACTTTTTTCCACAGCTCTATACCCCCGGCGGTGTTGCCATGCCGAACCATCACATTGCCCATCAATACGAGCGGCTCTTCGCTGTTAGGGAACTCCTTCATTATCCGTTCTGCGAGCTCTATCTCCTCCTTCTTCAAAGCAGCCGCTTCCTGCTGGGGAGTAAGCAACGAACTCACAGGTGCTGCCAGCCCGACAGGACGCCTTTGCCGGGTCAAATCAGAAGGTGGTTCTGCTTTTCCCTCTTGCCCGGCCCAGAGCAGACCCGCAACGACAATCCATACAATTATCCGGCCCCCGCCCCCCATACATCTGGCGGGCCAGCCTGTGCCGGACTTGATTTTGCGTTGTTTTTTCATAAGTATTGAGCACATCGGCTTTTTATAAGGAAATAATACCCGAAAAGGGCTTTTCCCACAATCTTTTGGACAGTTTTACTCAGTTGCCAGGTCCTCCCAGCCGCCGCGTGTTAAACCGCTTTCGATACTCGCGCCATTTTTCGCCGGCGGGATACTTTTCATCCGGCCCATAAGGATAGCCGCTCATTGAATGAAATGGAAGCGGCTCCACGGTATCGGGATATGCCGAATACAGGTCCATATCCTTGCAAAAGCTGTCGGTTTTCAGGATAAACGACCTGGTGTATCCTTCCGGCACCGGACCGAATGCATCAGCCCAGAAACGCAGGGTAAGTTCATCTCCGCGGCCCATAATGACGTAACAATCATCAGCGGCTTCAAGAAGTTCCGCGACCTCGCCGTATCGCGTATAGCTGCCTTCCATAATCTTCCAGGGAACGGCTCCATCCGCACTGTAGTAATCGTAAAGCTTCGGATGGCGCCCGTCGGGCGAGTATTCGCGTGGAAATCCAAGAAAATGAAGGTCTGCTGACCGGACCGCAACTTCCCGGATTTGATACCGCAAATCATTAAGTACCGGTGCGATAAATATCCTGTCCCAGTAAAGCTCCATATTACTGCTGATACGGATTCGCCGGTCGCCGGGCAGGACCTTGCCCGTCACATCAACAGTCATCGTATGCTGGATACCCCCCGGATAACCCACCTCGTGGAAGACCTCGACCCACAAGCCGTCACGAAGGACATATATGCTCGGCGGCTTTAAGCGCAAATTAGCCTGGCTGGCGGCAAAGTTCGTCGAAGAGTAGGGGTACTCAACCCACCCGTGAAGAAACAGCACCAGTCGTGACTGGGGTGACACTGTCTCGAGCCGGCTGCCAAAATCGAGCTCCACGAAGTGCTCCTCGGCAAAGCCGGTGAACCGGCGGTCTGGTTTTGTCGCACCGGCATATCGCCGGTCAATCGTCAATACTTCCTCAGTAACATCGACACCTCGATGGTCAACGGCGCGTATCGGGTCGATGGCGTCTTTGAAAAAGAAAAGTTCAAAAGCCGGCAGCGGAGCGTTAACAGCCATCATCTCGTTAGGGTAAACACAGGTCCCTGCCGGATGGTCAACCGCGATTAGTTTTGCTTCGTCCATATAAATAACTTCTTCGATGGGCTGGAGCACCTGCAGAACGTACTGCCCGTTAAGCGGTTTTATATTGGAAAGTGGTACATACTCCGTCGGGTCAGGTCTGGCATACTCGTCCGGCGCCTGCAAATACCCGATTCCTCCCATACCTCCAAAGTCGGATACAAACTCAAAACTCGAACCATTCCACGCAAATAGATGAGGGCAGGAAGAAGTCTTACGCTGCAACTCCGAAATGTTAATAATCTGGTCGGCAGGCAGCTCCAGTTCTGCCTGCAGAACCGCGTCAGGCCACATTATCCGCAACCAGTCCACTTTGGTGTTCTGTCCCAACCCGGCATGAATGCGATAAGGAGGCATGGCCACCTGTCCTGACGGGGTTCCCACAACATACTGCTCGAGGATGGTGCCGGTCTTAATCTCCAGGCGTGCTCCTATTGCCGAGTTGTTCGACCGAGACTTCCCATCCTGCTCGCGAGTTCCTCGCAGGTCAATTTGAATCCAGTGGCCGCCGGGTGTTGCATTTTCTACCAGCAAAGGTTTCTCGCCAGTGGCAGCGATAACAACATCGCATCTGCCATCGCCGGTAAAATCGGCCACGATGCAACTGGCATTTGCCTCGAAGGTTATGGCCGAAAAAAGATTTCCCGGGTCGATCTCCAGCGCATTGATGAAACGGTCTCGGGGCCAATCGTTGATTAAAAGTGCAGGGCCCCGGCTGCCATCAGACCTCATTGCATCGGCGACCACGATATCCAGGTCGCCGTCATTGTCCATATCTGCAAACTGCCCGCTGGTTCCGCCGAGCCGACCGAACCGGTCGGCGAAATTCCGGTCAAGGGTAAAGCGAAAACCGCCCTGATTGATAAACAGTTGTAGTCCTTTATCCGTAAAGACCAAAAGGTCACGGTCCCCATCGCGGTCAGGGTCGCCGCTGGTCGCACTGATAACGCCTTTGGCTGAAAGACCCGTTGCCGCTGCATCGAGTATATGATACTTCCACGCGCGGTCGTTGACCCAGCCGAGCATCCCGGCGTCACCCGCGCAAAGCAGCACCAGGTCCAGATCACGGTCGTTGTCAAAATCATCGCACACCGCAGAGACAACTGGTATCTTATTACCGGGAACCAGACCCAGCTTTTCAGCAATATCGGTGAAGGAGCCGTCTCTGTTGTTGTTGTACAAGCTGACAGCCGCAGGTTCGAGGCGGCCGAAGGCCGCTTTGCTCAGACCCGCCTTTGGCGGGCCGGCAGGCGGCACGTCCGCACGGACAAAGCGAAATGCCAGAAAATCCAAATCACCGTCGCTGTCGAAGTCAACAAGGCGTGCACAGCCGGTAACAAGCCCGCCGCCGGCAGGCCCGGCAATAGCATCGCCGGCAGCTTTTATGAAGACGCCTTTTCCGTCATTTTCAAAATAATTGTCCCCACCTGCGCAGCCGAGCCAGAGGTCAATGTTCCCATCATTATCCACATCACCAAAGCAGGGAGAAATGCCGAGCTTTGCTAAAGCGGCGCCCTTCGAAAATCTCCCGCTGCCATCGTTAAGCCATAGGCACGTGGTCCCATTTGCGTCAAGGGCAGTAATACAAAGGTCGATGTCGCCGTCACCATCGACATCGCCGGCAGCAAGGCCCGGGATTGATACCGTGCCTCCGGGCGATTTCCACTCGGATATTCTCGCATCCAGAGACTTCACTTCGGGTTGGAAAAGGATACGTGCAGGCGGGCTTTCTGCCGGCGGCAGCGGCAGATTATCTGCACCAAGTGCCAAGTAATATTTGCCGGCCGCTCCGTACGCCTTGAGGATGGTGAAGCTGCCGCCGGTAAGCTCTGCCGCGTTAAGCTCCTTAAAACGTGCAAAAAACGGCTTCGCTTTCTCGGGCTGCTTGGCCCGCTGATACAGCATCCCAAGCCGGTACAGCGCAGAAATAAAGCCCGGGTCAAGTGCAACAACCTTCTCAAGCACCTCTGCCGCCTCTTGTTCCCGGTTGAGACTGATGAGTACCTCCGCATATTTGTATGCAACGTGAGGGTCTGCGCTATCGGCATTGTGCACTATCCGAAAGCACTCAATCGCCTTTTCGTTCTCTCCGAGGTGCTGGTAGTAGAGCCCCAGACAAAAGCGTGCGTGCAGGTGATTTGGGTCGCTCTGCAATACGGTCTCGAATGCCTTTCGAGCACTTTCGAGAGAAGTCTCGGCACCTTCCTGCTCCTGCATATTGAAGTATGCCAGCCCCAGATTGAAGCGAGCGGCAATCCAACCCGGCGCAATCTCCGATACCACCTCGAACGCCTTTGCTGCTTCGCGGTACTTGTACTGTTCAAGCAAAGCTGCGCCTCGGTTAAACTCTGCCAGCGCCTTGCGGATGGAATCTGAGATAACCGCCTTTTTGCCTTCCGAAGGTAGGGGCCTCTGCGAGTTATCCGCCTTTTGGTTTTGCAGCCCGCATCCTGCAAATACAGCCGCCACAACCAAAAAAGACACGCTTCTTCGCAACATCTTTATTATTGCCGCTCTTGTCATACAAATCCTCGCTTTTCACGATACCTGAGTATTTCCACTTGGACCTGCCCGCCGAAGGCGGGTCTGATCGAAGCGGCCTCCGGCCGCCAATCTTTCCTGCCAAGACAAGATATTATCTGCCAAAAGCCCTGTCAAGGATAGCTCCTGTCGTAACTGTCCCAAAAATTTTCCCACAATCTTTGGGACAGTTACGAGGAGCGCATAGTCTTGACTTATTTTTGAGGATATTGTACAATAATTATAGGAATATCAAGTGGCTCAACCGAGCAACAACAGTTTGAGAGCAAAATCTCTAAGTGCAGACACTGTGGCAGTTATACATGGCAGAGAAAAGAGATAGAAGATGCACAGTTCTGTGAAAACCGCTGTTTTTAGTCTTGTATTAACCCTATCTTCGGTCATTTCAGCGGAGGCGGGTTGTCCAATAGGCGACCTTAACGATGACTGCCAAGTTGACTGGGCGGACCTGCGGATTCTTGCTAATGATTGGTTAGAACCTTCCAGCGGGGGTAGCAAAGCCGACCTGGACGGCGTTAACGGCGTTAATATGGCCGATTTTGGCATACTGGTAGGAAACTGGCGTGTGGTAGGGCAGAGGATAGGTTCGCTGCAAGTTAGCATATATCCGCCAGAAGCTGTCAATGGCGGAGCAAAATGGCAGGTAGATGACTGCCCATGGCGAGACAGCGGCTACATAGAAACCAATTTGCCGGTGGGCTTTCACACAGTCGAGTTTAATGATATTACCGGCTGGGAGAAGCCGACTAACTTGATGGTCCAGATCAACGACGGACAGACAGCTTATCTCAGTGTGATATATGCAAGGCCGTTAGTCATCAGCGAGTTTCTGGCGATAAATAACAACATATTAGAGGATCCGTGTGAACCCGGTGAATTCCCTGACTGGATAGAGATTTACAATCCGACAAACACAACTATTAATCTGGGCGGTTGGTATTTAGCCAACTGGAACTGGGGCAGCCCTGACCCCAACTTGAGGGATTGGCAATTTCCTGACGGCATTGAAATTGATGCCGGTGAGTTTTTAGTTGTTTTTGCCTCTGACAAAAACATCCGCGATCCGAATGCTCCGTATTTACATACGAGTTTCAAGCTGGCCCAGAATGATGAGTGCGTTACGCTGGTGGCACCGGATGGTAATACCATTGTCCACCAATACGCACCATACCCACAACAATTATCTGATACTTCATACGGTCTGGCGCAATGTGCCGAGGCATTGGTCCCCACAGGAGCAACTGTCCGCTATCATGTGCCCACCTCACCAGATGCAGGTCTGGATTGGACAAGCCCCGATTTTAACGACTCTGGATGGGATACTGGCCAGACAGCCCTCGGTTTTGGTGCTGCTGCAGAAGAGGAAGGGAATGATATCGGCAGTCCATCTGTCCCCGGTAACTACTCGGTCGTCAACGGTGTTTATGCAGTGGAGGGCAACGGCGAGGGTATATGGACTGGGCCTTCAACAATCGGAGACGATTTCTATTATGTATATAGCCCTCTGAGTGGTAACGGCGAGATAAGTGCACGCATTGTCAGCATAGAGCCTACAAACGACTGGGCCAAGGCAGGTGTAATGATTCGCGAACAGATAACTGATACTTCTTCGCACGCAATGATGATTGCAACTCCTCCGGATAGAGGTGTACATATTTATGCTTTCCAGTGGGTTAATGGTGCTGACCGCGACAATCATGTGCCTGGAGGCAATGTTACTTTACCTTCTTGGGTCAAGATAGTGCGCGACGGTGACGACTTTACCGGTTACTATGCGCCTGACGAGGGTGGCGAGCCAGGGAGCTGGGTGCAGGTCGGTACGGCGAACATCCCTATGGCGGATGACGTTTATATTGGTCTATGCGTGACATCCCACACGGATGGTACCCTGTGCACAGCCGTTTTTGATAATGTGCAGCGATCCGGCGAAATCGGCAGCGACCTGCGCGACCAGATGTTAAGCATCAATGCATCAGTGTGGACACGCATCAATTTTTATATCAACGACCCCGGTTTCTATGATGCGATTACATTACGGGTAAGATACGAAGATGGCTACATTGCATATCTTAATGGTAATAAGGTAGTCGGAAAGAACTTTACCGGAACGCCGGCGTGGAACTCGACGGCTGCATCTAATCGCTCCATCGAGGATTCATATTCATTTGAGAGCGTGAACCTGAATGCCTTTTTGTCTTTGTTATGGCCTATGCCTGAAAAGAACGTCCTGGCTATTCACGCATTGAACGATAATGCTTCCGATGAGGACTTCCTTATGTTGCCGGAGTTGATTGTCTCTAAAAACGAGATGACGCCGCAATACTTCGCCAAACCAACACCCGGAAAACCCAATATACGCGGTACGGCAGACCAGGTCAGTGAGGTATGGTTTAGCCATGAGCGCGGTTTTTATGATGCTCCATTCACTTTGATACTATCCACTGAGATGACCAATCCTGGTGTCAGGATTATCTATACAACGGATGGTTCCCGGCCTACAGCAACAAATGGAAACATATACAATCCGAGTTCTCCACTTACCATTGACCGAACTACGGTTATCCGGGCAGTAGCGGTTAGGCCCGGCTGGCTGGATTCAAAAGTCCAGACACATACGTATATTTTCCTCAACGATGTAAGATACCAGTCACTTGCCGGTGAAGCGCCTGGACCCAACTGGCCTGCCCCCGGTTACTTTAATGGTCAGCGAATGGATTATGGTATGGACCCCGATATTGTGATCGATAACCCGACGTATGCAGCTCAGATTATAGATACGCTCAAGGCGATTCCCACTATGTCATTGGTGACAGACCTTAAAAACTTGTTTGACTCTTCAATCGGCATTTATGTTAATGCAGCCCAGGAGGGCCGAGCCTGGGAGCGGCCTTGCTCGCTCGAGTTAATCTATCCTCCTAATCCTCAGGGCCCCGGCTTTCCCGACCTCGTGCAGATGCCGGATGCAAACGGCGGATACCGCTGGGATTTACCCACTGATATGCGCGGCTGTTTCCAGATTGATGCTGGTATGCGAATCCGGGGTGGCTACAGTGTTGTCGGTGACAATCCCAAGCATGCGTTCCGACTTTTCTTCCGCTCTGAATACGGCCAGG
>Ga0315294_10001577_pt1 | contig 24934 bp, 15 predicted proteins | sample YL17G13_40_MG_FD_203626 | JGI IMG/M metagenome (GOLD analysis project Ga0315294, IMG submission 203626) | Sediment microbial communities from Yellowstone Lake, YNP, Wyoming, USA - YL17G13_40 | ecosystem: Environmental > Aquatic > Freshwater > Lake > Sediment | place: USA: Wyoming | collected...
TTCGAAGTCCCATATATCCTTTGGCCATCCGCGCGCCTTTACACAGGGAACATGGGACTTCGAATCTATGGCGAGCAGATGATTCGTGATCGTTAGGCTCTGTATCAACGCCTCGACATGCTGGCCGCGGATCTGACCGGGCTTCTCGAATTTTCCCGGCCGGCGCTTGGAAGGTCATGATCTTCACCTGCGCCCGGGAAAGGGCCCGCGACCCCGTCGATTACTTGAATCCCGCGGAGAAGTCCGCTGAGTTGACCTGCCAAACCTATTACGGCACGCTCCCGGCCTAGAAAATCGGCGTCTTTCGTTCGACCACGGTCAACTCACCTAGGAGATCGATGCCTTCGCCCGCCACCTGAAGATCGTAGGTTCCCGCGTCCGCATAGACTTCATATTTGACGAAATAGGGCTGGGGGCTCTGGACCCGGGCGGTGACGAGGTCCCAGCGGAACTGGTTGATCCCGCGCCGGGCTGCCAACGGGACGGACCAGATCACAGTCCCATCTTTCTTCTTGACCCGGACTTCGACGTTCGCCGCCTTCGTCAGATAGAACGTGAGCGCGGCTTTCTCCGCTGTGCTGGCCCTCCGGTCCCTGTGGGTGTCGTTGATCCAGGGCAGGACGGCCCGCGGCGCCTCAAAGAGAACGTCGGCCGCCGGGCCGCCGGCCTTGGAGATCTGCTGGATCGGCCGGATATTCATTTTATATAGGCCCCGGCCGTATGTCGCGGCCACCAGGTCCATCTCCCGCTCTTGGATCGCGAGATCCGAGATGCTCGCCCCGGGCATCCCTTTCCCGAGCGACGACCAGCTCCGGCCGCGATCGGTCGACACGTAGACGCCGCGATACAGGCCGGCATAGAGGATGTTCTCGTTCACCGGATCCTCCAGGATGGCGTTCGCCGGCTCGCCGGGGAGATTCGCCCGAAGCGACCGCCAGGTCCGGCCGTCGTCCTCCGAAGCGAACAGGTAGGTCGCGAAGTTGTCCTCGTTGAGGCCGGTCATGGCCAGATAAACCCGTAACGGGCTGAAGCGGGAGGGGCAGATGCTCCGGATATAGAAATTCGGAAGACCGGCGGACCGCTCCGTCCACTCCCCGCCATCATTGTGCGTCACCCAGAAGGCCCCCTTGTCTGTCCCGGCGTAGAGCACCCCGGGCGCGAGGCGGGATTCGGCCAGCGCTCCGACTGCGGTCGAGGTCTTGGCCTTGTCGGCCGACTTCGCCAGGTCGGGGCTGATCAGTGTCCAGGAGTCCCCCCGGTCGGCGCTCTTGAAGACGAAGTTCCCGGCGTGATAAAGGACGAGGTGATCGCGGACCGAAACGAAGTTGGGCGCCACGAAATTGTACAGCAGTGTCCCGGCCCGGTCTTTCGGCAGCCGCGGCCGGATGGACTTCGAGCGGTCCGCGCCGAGATCCTTGCGCATGATCCCGCCGTTTTGCGAGGAGAAATAGACCGTGTTCGGATCCATCGGATCCGGCACGGTGGTGCAGCCGTCGCCTCCCGACCAGGAATCGAGCCAGATGTAGCGCCAGCCGTCCGCGAAGCGGGGGTTCCATTCGCGGGCCGGGCCCATGACCGAGGCGTCGTCCTGCGTTCCGCCATAGACGCGGTAGGGGTCCTGGTCGTCCACCGAAATGTCGTAGAACTCGCCGGTCGGGAGATTGTTGTAGTGGAGCCATGTGCGGCCCCGGTCGTGGCTGACGTAACAGCCGCCGTCGTTGCCGACCGCAAGGTGGTCGGGGTTCCGGGGGTTGATCCACAAGTCGCACTGGTCGAGGTGCAGGGCCTCGGCCGGGCTGGGAACCAGATGGGTGACGCTTCCGCCGACGAGATCGAACGTCGCGCCGCCGTCCGCGCTGCGGGCGACGCGGATGCCGAGGGCATACACCTCCTCGTCGTTTTGAGGATTCACGGCGCAGCGGGTGAAATACCAGCCGATGTTGGCGAAGATCTCGAGCTCCGCCCGGTGGGTCCGGGTCCAGGTCCGGCCCCCGTCCAGCGTGCGATAGACTTCGGCGTTGTTTTTCTCCTTGTTGAGGTTGTCCACCAGGGCATAAGCCTTGTCCGGATTGGACCAGGAGACAGCCAGCCCGATCCGCCCGGTCTTGGGCCCGTCGGGCAGGCCGACTTTCAGGCGGACCCAGGTTTTGCCGCCGTCGGAACTCTTGTAGACGCCGCTCTCGCTCCCGGAGATGCCCGGATAGATCTCCCACGTCGAGGCATAGACGACGTCGGGATCAGAGGCTGCGAACGCGACGTCCGCGGCGCCGGTGCGGTCGTTGACGAAGAGCACGTGCTCCCAGGTTTTGCCGCCGTCGGTCGTGCGATAGAGCCCCCGGTTGGGATTCGGCGTCCAGAAATGGCCCAGCGCGGCCGCGAACGCGACGTCCGGATTCCGGGGGTGGACCGCGATTTTCCCGATGTGATAGGAATCGGGCAGGCCCATGTTCGTCCACGTCTTGCCGCCGTCCCCCGAACGGAAGACCCCCGTCCCGGGCTGGGTGAAATTCCGGGGCTTTTTGAGATTGACGCCGGTGCCGAGCCAAAGGATCTCAGGATTCGACGGAGCCAGGACGAAATAGCCAATGCCCAGGGCCGATTGATCATCGAAAATCGGCGTCCAGCTCAGGCCGTTGTTGACCGTTTTCCAGAGGTTGCCCGCGCCGAAAGCTGCGTACAGCGTCCCGGGATGGGCCGGGTCGCCCTGTACGGTTTCGGCCCTGGAACCGTTCATGACCGGCCCGAGCGGAATCCAATCCAGGCCGAATTCCGAGCTCTGCTGCAGCTTCACGTGCCTCTCCCAGGACGCCAGCAAGGGGCTGCGCGCTTCCTGTCCCGCTTCGAGGGACCGGCCGGCCGGGATTCCGGGAACGGTGAGGATCAGAAGAGCGAGAAGAGGCGCCGTCCGGCCGAATCGAACGCGCTCGATCTTGGCCCTGGAAACGCAAGTCTTCATTTTTCCTCCTCGGCGGAATCGCGGCCCTCGATCTTTCCTGCCGTTCCTTTGGCCGGCGCCCGGCCTTTAGCGCGACCTACGGGGTGATAATAAAGCAAACAAAATGAGGTTACAACAAACGACTTGATTTATTTCCCGATTCGACATAATTTATTAAATTAAATAAATAAGATAGGCTAAATCTTATAAGATGAAAAGAACTATGAAGTCGAACAATTCCTCGGGCGGGGCCAGTTATATCAATCGCCTCAACAAAATCAAAGTCCTGAACCTCATCCGCACAACTGAAAATCTTTCGCGGGCGGATATCGCCAAGATCAGCGGCTTGAGCGCGCCGACCGTGTCCCGGATCATCGAGGACCTTCTTGCGGAAGGCTTGGTCCGGGAGATCGGGGAAGGCGTATCGAAGGGAGGGCGGCGCCCCACGCTCCTCAAATTTTCCGACCACATGAACTTCATCATCGGCATCGATCTGGGAACGACGAACATCTACGGGGTCCTTTCCGATTTCGACGCCAAGATCATCGCCGAGGTCCGTAGGCCGACCTGCGTCGAGGAGGGGTTTTCGAACGTCATGCGGCGCACGGCGGACGTCATCACGTCTCTGATCAACGAACCCTCCGTCAAGGACAAACGGATCTACGGCATCGGCATGGCCGTGGCGGGCCTCATCAACAGGAAGCGCAACATCGTCGAATTCTCTCCGGATTTTCACTGGCACAACGTGGATGTCGTCGAAGCCCTGTCCCAGTTTCACAAATATCGCATTTTCTTCGACAACGTCACCCGGGTCATGGCCATGGGAGAACGATGGTTCGGCCTCGGAAAAAAGTACAAGAACCTCATTTGCGTCAACGTCGGCTACGGCATCGGCGCGGGCATCATCATCGACGGGAAGCCTCTGTGCGGTCCGTTGGGCATGGCCGGCGAATTCGGTCATATCACTCTGGATAAAGACAGCCTCGTCCAGTGCGATTGCGGGAACTTCGGTTGCCTGGAAGCCCTCGCCTCGGGGAACGCCATCGCCAAATCGGCGATCAAGCGTCTGCGCGAAGGGGAACGGAGCCTCCTTCTCGAATTGTGTGACGGCGATATCTCCAAGGTGACCGCCGAAATGGTGGCCAACGCGGCCAAACAAGGGGATGTCCTGTCATGGGCGGTTTTCGAAAGGGCCATGGAGTACCTGGGAATCGGCATCGCGGGTCTGGTCAATCTCTTCAGCCCGGAAGCCGTCGTCATCGGCGGCGGCGTGGCCCAAGCGGGGGAGATCCTTTTTGAAAAGGTCCGGAAAACGGTCAACGCCCGATCCCTCAGCATGATTTCCTCCAATGTGATGATCAGACCCGCCACCTTCGGCGTGAAAACGGCCGTCATGGGTGCGGTATCTTTGGTCTTGAGCGAAGTCATAAATCTCAACCATGATGAGACCTTGAGCCGGCCGTAGCCCCCTCGCCCTTAAATATGCTTGACACTTGAGGCTTTGTGATGATAACTTTCTTATCATTAGTAACGATGCGCTAGGATGGTGTGTCATTCGATTTGTCGGGGCTTTACCGCTTCGAGATAGATCCGCTTCTTTAATCACTTTGATGTCTTTCGTTTTGATCTTTCTCGCGGCCTCGGCCAGAAGAATCTGATTTCCGGGAGGAAGGAAACATGCGACAAGCCGTCATGATCTCGCCGGGAACGATCGAGTTCCGGGACGTCCCCCCGCCCGCGCCGGGAAGGGGACAAGTTCTCATCCGCGTCCGCCGCATCGGGATCTGCGGCTCGGACGTCCACGTCAACCACGGGAAGCATCCCTTCACGTCCTACCCCGTGGTCCAGGGCCACGAATTTTCGGGCGTCATTGAAAGCGTCGGGAAAGGCGTGGCGAAGCTCCGGCCGGGGATGCGAGTGACCGCCGCGCCGCAGGAGGTCTGCGGGACGTGCGGCCCGTGCCGCCGGGGAGATTACCACATCTGCGATCATCTCAAGGTCCGGGGATTCCAGGCGCCGGGCTGCGCCCAGGAATGGTTCGTGACCGAGGCGGATAAGATCGTGCCCCTTCCTGCGGACTTCACCTTCGAACAGGGCGCGTTCGTCGAGCCCGTCGCGGTCGGCGTCCATTCCGTCGCCCGGGCTGGCCGGCTCTCGGGCCGCAACGTGGCCGTCCTGGGCGCGGGCCCGATCGGCAATTTCGTCGGCCAGGTGGCCAGGGCCCGGGGGGCCAAGGTCCTGATCACGGACATCAGCGATTTCCGCCTGAGCGTCGCCGCGGCGTGCGGGCTCAAGGCTGTCTCGCAGGCGAAGAGCGAAAGTCTGGCCGATGCGGCCGGACGGGTCTTTGGCAAGCGGGGGTTCGATGCGGCCTTCGAATGCGCGGGCGTGGAAACCACCCTCGGAGCAGCGGTCGAATCGATCCAGAAGGGCGGAACGATCGTCGTCGTAGGCGTGTTCGGGGACCGTCCGCGGGTCAACATCGGGCTGGTCCAGGACCGGGAACTGGCCGTCGTCGGGACGCTGATGTACCAGTACCGCGACTTTATCACGGCCGTTCGTCTGATGAAGGCCGGGGGGGTCGTCACGAAGCCTCTCGAGACCCGCCATTTTCCTTTCGCTGCCTACGCCGAGGCCTACGCCTTCGTGGACCGGCAAGCGGATCAAAGCCTGAAGGTCTTCATCGACCTGTAACGACGACATGTCCGCTCCCCTCACAGCCGGACGATCGGATCAAGGGCCCTCCGTCTTCCGTCCCTTGGTTGTCGGGATCGGGGAGATTCTCTGGGATCTGTTTCCGTCGGGAAAACGAATGGGCGGCGCACCGGCCAATTTCGCCTTTCACGCCCGGGCGCTCGGCGCCGATAGCCGGATCGTGAGCGCCGTGGGCGACGACGACGAGGGCCGCGAGATCCTCGCCTTGCTGTCGGCCCGGGGGCTCGATCCGAGCTTCATCGCCGTTGCGCCTGCGGCTCCCACGGGATCCGTCTCGGTTGGTCTCGACGGCGCGGGCGTTCCGAGATATGCGATTCGGGACGGCGTCGCTTGGGACGCCCTGCCCTGGACGGGGGAATTGTTCCGGCTGGCCGGCACGGCGGACGCCGTGTGCTACGGCACCCTGGCTCAGCGCTACGGCCCGACGCGGGCAACCGTCCGTGCCTTCCTCGAAGCGGCCCGGCCTTCCTGCCTGACTGTCCTCGACTTGAATCTCCGGCAGGCCTACTACAGCCGGGAGATCGTCCGCGACCTGCTAGGCCGGTCGCGAATCCTGAAATTGAACGGGGATGAGCTTCCGGAGATCGCCAAGCTCGTTTCGATCTCCGGCGGCGAAACGGACCTCCTCGTCAGCCTCCGGGATCTTTTTTCCCTCGAGCTCATCGCCCTCACCAAGGGGAACGAGGGGAGCCGGCTCCTCGGACGGGACGGAGATTCCGTCCATCCCGGATTTCCGGTTGAGGTCGCGGACACGGTCGGCGCGGGCGACGGCTTCACCGCCGCGCTGGTGATGGGGCTCTTGAAGCACCGGACTCTCGACGAAATCAACGAGCACGCGAACCGCGTCGCGAGCTATATCTGCTCTCAGCCCGGAGCCTGGCCCGATCTGCCGGCTTCGTTGACGGACGGAGCTTGACCGGAGAGAACAAGCACTTGGAGAGAGAAGGAGAGATGAGGATGAATCCGTTCCAATATTTCCAACCGACGGAGATCCGGTTCGGCGCCGGCCGCGTGGCCGAAGTCGGCGAGGCGGTTGCCCGCCGGGGCCTTCGCTGCCTGATCGTCACCGTTCCCGAGTTCCCGGCGTTCGCGCCCCTCTTTCGCCGCGTCAAGGATTCCCTGGCCGCCCGGGGCGTCGCCTTTGCCCATTTCGACGGCGTGGTCCCCAATCCCACGGTCGACGTCGTGTCCGCCGGCGGGGCGCTGGCCCGCGATTTCGGGGCCGACGTCGTCCTGGGCGTCGGCGGCGGATCGAGCATGGACACGGCCAAGGCGATCGCCGTGGAAGCGACCCACGAGGGATCGTGCTGGAATTACCTGTTTTTCCGGGAAACCCAGCCATCCGCCCGGACGCTTCCCATCGTGGTGGTTACGACCACGTCCGGAACCGGATCCCATGTGACCCAGGTGGCCGTGGTCACGAACCCCCGGGAGAAAAACAAGTCGGCCCTCTTCCATGCCCGGCTCTATCCCAAGATCAGCATCGTCGACCCGGAGCTCATGGTCTCCGTCCCGAACCGCGTGACCGCCGCCACGGGATTCGACGTCTTCGCCCACGCTTTCGAAAGCTACATCAATCCCGCGGGCTCCCCCTACACCGACCTCCTGGCCCTGGAAACCTTGCGGCTCGTGTCGAAATTCCTGCCCGCCGCGGTCCGCAATGGCACGGATCTCGCGGCCCGGACATCCATGGCCTGGGCCGACACGATGGCCGGGCTGGCGATCGCCAACGCGGGCGTCACTCTTCCTCACGGCATCGGCATGGCCATAAGCGGCCTTTATCCCCATGTGGCCCACGGCGAGGCGCTGGCCTGTGTTTACCCGGCTATTCTGGGCTACAGCTGGGACGCAGCTCCAGCCAAGTTCGCCGCCGTCGGACGCCTCTTCGACGCCTCGCTCGAAAAGCTCGGCGACGCCGCGGCCGCGAAGAAGTTCGGGTCGATGGTCGAAGCCTTCCTTCAGAAAATCGGCCTGCGGATCGGGTTGGCCGATCTGAACATTCCCGAGGAGGAATTGAAAGGCCTGGCCCAGGCCTCCCTCGTCCTTCCCGATTACAAGAACCATCCCCGCGTGGCCGGCCTGGACGACATCCACGCCATTTTGCGGAACAGCGTGAAGCCTTGAGACTCCGGAGAACGCCCATGAGAATTCGATCGCGAAGATCATTGATATTGTCGGAGCTGACCGTCGCCCTGCTTTTAGCCGCCCCGCTCGCCGCGCAGACGGAGCTGGCCCCGAAAGCTCTTTGGAAAATGGACGAGGTCAAGGGTGAGGCCGTCGAAGACAGCGCCTCGGGCCGGGATGATGCGTTTTCTGGAAATTTCCGGCTGATCCGGGGCGTCATCGGACAGGCCCTCAAGTTCGACGGCTTCACGACCGTCGTCCGAAAAAAAGCCGCGGACGCGCCGGTCCTCGGCGGCGCCTTCACGGTCGAGGCCTGGGTGGCCATCGCTGCCTATCCCTGGAACTGGTGCGGCGTCGTCGGACAGCAAGTCGAGGCCCAGTCGGGCTATGCCCTGGAGATCGGGCCTCTCGGCGAATTCGGCCTCAAGGCGTTCGCCGGAGGGGCTTGGCGGGAGTGCGTGTCGGAGGCGAAGATCCCGCTGCGGACCTGGACCCATATCGCCGGGACTTTCGACAAGGCCACGGGCTTCGCCCTCTATCTCGACGGAAAGCCGAGCGGAGTGCTCAAGTTCGGGGGCGATTTCAAGCCGGCCCCCGAAGCCGATCTCCTGGTCGGCTCCAATCCCGGGCCACGAAAAGCGGCCTTCATCCACCGCGAATACGGGACGCTTCCGGCCGTGTATTCCCTCGATGCGGCCCTCGACGAGGTTGCCATCCGCGACCAGGCGCTTCCGGAGGACGCGTTGGCCCGGCGGGTCGCGGCCCGGAAGCCCGTAACGGCTCCGGAGATCCCGGCCCGCGTGCTGCCGTCGGGACCGGCCGGTCCCGGCCGGTTCGGGGCGTATTACACGAAACTGAACTACTATTGGGAATGGGACGATCTCTTCCGCGTGGCCGAGCAGCCGGACGTGGTCGTCCAGTTCGACGGGTCCCCGATCCGGGTCGTCTTCTGGCGAGGCACACGGTATTCTCCGGTCTGGGTAACGGAAAATAATCTTTGGATGGCCGACCAGAGTGTCGAGACCTGGGACGGCAAGGAGGGCTGCTTCGAGCACATGCAGGACCCGAAATGCCTGTATTCCCACGTCCGGGTTATTGAAAACACTCCCGCCCGGGTCGTGGTCCACTGGCGCTACGCTCCCGTGAGCGCCTATAACCATCTCTGGAACGTCGATCCGCGGACGGGCTGGGGCCTCTGGGTCGACGAGTATTATTATTTCTACCCCGACCGGACGGGCATCCGCCAGGTCTCCTGGCAGAAAGGTTCGCTCGGCCGGCCGTCCCAGTTCCAGGAATCGATCGTCTTCGCCCATCCGGGCCAGGTCCAGGGCGACGTCATCAACGTGGACTTTGTCACTGTGGCCAATCTCAAGGGCGAAAAAGTCGTCTTCTCTTATATCAAGGACCCGCCCAAGCAGACGACCAAAGTCATTCCCCCGAATCCCACGATCCAGATGCACAACCTGAAAGCGAAGAACAAGCCGTTCATCATCTTCGAGCCGGGCGACAGCATGGGATATTTCCGGGACATGAACATCGAAAACCTGGCCAAGCCCGGATCTTGCAACCACTGGCCCGAGGGCCTGATCCCCTGCGACGGCCGGACGGGGCGCACGACCGACCGGGCCACGAGCTTCCTGGGCTTCCCGATCAGCGACCCCGTCCGCCATCCCGGCGAAACGCGCGAACGGATTTATTCTCTTTACGGCATGACGGACGCGCCGTTCGACGAAATTTTGCCCCTGGCCCGATCCTGGTCCGAGGCCCCTGAGCTCAAGGTCGTCTCCGGCCCGTTGAAGAGCGAAGGATTCGATCCGGCCCAAAGGGCGTACGTCCTCACGAATGGGGCGGCCGGAAAGCCGGCGCCAACCGAGCTCGCGCTTTTGGCCGAAGCCGATTCGCCCGTCAACAACGTCTGCCTATTGATCAAGGGCTGGGGCGGCGAGGGAGCGTCGGTGCTGCTGGACGGAAAACCGCTGACGAAAAAAGACGGATTGCGTCTGGGCGTTCTCCCGACTTTGACCGGATCGGACCTTGCCGTCTGGATTGAAGCGAAGGCCAGCCGTCCCCTCCGCGTAGTCTTGAAGCCCGGCGGCGCATGAAGCGGAGGAGCCGCGGCGCTTCCGAGCCCGGCTTCATGGTCCGGTTGGCATTCTAAGAATAAGGATGGAAGCATGAGCAGGCGAATGAATGGGCGTTTCGGAAGCCGCTCCCGGCGGATTCCCGGACTTCTTCTTTTCGTCGGATCGCTGGCCCTGGTCAGCCCGGCCGCCCGGGCTCAGGATCCGGGCCTCGTCGCCCGCTGGACTTTCGACGAGGCGGCCGGCCCGACCGTTCTCGACAGCGCCGGCAACATCAAGGACACGATCGAGGGGCACTGCAAATTCGTGCCGGGCGTCTCCGGGTCCGGCCTCAAGTTCGACGGATATACCACCCGCGTGGTCCGCAAGGGGCGGCAAGCGCCCCGCCTGAGAGAGTCCTTCACCATGGAGGCCTGGATCGCCCTGGCCGCGCTGCCTTGGAACTGGTGCCCGGTCCTGAGCCAGGAAAAGGACGGGATGACCGGAGTCTCCTTCGGCCTCGGCCCGCAAGGCGAGTTTGGGCTCAAGATTTCCGTCCGAGGGGAATGGGTGGAATGCCTCTCGCCGGTCAAAATCGGCTTGAAAAAATGGGCCCATATCGCCGCGACCTTCGAGGCCGGCAAGGGCATCAAGCTTTATCTGGACGGAACGGAAGTCGCCTCCCGGGCGGTCACGGGAAACGCGGCCTACGCCGGAGGCACAGATCTCCTGATCGGCATGAACCCCGAGAAGCGGAAGCCATCACACGTCGTCGGCCAGGGCGCAGGAACGATCGAAGGCTGGTACGCCTTCGACGGCCTCATGGACGAGATCGGGATCTACAACCGGCCGCTCGGCGGCGCTGAGCTCAAGTCGACCGTAGCCTCGCAGACTCCGCTCGGCCCGCCCGACCTTCCGGCCCGCATCCTCCCGTCCGGACCGCCCGGCCCCGGGCGATTCGGGGCCTACTACACCAAGCTCCGCTATGACGACGGCTGGGACGCCTTGTGGCCGGTCGGGCCGGCGGCCGACATCGTCGTCCAATTCGACGCCTCTCTGATCCGGGTCGTGTTCTGGAGGGGGACGCGCTACGGCCCGGCCTGGGTCATGGAGAACGGCCAATGGATGGCCGACCAGAGTGTCGAAACTTGGGACGGCACCGAGGGCTGCTACGAGCACATGGAGGACCCCCGCTGCCTCTATTCGAACGTCCGGATTCTCGAATCGACCGAAGCCCGCGTCGTGGTCCACTGGCGCTACGCGCCCGTGAACTCCCGCAACCATTTCTGGCGGGTCGACGAGAAATCTGGATTCGGGCTCTGGGTGGACGAGTACTACTATTTCTATCCCGACCTGACGGCCGTCAGGAAGGTCGTCTGGCCCACGGAATTCCTGGGCAAGGAGTCGCCGTCCGAGATCCAGGAGACGATCCCCCTGGCCCAGCCCGGCCAGAACACGGACGACATCCTGAATCCGGACGCCCTGACGATCCTCAACCTGAAAGGGGAGAGCCGGACTTATTCCTGGCCGGGCGAGATGGACGATCCCTCGAAGTCGAGAAATCTCCTGCCCGAGAACCCGAACATCCAGGTCGTGAACCTGAAGTCGAAAGCCAAGCCGTTCATCGTCTTCGAGCCGGGCTGTCGGATGAGCGTTTACGTCGGGCGCATTCGGAAAAGCGTCTCGGATTTCTCATCCTACAACCACTTCCCCATCTCCCTCCTGCCCTCCGACGGCCGGTTCGCGGTCGCCCCCGACCGGGTCACCCACTTTTCCATTTCCTATACCGATCCTCCCCGGCACGTGGACCCGGCCTCGACGACCTGGGCCGCCTGGATCTACGGGGTCACCGAGGCGCCGTTCGGAGGCCTGGCGGCGCTCGGTCGCTCCTGGGCGAAGGCCCCCGAGCTCGCGGTCCAAGGGCCGGGCGTCGTCTCCGACGGCTATGACCTTTCGCAGCGGGCCTACATTCTCCGCTGCCGGGAGGCGGGGAGGCCGGCCGCGATGGAAGCCGAGCTCCGGGCCACCACGGAATCCCCGGCGGCCAACCTCGCCCTCGTCGTCAAGGGCTGGGGGGACGGGGGCGCGACCCTGAAGCTCGACGGCCGGACGGCGGTCCGCGGGCGGGACTACAGGCTCGGGTCGGTGCGAACACTCGACGGGACCGATCTCGTCGTCTGGATCACGATCGAAGCGTCGCGGACGGTCAAAATCGCTTTAGCGCCCCGATGAATCCGGGAGTTCAATGCGGGGCCTGCCCGCGGTCCGCGGGATCGGGAATCCGCGAACGGGAATCCCCGGGATCGTGATATCATATCCGTTCGAGAGACGTTGTTAGAATCAAGGCGAGACGAATCCGGCGCCCGCTGGGGCGGGAGCCGGCCGAGGAGGATTGAATCATGAAAAAGACTGTCATCATCGCCGTCATCCTCATCCTGGCGGCCGGTGTCGTCCTGGTCAATGTGCTCCGCAAAAAAGAGGGTGTCGAGCCCATCGTCTGGTACGGCATGATGCCCCATCCCTACAAGACCGAGGTCCGAAGCGGCGTCGAGCGTTTCGAGCAGGAGACCGGCCTCAAGGCCCTCAAGGTCGTCGGCCAGCAGTGGACGCAGGATAACGAAAACGTCAACGTCGAAGCCCTTTCGACCCGGGGCCACAAAGCGTTCAGCATCTATCCCGGCGATCCCGCCGGAGCCAACGCCCTGTTCGGCCAGCTGAAAAGTCGCGGCCAGATCGTCGTGGCCTACGGCGCGGAGCCGGGCCTGCCGACGCCCGTGCCGTTCACCGTGGCGACCGACATCAAAGCGGCGGCCGTGACGGCCACCGAAAAGCTGATCGATCTCATGGGCGGCAAAGGTCGGATCCTGAACGTCCTGGAGCTCGTGACGGACATCAATACCAAGAAGCGCGACGACGGCATCAAAGAGGTGGTCGCCGCCCATCCGGGCGTCGAAATCATCCAGACGATCTCGGACATGACCCAGGTCAGCGAAGCCACGGTCAAGATCCAGAGCGCGCTCGCCGCCCGGATGGACGAGATCGACGGGATCATCACCACGGGCTACAACCCGACCATCGCCGCGGCCTCCGTCCTGACGGAATGGCACAAGGACCCCAAGCACCGGCGGATCCGCTTCATCGGGATCGACACCGGGGACACCGTCCTCCAAGCGATTCGCGACGGAGCGATCGACGCCACAGTCGCCCAGAATCCTCCCGGCCACGGCTACATCTCCTGCCTGCTCCTGAAATACCTGCTCGACGGCTGGACGCCCCTCAGGGAGTACCAGTTCATCAACGCCGGCATCGTCATCGTGACCAAGGACAATGTGGACGCCTATGCCGCCGATGTCCGGAAGATCACCGACGGGATCGCCGCCGATCTGAAGACGAAATATCTGCGTCCGCCTCAATAGGCGCGGGACCGCGTTCATGCTGGAACTCCAAGGCATCGGCAAACGATTCCCCGGCGTCCAGGCGCTCCGGGACGTCAGCCTGAACTTCGAGCCGGGTGAGATTCATGCCGTCGTCGGCGAGAACGGAGCCGGGAAAAGCACGCTGATCAAGATCATCACCGGGATCTATCAGCCCGACGAGGGCGAAGTCCATTTCGAAGGGCGGCGGCTGCGCTTCCGGAGCTATCGAGACAGTCTGGCCCAGGGCATCGACATTGTCAGCCAGGAGATCCAGGTCATTCCCGAGAGCACGATCGCCGAAAACATCATGCTCGACAAGCTGCCGACCCGGGGCTGGACGGGCATCATCGACTGGGCGGCGGTTAACCGCGTCGCCCGGACGTACCTCGATCGAGTGGGCCTGGCGCTCGCGCCCGACACGGTGATCAAGCGCCTGAGCCCCGCCCACAAACAGTTGGTCCAGATCGCCAAGGCTCTCTCGGCCGAGGCCCGCGTCCTGCTTTTGGACGAGCCGACGAGCTCGCTTACGGAACACGAGGCCCAAAATCTCTTCGAGATCCTCCGGGGGCTGAAAGCCAAGGGCGTGACCATCATTTTCGTCTCCCATAAATTCGAAGAGGTGTTCGCCTTGTGCGACAAGGTCAGCGTTCTCCGCGACGGCCGCCTCGTGGGGACGAGAAAGATCGTTGACCTGAAGATTCCGGAGCTCGTCCGAATGATGATCGGCCGCGAAGTCACCGCGACCCACCTCGGCCGTCTCGACGCGGACCGCGGCCGGGAGATGCTCCGGGCGGAGCACGTGGTCCGGTCGGGCAAGGTCGAGGACGTGAGCTTCGCGGTCCGCGAGGGCGAGATTCTCGGTTTCTACGGCCTGGTGGGCGCGGGCCGGACGGAGCTCGCCCGCGTCCTGATCGGCGAGGACCGCCTGGACGCCGGGGCGATTTATGTCCGGGGCGAGAAGGCTCATATCCGGAGCGTCGCGGACAGCCTGGAACGGCACGGCATCGGCTACGTCACGGAAAACCGGAAGGAAGAAGGGCTGCTGCTCCAGTCGCCGGTCAGCACGAACGTCACCATCGCCATCTGGCCGCGGATCGTCCAGGCCCTGACCCGGTATATCAGCCGGGTCCAGGAGGTGGCCATCACCCGGAGCATGATCCAAAGCCTGGGGATCCAAGCCACCGGGCCGAACCAGAAGACCGAAGACCTGAGCGGCGGAAATCAGCAAAAGATCTGCCTCTCGAAATGGCTGGCCGCGGATTGCGACATCCTGATCATCGACGAGCCGACCGTCGGGGTGGACGTCGGGGCCAAAGAGCAGATCCATCGGCTCATCTGGGATCTGGCGAAGACCCGCCGCAAAGCGATCATCCTGATCTCCTCGGACCTGCCGGAGATCATCAAGATCGCGAGCCGGATCCTTGTCTTCAGGGATCACCGGGTGGTGGGGGAAATCACCGGCGTGGACAACGAAGCCCGGACCTATGACGAGGTCAGCGGCGCGATCGGACGCTGTTTGAATTGAAGGGCCGCAGGCAACGCGAACGGAGGACTCGACCATGACCGCAAATATTAAGGAACGTCCCGGATCGCGCGGACCCGGCCCCGGGACCGGCGACCGCCGGGAGCGGATCAGCGGACGGACGCTGGGGCTGATGATCTCCGTGGCGATTCTGTTCGCCGTCCTCGCCCTTCTTTCGCAGAGTTTCTTCAGCAGCTACACCATGTTCGTCGTGTCGCGCCAGATGGCCTTCTACGTCCTGGTCGCCCTGTCCCAGGCGTTCGTCCTGGTCGTCGGTCAGATGAGCCTGGCGGTCGGAGCGATCGGCAGCATCACGACCATCGTCCTCGGCCTGGGGATCGACACCTGGGGGTTGCCGGCCTGGCTGGCCGTCGCGCTGGCCCTCGGCATCGGGGTCCTGGCCGGCGCGATCAACGGCCTGATCATCACCCGCCTGAAGATCGATTCGTTCATCGTCACTCTGTCCATGATGTTCATCTTCATGGGGCTGCGCTCGGGCATCTCCGGCGGTTCGCCCTACAAGGTGCCCGAATCGTTCAGCTTCATCGGTCAGAAGAGCCTGTTCGGAGTTCCCTACGTCTTTCTGCTCGTGGTCGTTCTCCTGGGGCTCGTCGGCTATATGTACCGGCACACGGTCTTCGGCCGGCGGATGCTGGCCACGGGCGGCAATGCAGCCGCGGCGCGTCTATCCGGGATCCATACGGATCGGATGGTGGTCTGGGCGCATGTTCTGTCCGGCGCGTTCGCGGCGCTCGCCGCGGTGCTCTGGGCCTCCAAGCTCGGCTCGGCCGCGCCCGAGACCGGAGACGATTGGCTGATCATTTCCTTCGCCGTGGCGATCATCGGCGGAACCGGGCTCAACGGGGGCATCATCTCGGCTCTGGGGGTGTTCATGGGCTCGGCCATCTTCATGCTGATCAAGCACGGGCTAGTCGAGGTGAAAGCGAATCCCTACTATGCCAACTCATTCCTCGGTCTGCTGATTCTCCTGGCGATCGTCGTTGACCGCGTGCGGGAGCTCTATAGCGACAAGCAAAAGGGGAGATGAACCCATGAAAAGTCTTACGCGCCGCGGGTTTCTGGAAGCCTCGACCGCGGGCCTGGGGGCCTTCGTCATGGGCCCGAGGTTCTTGGGCGGTCGGGAAGACGGCGTCAAGCCGAACATTCTCTTCATCCTGGCCGACGACCAGCGTTTCGACACTCTGGGCTGCGCGGGGAACCCGATCATCAAAACGCCGAACGTCGACCGGCTCGCCAGGGAGGGCGTGCGGTTCGAACGAAGCTATGTCACGACGCCGATCTGCGCCGCCAGCCGGGCGAGCATTTTCACGGGAACCTTCGAACGGACGCACGGCTACACGTTCACGAAGCCTCCCCTGACCCGGGGGTTCACGTCGATCAGCTACCCCGCCGTCCTCCGTAAAGCCGGCTATCGGACCGGTTTCGTGGGCAAATTCGGAGTCGCGGTCGAGAAGGACGTCCAGAAGGAGATGTTCGATTTCAGCATGCTCGACAACCTTCCCCATGTCCAGACGATCAACGGCGTCGAGCGCCACATGACCGAGGTCGAGGGTGAGGCCGTCATCGAATTCCTCCGCGGTGTCAAGCCCGGGCAACCCTTTTGTCTCATCTGGTGCCCTTGGGCGCCGCATGCCGACGATAACAACCCCAAGCAATATTTCTGGCCGCCGGCCGTGGATGATCTGTACCGCGACGTCCGGATCCCCGTCCCGGAGATGGCCGCGCCGGCCTATTACGAGGCCCAGCCCGGATTCCTGAAGAACACGATGAGCCGGACGCGCTGGGCCTGGCGGTTTGACACGCCCGAGAAATACCAGACCATGGTCAAGGGATATTATCGGATGATCAGCGGCATCGACCTCGTCCTGGGGCGGATCCTGGCCGAGCTCAAGCGCCTTGGCCTGGACAAAAATACGATCGTCATTTATACCTCGGACAACGGCTATTTTTTAGGCGAGCGGGGCTATGCCGACAAGTGGTTGATGTACGACCTGTCGATCAACGTCCCCCTCGTCGTCTATGATCCCCGCTCACCGCGCGCGGACCGGGGCTTGGTCAAGAAAGACCTGGTCCTCAACGTCGATCTGGGGCCGACGATCATGGATTTCGCCGGTGTCGCGGCCTCGCCTCTCATCCAGGGACAAAGCCTGCGGTCTCTGCTCGGCCGCAAAACGCCGGCCTGGAGGACGGAAATCTTTTGCGAGGAGCTTTGGGACCACCCCGAGATCCCCCGGAGCGAATGCGTCCGGACGGACCGGTGGAAATACATCCAGTATCCGATGCATCCGGAGTACATTGAACTGTTCGATCTCCGGGCGGATCCCCAGGAAAAGCGCAATCTGGCCGGCGACGCGCGGCACGCGGCCGTTCTGGCCCAAATGCGCCGGGATTGCGACCGCTGGATCCGGGATCTCGTCGACGCCCGGAGAAAATTCCAATGACAATACGGACGGGATCGGGACGATGAGATGGAGCCGGGCGGCCGCGATTTCTGGCTGCAGCTCACTCTCGCTGTCCCTACTGCTCCTTCTGGCCGGGCAGGTGCCCGGCCGTCAAGCCTCCCCCGGGGGCCTCGCCCCGGCGGGCTTGACCGTCGAATACCGGACCGATCCTCTGGGCATCGACACCCGCTCTCCGCGACTCGGCTGGATCCTGGAATCCGCGGGTCGGGGGCAATTTCAGAGCGCTTATCGGATCCTCGTCGCCGATTCCGAGGATCGGCTGAAAGCCGATCAGGGGAATCTGTGGGACAGCGGCCGCATCGAATCCCGGGATACCCTCTCTGTCGCGTATGCCGGCCAACCCCTCCGGAGCGGACTCCGGTGCTACTGGAAAGTCCGGGTCTGGGACGGCGGGAAGAATCCTTCGGCCTGGAGCCGCCCGGCGTTTTGGGAGACGAGCCTCCTCGATCCGAAGGACTGGTCGGCCCGCTGGATCGAAGAGGGGACTCCGGGCCCGCGGAAGGATGAGGATTTCTATGGCGACGATCCGGCTCCTCTGTTCAGAAAGATCTTCGCCCTTCCTCGGGGCGTGAAGCGCGCCCGGCTATACGTCACCGGACTCGGCTATTATGAGGCGTTCCTCAACGGCCGCCGGGTCGGCGATCACGTTCTCGATCCGGGATGGACGAATTACCGGAAACGGGTCTATTACAGCACCTACGACGTGACCGGGCTTCTCCGGAAAGGCGAGAATATGATCGGGGCCGCGGTCGGCAACGGCTGGTTCAATCCCCTGCCGCTCAGGATGTGGGGAAACCGGAACCTCCGGGAGTCGCTCCCCGTGGGACGTCCGCGCCTGATCGGGCAGCTGGACATCGAGCTCGACGACGGAGCACGGGTCGTGGTCGCGACGGACGCGGGCTGGCAGGTCCGGGGCGGACCGATCCTCCGGAACAACGTCTATCTTGGCGAGGTCTACGATGCGCGCCGCGCGGTTCCGCGGTGGGACCAGCCCGGATCGGACGAAGCCGGCTGGGCGAACGCCGTCCTCTGCACCGAGGCCCTGGGCTCTCTTCAGGCCCAGCCTCAGCCTCCCATAAGGGAGACGGCCCGGTTCAAGCCGGTCCGGGTCACCGAGCCGAAGCCGGGCGTCTTTATCTATGATTTCGGCATCAATTTCGCGGGGTGGGCGAGCATACGACTTCGGGAGCCGGCGGGGACGCAGGTCCGGCTCCGCTACGGCGAGCTGTTGAACCCGGACGGCGGCCTCAATCCTCTGACCAGTGTCTGCGGCCAGATCAAGGGGATGCGCAAGAAAGACGGCGCCCCCATCGGCGGCCCGGGCGCGCCCGTGGTCGCCGAGCAAAGCGATCTCTATATCGCCAAAGGCGGCGACGAAGAAACCTACACGCCGAGATTCACGTTTCACGGCTTCCGTTATGTGGAGATCACGGGCCTCTCCCGGAGGCCGGCGCTCGGGGATCTCGAAGGTCTCCGGCTTAACTCGGACGTCGCCGAGATCGGGACGTTCTCCTGTTCGAACGATCTCCTGAACCGGATTCAGGACATGACCCGCCGGACCTTTCTCAGCAACATTTTCTCCGTCCAATCGGACTGTCCCCACCGCGAGAAATTCGGCTACGGGGGGGACCTCGTGGCGACCGCCGACGCGTGCCTAGCGAACTTCGGCATGGAGGGCTTCTACGCCAAGGCGGCGGCCGACTGGGCGGACGCCGCGCGCCCGGACGGCAGGCTGACCGACACCGCGCCATTCGTCGGGATCCAGTACTGCGGCCTGGCCTGGGCCATGGCCCACCCGCTCCTCCAATCCGAGCTCCTGCGCTATTACGGCGATCGGCGCCTGGTCGAGGAGCAGTACGAAACGTCCCGGCGTTGGATCGAGATCGTGATGCGGGACACTCCCGACCTGGTGATCAAAGAAGGGCTGGCGGACCATGAAAGCCTGAGGCCGACCCCCATCCCCGCTCTCGTCACGCCGCTCTATTATCAAACTGCCGGGATCGTCTCCCGTCTGGCCGGTCTTCTGGGGCGGAAGGAGGATGAGATCCGGTATCGAGGCCTCGCCGAGTCTATCCGGACCGCCTACAAGGACAAGGTGCTTGCGCCCGGCCCTGAAAAATACGAGGCCCTGACCCAGGCCGGCTTGGCCGTGGCGCTCGCCCTTCGAGTGATTCCGGAAGCGGACCGGACGACCGCCTTCCAGGCTCTCGTCGACAAGGTCTCGGCATCCGATGGCCCCCGCCTGACCACGGGGATATTCGGAACGAAGTATCTTCTCGACGAACTTTCCCGGGGGGGCCGGGCCGACGTCGCCTTCGCGCTCGTCAACAGGCGGGAATTCCCCAGCTGGGGCTACATGCTCGATCGCGGGGCATCGACGCTCTGGGAGCATTGGGAATTCAGCGACAACACGTACTCCCACAATCATCCGATGTTCGGCTCGGTGAGCGAATGGCTTTTCGCCTGGCTGGCGGGCATCCAGCCCGCGCCGGATGCCGTCGGGTTCGACCGGGTTTTCATCCGCCCTCAGCCGATCGGGGACCTGACCTGGGCCAAAGGACGGGTCCTCACCGTGCGGGGTGAAGTCCGGAGCGAATGGCGGCAGGAGAATGGGAAGTTCGTTCTTGATGTCACCATTCCGCCCAATGCCACGGCGGCGGTTTATATCCCGGGCGAGAATCCGCCGGCCGTAGAGGAGAGCGGGCGCCCCGCCGCCCAGGCCGAGGGCGTCACGTTCGTCCGGACGGAACATGGGGCCGCGGTCTTTGAAATCGGGTCGGGCCGGTATTCCTTTGCCGCGCCGTGGCCCAAACCAACCAAGGCAGCCGGACCGGAGTCGGCGTTCCCTTCCCGGGGACCGGCGGAGAAGCAGCCATGAAGAAAATCGGACGGAGAGAATTTCTGGAAACCATGACCTGGGGCGCCGCGGCCGTCGCCGCCCGTCCCGGAGCTGCGTTCCAGGAAAGCGGGCGGAGATTTCCGAACATCGTCCTCATCCTGACCGACGATCTCGGCTACGGAGATCCCGGATGCAACAATCCGGCATCGAAGATCCCGATGCCGAACGTCAACGGCATCGCCGCGCGGGGCGTCCGCTTCACGGACGCCCATTCACCGTCCGCCGTCTGTACCCCGACGCGCTATGGACTTCTGACCGGCCGATACTGCTGGCGGACGTGGCTGAAGCGGGGTGTCCTTGGCGGCTACACGCCGCCTCTTATCGAGCCGGAGCGGATGACTACGGCTTTGCTCCTCAAGAGCCGGGGCTATGCCACCGGATTCTTCGGCAAATGGCATCTCGGACTGAGTTGGACCCGGATGAACGGATTTACCCCTACTTGGAAGGACGCCGAGAAATATAGGCAGGGATCGTCGCAGGACGCCGATCCGAAGACCGGAATGAACGCGGATTTCTCGAAGCCCGTTGCGGGGGGCCCCGTGGATCACGGCTACGACGAAGCCTACTTCACCGCCGCCTGCTCGACGATCGACGGCCCGTTCGCGTTCATCGACAAGACGCGGACCGTCGGAATCCCCGACAAGCAGGTCTCGGATTTCTACGACATGACCAAGGGCGAGGAGGGGAGCCCGCGCAAGGGCTGGATCGCCCCCGGATTCAAGCTCGAGGACGTCGACTTTCGGTTCACCGAGAAGGCGATCGCCTTCATGGAGCGCAGCCGGCGGGAGTCTCCGGACAAGCCCTTCTTCGTCTCGCTCTGCCTTTCGGCGCCGCACACGCCCTGGCTTCCCCCAGCCCTCGTCAAAGGCAAGAGCCAGGACGGCCCGCGCGGCGACCTGGTCATGCTCGCAGACTGGTGCACCGGGGAAATCGCCAAGGCCCTGGACGCGCTGGGCATCACCGGCGATACCCTTCTCATCTTCGCCAGCGACAATGGGCCGCACCCAGGGACCAATGGCCATAAGTCCGAGGGCGCGCTGCGGGGGCTCAAGTCCCAGATCTGGGAGGGCGGGCACCGGGTGCCGCTCGTCGCCCAGTGGCCGAAGCGGATTCCGGCGGGCCTTGTGAGCGACGAGCCGGTCTGCCTCGTGGATTTCCTGGCGACGTTCGCCGCCCTGACCGGCGGCCCTCTTCCGGAAGACGCGGGCCCGGACAGCTACGACATCTCTCCGGCGCTCTTCGGGAAAAAGGGGCCGCAGCCGATCCGCGAGGCCCTGGTGTCCCATTCCGAGAACGGAACGTTCGCCATCCGCCAAGGTCCCTGGAAGCTCATCCTCGACAATAAAACGTCGGGAGGCTGGATGACGCCCGCAGGCAAGCCGCCCCAGCCCGGCACGCCGGGCCAGCTCTTCAATCTGGTCGAGGACCCTGCGGAATCCAACGACCTTTGGGAGAAGCGCCCCGAGATCGTCGCTCGCTTGACCGCCCTCCTCGACAAGTACAAGAAGGACGGCCGGAGCGTCCCGAAGCGGGGCTGAGGACCGCCATGCGGCATCCGTCCGCCCTCGCCGCCGCCCCCGGCGCTTCGGCATCCTGAAGTTCGAGAGAGGCCCCGACCCGCGCGCTTCAGGAACTCTCGGCGGTCGAGGGACGAGGGCGTGTCGGACATCGGGATCCTCCTCAGCGCAGCGCGGCGGGGAAATGGTCCTGGATGCCCCAGGCCCCCATCTCGAAGTTCTTGAAGCCGACCTTGAGGGCAGACGACTCCGGCTTCACGCGATAATCGTTCTTCGACGGATCGACGAACAGCGGATCGGCGAAGACGGAGTTCTTGTCGAAACCCAGGGCGCGCCAGCCCTCGAGGTCGACCCGGCGCGAACCGTTCGTCACCCCGAGCGTCCCGACGAGGCAGACCGCGCTGTCGCCCGTCTCCGTGAACTTGCACTCGCTGACCTGCGCCGTGCGGTTGGAGTCGTTGATGAAGACGGCGTTGCCCCCGACCACATCGAACAAGCACCGCCGGACGGCGCAGCTTTGCGTTCCCTCCAGGAACACGGCCCCGCCGCGGTGGACGGCCCAGTCGCTCAGGGACGGCACATCGTAGGGGGCGAGGAAGGTCGAGGCCGTCTGGGTGAAGCGGAAGCCCTCCAAGGCGATGTGCTCGATGGGGCGGTCCTGGGTGCCGGCGAAGCGGACGAGCTGTTCGAGCACGGGCGCTTCGACGACCGTCCGGGCCATGTCGACGCCCGCGTCGGGCTTGTAATAAAGGACGCCGGCCCGGGCTTCGAGCTCCCACTCGCCCGAGGCGTTACATCATCCCGCTTCAGAAACTGTATTTCAAGGAGAACCAGATCTGCCGGCTGCCTGTAAAGCCGACCAATCCAAGAGACCCTGGCGTATAGGTCCCGCTTGTCGTATTCGCGTCCGTCGGCTTCCAAGTGCCGGCCGGATTCTTGTTGATGGTCAGGTTATAGGCGCCGAGAAGGTTGAAGATATCCACATAGGCCCCGAGCGTCCCGGGGCCGAGCTTGATATCTTTCTCGATCCTCAGGTCGAGGCTGTCGGAGGCTTCGTTCCACCTCATGCCCGGCGTTTCGACGTTGATCCGGTAACTCGTCGACTTGACCTTTTGGGCGGAGACCCAGGACGCCGGCGGGGTGACCGTGACCGTCCGTCCCCAGGGCGAGCCGTCGGTGTGCATGTAAAAGAACGAGAACATGATCTGATAGGGCAGCTTGAACGTTCCGTAAAGCTTGATCAGGATGGGCCGGCTGTAAGGCATATCCCCGGAGGCGTTCACGAAGGAGTTCGGAGAGGAGAAGATGCCGTAGGAACTGAAATCGGATACGGTGATGGGATAGTTCCCGGTGAGCTTCGTGAAGTTGACGGAGCCGCCGAGCTGCCAGCCGTTGGCCATTCTCTTATCGAGGCTGACCTCGACGGAGCGGTATCGATATTCGGCTTCGGGGACGTTGGTCAGGCGGGAGAGCTGGGCGGGCGCGTTCGGGGACTGGAAGTACATGGTCACGTCCTGGGCCGGGAAATTGCCGTAAGCCGGGATGGTCGTCTTGAAGGGAACCCACCAATCGGGGGCCCCGTCATACGTGTACCAGTACCGGTCGGTCGGCTTATCCCAGAGGACGCTGGCCAGGATGTTCTTGCGGTCCTTATGAAAATAGCGGACGGCCACCCGGACGTCTTTGACGAGCTCGTGTTCGATGGAGGCCGTGAGCTCATCGATGTAAGGGATTTTGGCGTTGGGATCGATGGCATCCAGATAGGCCGTGGAGATCATGGCCAAGGGCGTGGCTCCCAGGGCCTCCTTGTAGCGATCGACCCCCGGCAGGTCGGGGATCCCATTATTATTGTCATCCCACCAGTTCCAGGTGAACGACCTGTTGCCCAGCGGATACATGCTGGCGAAATGGTTCGTAAAAAAGCCCTCCTGCTGGCGGGAGAACGAGACCTTGAGAGCGGTCCTCCCGTCGCCGAAGAGGTTGTAGGTCAGGCCGACGCGCGGGGAGAGGAACGTGTTGTAAGGGAAAGCGTTATCCCACGTATCGTAAGAAATCGAGCCATAGGGGTTCATGCCGTAAAGGGGCTCGAAATATGTGGCTCCGAGGGCCAGGGCCAAGGGATCCGTCGCCGCGCCCTTCGCCCGACCCGGGCTCCAGGCCCTTAAGTAATCGATCCGCAAGCCCAGGTTGATGGTCAGGCGCTTGAGAGTGAAAGAGTCCTGGATGAACGCTCCGATCCGGGAGGTGAGCCCAATCTGCGCGCTCGACCCCTCGGTCGTCCCCATCGCGGCATACGTCAGCCGCCCATCGCCATAGATCGGATCTCTCAGGCCGTTGTTCAGGGCCCGATAGTAATAGGGGCTGCCGTTGTAGTAGGTCCAAGTCAACGGCTTCGTCGCATAGAATCCCCACTCGCCGCGGAGCCTTTCCCAATCCACGCCGGCCTTGAACTCGTGGTCCCCCCCGAGAAAACTGTCCACGTATTTGGTGGCCGTCAACGAGATGTTGATCGAGGGCTTGAACGTGTACACATGGGAAGCCGCGCCCTGAGACGTGTTGCCCCAGCTATATCCGGTGTAGGAATCGGTGAAAGAAGGAGAGTCGGGATCGCCGGCCTCGGTGGTGTCCCCTTTCCATTTGAAATACAGCCCGCCCGCCCTGAGGTCGAGGATCGTGGTGCTGTTGACAGTCCACAGGACCGATCCGGCCCAATAGCTGCGGAAAGGCTTGGTGTGCAAGTTGGCCTCGTCGGTAACACCCCAGCCGGAGTAGAAGTAAGGATTGTCCGCCAAGGCGGCATGGCCCATGGCCGATGCCCGGATGTTTTTGGTCAGCTGGGCCGATATTTTCAGGAAACCCACAAATGCGGGGAAAATCCGATCGTAATTGTCGTATTGCTTTCCGTTGATGACGGTGGGCCGGAAATCGCCGGTATTCTTGGTCTTGGTATAGCGAAATTCGCCCATGAACCAGAGTTTATCTTGGATGATCGGCCCGCCCAAGGAAAAGGCCCCATCGAACGAGTAGACCGGAATCGTCGGCTGAGCGAGATTGAGGGCCTGGATGTCCGGCGCGGGCAGATGGACATTGGTGAAGTCCTTATTCGCGTAGTATAAGGAGGCCTCGCCGGAAAGCTTGTTGCTGCCCGATTTCATGACGATGTTGATCGTCCCGCTCGCGGAGTTATAGAACTGTGCCGAAGCGCCGCCGCCGATGATCTCGATTTCTTCCACCATGTCCCAGGCGATCCCGGTCCCGCCGCC
>Ga0315294_10001580_pt1 | contig 24928 bp, 26 predicted proteins | sample YL17G13_40_MG_FD_203626 | JGI IMG/M metagenome (GOLD analysis project Ga0315294, IMG submission 203626) | Sediment microbial communities from Yellowstone Lake, YNP, Wyoming, USA - YL17G13_40 | ecosystem: Environmental > Aquatic > Freshwater > Lake > Sediment | place: USA: Wyoming | collected...
TAACGCAGATGGTCGCAGATGTATCGTCGGCAAATCTGCGTGTATCTGCGTTTGATTTGCGTAAATCTGCGTTAGAAGGTACTTTTTCAGAGGTCTCTTTCAATAAGCAGACAATTGACGGGTAATCTCATTTTATAAACTCGAACTTACCCCAACTGGTAAGATTATTCTTAAATATAATCACAACACCGCAAATTCCTTTTATGGAACGGCTAAAATTTAAGGCAAATGACAAATCATTTTTAGAATTTACCCGGTTACAAGTGGCGGTAGCCACGGCATCGGCCAAAGAGGTATTCTTAGATAAAATCACCACGCTATCGGCACAGCCAAAACTTAAAGAATGCCCGATTGTGCCTGAGGAGGTACAGATGCCTAAGGGGGTATCTTTGGGTTTTATTTTCAAACTCAAGCCCTGCCATAATTTTGATTTACCGGCATAAATTCCAATAATCCGGGTTTTACGCGTGACCAAAAATATATCTCCACCGTTTTCAATGATTACATCTTTATAGCCCTGTCTTAATAAATCCCGACCTAAAAATTCTGCTATGGTACCGGCTACTGCTGCCATTGGCCCAACATTGGCTAAGTTTGCGGCCTTGCTCATTTCCTTGACAATGGCCGGCGCATTAAGTTCTACTTCAATGGGTTTTAGGGCAGTTAAAAATCTTCTATCTTTAATGATGTAATTTTCAATATCCCAGCGGTAAGAGCGCATCTTTTCTTTGACAAAATCCCTGTCCAGAGACTTATTTGTAAGGATCTGTAAATCCGTCTCCTTATCCATAATATGCGTAAGGTGCAAATCCTTTTGCCTCACCCAATCCCGGTAGAATCGCCTTTGATATTTAGCAGTCTTCATGTTAACAATCGATTTAGCATATCCTCGGCAAAGGTTCGCTGGTCAACATATCTACAATCCGCTGGGTGCCGAGAATGGTGTTTAATATTACTTTGCCTTTAGGTTCTTTTACCACTGTCGCGATAATTTGCGCATTTTTGCCTAAAGGATGTTTCTTTAATAAATTTAAAATTTTCTTGGCGCTATTATTCTTAGCTACAATTATGGCCACGCCCTCATTAGCCACATACAAAGGGTCTATTCCTAATAATTCGCAAGCCGCTCTTACTTTGGTAGATATCGGGATATTTTTCTCATCAATAATAATACCTAAACCCGAACCTTCGGCAATTTCATTTAAGGTAGTGGCCACGCCACCCCTTGTTGGGTCACGCATAAACTTTATCGCGTCAGTTTTTTTAAGCAGGGGAAGAATCAATCCATTTAAAGCTGCGCAGTCACTTTTGATATTAAATCCCAAATCTAACTCTTTTCTTTTGGCCAGCACCGCTATTCCGTGCTGGCCGATATTTCCCGTAACGATAACCTTATCGCCTGGTGCGATATTTTTTAGGGATATTTTTTTGCCCTTTATGATTCTACCGATACCCGAGGTATTGATAAATATCTTATCGCAGGCGCCTTTCTCAACTACCTTGATATCACCAGTAACAAAATATACACTATTCTTCTTAGCATTTAGAGAAATAGAATCAACGATTTTTTCTAATACATCGCAATCGAACCCCTCTTCAATAATGAGCGCTAAAGAAAAATATTCTGGCACCGCCCCCAGCATCACTAAATCATTAACTGTCCCGGAGACCGCAAGTTTACCGATATCGCCGCCGGGAAAAAACAAAGGACTGACTACAAAAGAGTCAGTGGTAAAGGCAAGGCGGTCTTGATAATTTATTAAGGCGCTATCGGAAAGTTCTTCTAAGACAGGGTTGCTTAGTTTTTTAAGCAGTAATTCCTTTATAAGGCTGTGCATTAATCTACCGCCGCTTCCGTGACCTAATAATATCTTCTGTGACATCATTACATTCAGATTAACAAAAATAATTAGTTAAATTCTACGTTGGCGTCTAAAAGGTCTCTTTTGAGTTGTTCGATATTCTGAAAGACAAAACTGCGGATACCCAAGTTTCTAGCACTCTGAGTAAGCTCAGGCCTATCGTCGGTATAAAAGACCTCTTGAGGCAAAACCTCCAATACCGCAAGCGTCTTCTGATAGATTAAAGGGTGGGGTTTCCTTGAACCTACTTCATAAGAAGTAATTATATGATGGAAGACACGAAAGACGGGAAAATTTTTTTTTAAATAATCAAAGTGTAAAATATTTATATTGGATAAAAGCGCCAACCTATAACGGTTGCTTAAGGCCTGGGCTAAATTATAAACCTCGCGATTTTTTTCACTTAAAAAGAATATCTCATTCCAGATAGGGACAAACGCCGCGTAATCCAATTTTAAATTGAGCATCTCTTTTATCTTTAAGAAAAAATCTTGTGGTGAAATTTTCCCTTCTTCAAAGAGTCCGGTGAGTTCAGAATCAAAAAATAGATTAAATATTTCCTCTGGGCTTTTGTCGGTAAATTGGGATATTTTTTTGGCTGCGATAGTGTGGTCAAAATCAATTAAAACATTGCCCAAATCAAAAATTATGGCTTTTACGCTATGATTATTCATCAATTCCTTTTATCTTTTGTCTTCTTAAACAAATCCAAGAATCTATCTTCGTATTCTTTATAAGCGCTCCATTTATCCAGCTCCGCTTTGAGTTCATTGGCCTTGGAAATATCGCGCTTAGTTTGCTCAAAGAGTTTTTCAATCCTTTCTTTTACCGAAACCGGAAGCTTGGTAAGCTGGCTTAAGGATTTCTTTATCTTTTCTATCTCTTCTTCGCCGATGGGAGCCGGACCTTGAGGGCCTAATTTAAGATAATCTAAGAGTTTATTAATCTCTGCCTCCATAATTTGTGCCTGCTCGATTATATTGGCAAAATCTATCTGGATGTTTAAAATTCTATTGAATGCATCTAAAACCGCATAGGAGGCCTTGGGATTTTCAATCTGGATGGAATAAAGCGGTATCTCGCCCAGCAGACAAAAACCCGCAAAGCCTTCTTTCTTAGCCATGCTTAAGAATAAGCCGTTCATGCCACTAATCTGACCTTCGGATAACAGGTTAAAATTATATTTTTTAAACTCATTATTAATTTCTTGAGAGGTACTGGTAAACCATATATTAGATGCGTGAGTATGGTCAATAGGCTGTGGCATAGCGGCAAAGCTGACAATCATTTTTACATTGAACATCTTAGCCAGATAAATAATTATTTTACAATAAACATCCGCCTTGGCTAAGTCTGGCTGGGCATTGCTAATAAATATCATTAAATCGTGCTTACCGGTTTTGTTTTTCCAGTAGTAGAATTTACCCGCGGGCAGTTCGGGCAAATCTAAAATACCTTCTCGGATAATGCTTCCGGTGAGATAAAAAAAATCTTCTGGTAGAATATGGGCAAATTCCTCTGCTCGCAGTTTATCCACCAGATAAGTGGCTGCCTTAAAAGCCACTTCGCCCATCCCTGGCCAGGCAACAATCAAGTAAGGATTTTTAAGTCTCGGCCTTTTAGAAATTTTAATTCCTTCCATATTTATCACTCCTATAGTTCTTTAAAAATTCCTCTAACACCATGGCTCCTTTATATAAATTATCTATCTTTACATATTCATCGGCGCTATGAGCACAGCCCTGACTGCCAAAACCCGTAGCAATTGCGGGTATATTTTTATTTTGAAAAAAGGTTATAGTAGTTGCGCCTTCTGAACCTTTTATAATGGGTCTTAATCCTACATTTCTTATTGTTTGAGCAAGCGACCTTACTAACGGATGGCCTTCATCTATTCTATATGGCTTCTGGATTCCCTCTATTTCTATCTTAAATTTCTGGGTATGTCTTTGGATAATATTTTTTAATTCCTTTAAGATTTCCCTTTCGGACATGCCTGGCAAAAAGCGAAAATCCAGCTCAAATTCACACCAGTCTGCGACCACATTAACCTTGTCACCGCCTTTTATCGTTCCGATATTTAGCGTAGGTGGCCTAAGATATTTATTTTTTGTATAAAAGAATTTATGGGTCTTAAGTTCCTTAAGTATATCTATTGCAATGTCAATGGCATTTATTCCTCGCCAGGGATAAGCGCCATGTGCCCGGACCCCTTGTAAATTTATCTTAAGATGAACGAGCCCTTTTTGGGTAACAATGATTTCAAAATCATCAGAATCTAATACTACTGCTGCATCAGGCTTTAATATGCCTTTGTCTAATAAAGGAACTAAGCCTAAATTCGAACCACTCTCTTCATCGCTGGTGGCAGCAAAAACTAAATTATAATTCAGGACAATTCTTGCTTCAACTAAACTATTTATTGCCTCTAAAGCGCAGGCCAGGTTTCCTTTACAGTCGGTAGCGCCTAATCCATAAATCTTACCTTTATATATCTTACTTTTAAATGGACTAAAGCGCCAATTCTTTCCTGCAGGCACAGTATCTAAATGCGGGGTGACGAGTAGCGCATGTTTTTTATCTCTTCCTCCTAATACAGCCACGACATTAGAGCGCCTCTTTTTAAACTCATAAATTTTTGTCTTTAATCCCAGATTATCGAGATAGTTCTTCACAAATTTAGCAATACGGGACTCATCTCCCGGTGGATTTTGCGAATCTATCTGAATTAATTTTCTTGTAAGTTTTATAAGCCGTTCTCTTTTGATCATCTTTAGTTTTTTTGCGGGTGGCTTGGCTTGATTTCGAGCGAGGCACCGCAGGGGAACGAAATCCGCCAAAGTTCTGTGGCGGATGAGCGTCCCCGCGAGAAACAAGACAAGACAGGACCCGTAGAATATCAAATAACGGAAATTATTAAAAACTATAATTAAAACTAACGGCCAAAGCCTCGCCGTCAATAAATTGACCTTCTAAGTTAAGCCAGCTATTTTGCGTCAGAGAAAAATCAATACCGGTAACCAAACCAATATCCTTGGTTAAATCCGACATCCTGCGTTTTCTATTATCTTCGACTTTATGTATATAATCGACCCTTGACCATTTACTCCCTAAATAGGGGATTATTTTCTTTAAATCATAAGAAGCCAATAGCGACCACTGCCAGTCATCTAAAATTGCCTTATGTCTTGTATCACCGACGCGGCTGCTTTTAGGATGCGCGCTAATATGTTGAAAGCCAAAAACCGCTTTAATCTTATCTTGATTCAAAAATTTTACCCGCAAACCGTATCCTCCGGAAAAATTAGAGTTGTAATCCACTTCATCGCTTCCTACCGGATGTTGCTTTATATTACCCGCGCCTGCTTTTAAATCTATAGACAACCCGTCGCAGACGCCGTAGGACAAAAGAAAAAAGTGTTGTGTGCTTCTTAATTTTCCATATTCGTCTTCCAGATAGCGTTTAAAAATCGTATGGGTTTGTGCTCCGGCAAAAAATTTCTTTTCTTTAGGCATTTTTGTCCCATAACAAGGCGCAGTATAACCAATAGTGTACAGTGAACAGTATACAGTCAACAATATCAAGAAAAACAATACACCATGAACTATGAACCACCAACCATGAACTTTTTTTGACCCAATGGGCATATTTTACACCTCGCTTTATTTTTTAAACAAAATTCTTTGCCTAATCTTACCAAGAGGGCATGATATTCATTGAACAATTTTACCTTATTTTTTAGATTCTTCATAAACAAATTTTGTATTTGCTCGTAAGTGGCATGTTTTTTCACCAGGCGGTGTCTGGAAAATATCCTTTTCGTATAGGCATCCACGACAAATACTGGCTTATCCAGGGCATAGAGTAATATAGAGTCTGCGGTCTCTGGGCCAATGCCATGGACAGAAAGTAACTGCCGGCGCAAAATCTCCATATCTACCAAAGACATTTTTTTTAGATTGCCTTTATAATATTTAAGCAAAAAAATCAAAAAACTCCTTAATCTTTTCGCCTTAATATTATAATAACCTGCGGGCCTGATAAGTTTAGCTAATTTTTTTTTAGATAAACGGTAAAGCTTTCGCGGCTCTAATACCTCTTTCTGCTTAAGATTATCTATTGCCTTTTCCGCATTCGCCCAGTTGGTATTCTGGGTAAGAATTGCGCCCACCATTACTTCAAAACGAGAATCTGCCGGCCACCAATGCTGCGGGCCGAAATGGGCGTAGAGTTTCCGATAGAGTGCATTCAGCGGCGATGTCATTCCTGAAGTTCTAATGGATTATATTTATAATAGGCAAAGAGTGTATAAGTGGTCCCGGCTACGGAACCCGTGGTTTTACCTTTGGGCGTCATCCAACCGTGGCCGGTATCTACGAAATCCTGCGTTGCATAAGGAAGACAACTCTCTCCTTGCCCGGAAGGCGAAGGACTGGTTACGATCATATTACCCAATTCTGCCAAATACGTATCCGCTTTACCTTCATAGGCACGGGCTTTAGCTACCATGCCTTTTTTATAATAAAAATCTGCCATAATCTTAAAGGCGATGACCATCTGCGCGGTCCATTCTGAAGAAACCACGCCACCCCGGGCCACATGTCTTTGGGGCGCAAAATCAAAACCTTTGACTTTTATGGTCTTTCCTTCTGGGCGGGTATAGTCAACTGTAACCGCGCAGTTCTGTTCCGCAAACTCTACTATTCTATCGGGGTTCATACCTAACTGGCTTAATTTTTCTGGACCAACAGCGGCAATTGACCAGGCATAAGTATCCGTGGCAATGGTCGAATCTCCTTTCCCGCGTTTTATGGGAATATCTAATTTATCATAAGTGTGAGCGGCCAACCAATTCAATGCTTTATCCCGGGCTTGCAGATACTGTGGCTTAGCCGTAATCTTATGTAACATATTAAAAAAGGCATAGGCATCAAGGTTATGCTCAGTAGCAAACCATTTTAAATTTGGCCCACCCGAGATACCGCCATCCTTATCTTTATTCTGTAAATTTATTATCGCCTGGCCGAGTTCCTCGGCTAAGTCTAGATATTGAGAATCTTGGGTTTTTTTAGTGTATTGAAGTATAGCTATACCTAACCATATATTAGGGCCGCTATGCACAACATACTCGGCAGGACTGCCGTCATTAACATAATAGGAATTTAAAAATAAACCGTCTATTCTTTTGGCTTTCGCCTTAAAAAAATTCAATATTTTTCTTACCCGCTCAAGATCAGAAAAATTGGTATAGGCCTGCGCAACCAAGGCCTGGTCATAAGTAAATGCCCAATTGGCAATATCACTATCTCCCTCAAAGCTCATTACCAGTCCGGTGGTTGGATTTTGGTGTATCCTTAACCATTGATACATCTTATCTAGATTTACTTCCTCCAAACGCGCTTTCTTTTTATCTAAACGCAGAAGCTCCTCAGTAATAGTGCTCTCCTGGCGCTGCAAAGAAATTAATTGTTCCTGTAAAGAGCCCCTTTCCTGGACTAATTTCTCAATCAGAGAATTAAGCTGCTTTACCTCGTCAGTCTTAGCTGTTTCTAATTTTCCCCGCTCTTCTTCCACGGTCTGAATACGCGATTGCAAGGCCTGAATTTTTAATTGTAAATCCTCCCTATCCCTGCTTATCTCTTTTACCTTCTGTTTGGCGATACTCGATTCTTGCAGGATTTTTACAAGTTCTTCCACCAATACCTTGTTGCCTTGGATTAACTTTGCACTGATAAAACTATTAATGGCAAAACCCAGGCCTAGCAGGATAATCATCGATAGGGCTGCTGGAAAAAATAACTTCTTTGTCCAGGCATAATGCATAATTTCTTTGCCTTGCTTTCTATCTATATCTTCGTAAGATAAACCAATAAGATACCTATTCGGTTCTCCGGCTACATCTCTCATCCAGGAAACCTTTGCCAGTGCTGATATCGGCCTTCTCGTTATAGGCAGCTCAATGTCCAAAGAGAGTTTTGCCTGCTGGTCTTTCAGTACCCTGGCTAATTCGGGGTTAAAATTATTTACGCAAAGACACAATCCTTCCTTACTTACATTATTAGTAAAACCTTGCAGCCAGTTCGATAAAAAGCGTTTTTCGTCAAGACTCAATAGGCGAAACTGCACGGGAAATACTGAATCTAGACGGATATATTTTCTACGCTCTTCTCCTGAATACTTTTTTCTAAACATTTCAAATGAGCCCCCCTGCTTTCTTGCGAAAGCAAGAAGGGGGGCGAATTTAACCCAGCACTAATTTTTATAAAGCCTTATCTTTACTAATTAGGCGTTGATGCGAACGCAACCCCTATGAGATAACTCAAGCGTTTCATAAAATTAGTGCTGGGTAAGTTCGGGCATATCCGCCACGATTATTGGCGGATGCCCTCGCTTATCTTTTCCAGCACTATCCTTTGCTTAATCTGCTTGGCCAGACTCTCAAGAAATTTTTTAAACCCCGGGTACTCTTCTTCTGAAACCGCGGTTTTTTTTAATTCTGTTTTTTGTCTAAAATATATTTTATTATTCTTGTAGCTATATTCAACTATAAATTTTAACCATTGACTATCCTGGTTTACATTATCCGGCATATATTTTATAACAAAATTCTGGGGAATTTCAATCTCAAATATTATTTCTTTGCTTTCTAAAATATCGAAATCAATAGGGTATTTGCGCTTATCCTTGGCAACCATTGATGTATTCGTTACGGCCAACTGAGGCATTATTCTTAAATTACCTGCGCTCGTCGTATATTCTGGGCCTTTAAAGGTATAGCTTAATACCACCGGCTCATTGAGGTTATCTAAATTTTTTATACTGTATTTATCTAAGGTTGAACCTATCGATATTTCCTGTATCTTTTCTTTCAGCGCATCCCCGATTAATTCTGGCGGTGTATATAACAACCAATACCGCTGTGACTGATCGTATACGCCGTAGGTAAAAATGTCTCTTTCGCCATTAATTGTTTCGTCGTAATTCAGTTTTATCTTAAGGTTTTGCCTTGCTAAGTTATGTTCAGCCGGGTATAGGGGAGTGTCTTGTATTTTATATCCTTCTTCTGTAAAAACTAAAACTTTGCGGCCCTGGCCACCGGTAGGCAAGTCACCAAAAGAACAGGTTTGCGCCGTAGGGTCAAGAAAAACTACCCTATCTTCTAGAGACGCTGCGGCAATGCAATGGTTAAAAAGCACCGCAGGAAAATCCGTATTTAAATTATAGCGTTCTTTGGTGGCAATCAGCACTGGCCAGGCAAGCAACCCTGCCTCTTTTAACATGGTCACTAACAATATTGCCTGGTCTTTGCAGTCGCCATATTTGTTCTTAAATATATCTGCGGCAGAATGCGGTTCATAGCCTGCCTGACCATATTCTACGGCGACATAACGGATATCTTGAGCACAAAAATTATAAATTGCCCTGGCCTTAGCCTCTAAAGAATTGAGCCCTTTAGTTAGCTGTATAACCTTATCCTTTATCGCGCTATCTGCGCTTATCTTATCTTTAGCTAAATTCCACCACCAATTATAGATATCCTGCCAATTATCAAAGGTAGATATTAATATTGTAGGGTTTATCTGGACATGGGGGGGCATGTTTGACTCAGGGATAATCTGGGGGATATCCCTAAACTGCCAACTGTAAATTAAATAGCCGTCTTTTTCTTTTATATCAGGATTCAAGCTGGCTCCAAAATTATTATACTTCTCATTCAGAATTTTTATGTGTAATGGTTTATCCTTAGGTAAACTAAGATTAAAATTTGCCGCAATAATCGGCTCATCCTCCTGTACAGAATAACTCAGGACACAATCTTTTTTATTAAGAAGTTGACTGCGATATACCTTAAGTTTATATTCTATAGTTGCGCCTTCGGTAATTTCCGGGAAAGAGATAATGCAAACGCGCACATTGCTATAAAGGGGGAAATTTAAATATTTAGATACATCACGGATATGCCGACTGCCTATTTCTACCACGGTTCCGTCAGGCTTTATGGTGCGGGCATAATCTAATTCTACCTTTTCATAAGTAGAGTCGTATTCAATATGGGTTTCGGAAAAATCATCTTTGCCCCGCTCATTCAAAATCTTAATGATATAATGTATGTAGTTTACCTGTTTGCCCTGGGGCGTTACTTCAATTTTTTCATCGCAAGACAGAATAAGCGCGCCTGCCTGTGGATATAATTCCGGGGAAGGCGCGTTTAATAAAATCCGATGCACTTCGGGGTCTATGTCTTTAATATGATTTAAGTTAACTTGTTTCTCAATCGTCTCGATACGTTTTTGGGCTTTTAATCTAAATTCTGTATCCTTTATCTTTTTATAAATTCCTAATGCCTGATCAAAAAGGTTTAATTTTTCGCAGGTTAAACCATGGTAATATAAATATTCGCCATCGGATATTTCCTGCTGATTAAAAATTTCTAAGGCATCGGTAAAATTACCTAATCTATAATATGATATTGCCAAAAGTTTCCTGGCAGAAATAAGATTGGTTTTCTTGAGTTCTTCCTGCGCCTGTTCAAAGTCTCCGTGTTCATAATAAAGCCTTCCCAGCTCAAAGCGCAATCCCTCTAAATCATTTCCTTTAGCAATTAATTTTTTATACCGCTCTGCCGCATGCTGATAATAAACTCCAGATTTACCCACGCACTCTCGGGCAAGTTCTAATTCATTCTTCTGGATACAACCCGTTATTAAATTCAAAATGCAAAGTGCAAATAAAAATATAATACAACAATCGGCCGCATGTCTCAGGCCGCATGTCTCAGGCCTAAAGAAATTAAGACCTGAAGCTTGAGACCTGAGACCTGAGACCGAAAAGTTTCTACTCTTTGATTTTCTAACGGTATTTATAATATGCATTACAGGTTCCTTCGTTTGAGACCATACATGGGCCGACCGGATTATCCGGCCGACAAACTTTAGAAAATAAAGGGCAATCAATAGGAGAAATTAAGCCCTTTAAAACATCTCCGCATTTACAACGCGTGGTTCGTGGTTCCTGCCTGCCGGCAGGCATGGCGTGGTCCCTCGACACTTCGACGTTGCTCAGTGTCGATGGTGAGCGTAGTCGAACCATCGACTTCGCTCGGGATAGTTCAAGGGATGGTGAGCTTGTCGAACCATTCGTGGTTCGTTTAATACAAAATACTTTCTCGGCATCGAATAGAGAATATTCATCTCTCATCTTAAGCCCGCTTTGAGGAATTTCTCCCAAACCGCGCCAAGAAGCAGGGGATACTTTAAAAACCTGAGCATTTATCTTTTTGGCTTTAGGATTTCCGTTTCGCGCTACTACGCGTATATACTGATTCTCTACCTGTGGCTTTTTATTTCTTATTTGTTTGATCAGAATATATAACCCTTCCAAAATATCTAAGGGCTCAAATCCAGCAATACAACAGCCTGCTCTGTATTTTCGCGGAATAAATTCATAAGGCCTGGTTCCGATTATAGCAGAAACATGCCCCGGACACAAGAAACCCTGAATGTTTAATCTTTTATCTTTAACCAGAAAATCCATCGCAGGGGGGATAAGTTTTAGTGAAGAGAAGAAAAATAGATTTTTTAAATTTTCTTTTTTTGCCGTAAGGATACTGGCGGCAACAGTAGGCGCAGTGGTCTCAAAGCCTACTGCCAAAAATATCACCTTCTTATCCGGGTGCAGTTTAGCAATATGTAAACTATCCAAGGCAGAATAAACCACCCTTACGTTACCGAATCGTGCTCTGGTTTCTTCTAGGCTAGAGGTGCTACCGGGGATGCGCAACATATCGCCAAAGGTTACCATGATGGTGTCTTTGTCTTGCGCGAATTGAATGGCGCAGTCAATATATCCGGATGAACTCACGCATACCGGACAACCCGGGCCAGCAATGAGCCTGAGATTCCCGGGCAAAAGCTTATCCAGGCCAAATCTAAAAAAACTTTGGGTATGCGTACCGCAGACCTCCATAATATTTATATTCTCATCAGGCATTATCGCCTTTATCTCTTCCGCGATTTTCTGAATCAAATTTTTATTCCTAAATTCGTCGATGTATTTCATCTATCAACCTCAAGGTCTCCTCTGCTCTTTCAGGATTTACTCTTTGTATCGCAAATCCCGCATGGACGATTACGTAATCACCTATTTTAACCTGGGGGAGCATCTGGATATTGACAGTGCGAATGAGCTTACCTATCTCCACTTCGGCAAATTCACCTTTAATCTTTTTTACCCGCATCGGGATACCTAAACACATTAATGACCCCTTTAATGAGCCCCCCTTCTTGCTTTCGCAAGAAAGCAGGGGGGCGAATTAACCCCCCACCACTTTTTGTAGATGGCGTGGATTTTAAAATTTTGGCTTGATGACAAAATTTACCTTTTGACTTAATCTTAAGTGCATTTTCAAAAAGTGGTGGGGGGTCAAATTCAGGCATACAACTTAGCTTCGCTACCGCTCACTAAGTTGTGCCTTCATTTGACCTGCGATTATTGCCTGCCCCAAGGAAATACTCGAGTCGCTACAGGATAACTCCTTATGGGTAAATACCTTAAAACCCTGTTTATATAATAAATCTAAACTCAAGCGAAGTAAAAGATTATTTTGAAAAACCCCGCCTGAAAGAACCACGGCATTAATTTTATTTTCTTTTCTTAAGATTAAGCATATTTTTGCTATCATTTGCGCCACGGTTAAATGAAACCGGTAAGCAATCTTTTCTTTTGCCTCCTTTGCTTTTAAATCTTGGATTATCTCTTTAAATATCAGAGAAGGGTCTAAAATGTATTTACCTTTGACTTTAATAATCTGGAATCCATAGCCTGTAGCCTGTAGCCTGTAGCCTGTAGCTATCTTTTCTAACTCAATTGCCAACTCTGCTTCAAATTTAACCTTGTATTTTACTAAAACAAGGCTGGCCGCCGCATCAAAGAGCCGGCCCATACTACTGGCTAGAGGAGAATTAAACCCCGATAAATACATACTTTTCAGAACCTGCCACTGTTTTTTATTTATACCTTTGATAAAATTAATCCCTAAGTTTAAAAACTTCTCTTTGTATACAAGATAAAGCCAAATTACGGTCAATCTCCAGGGTTCTAATATTGCCATGTCTTGGCCTAAAAGGGAAATCTCTCTTAAGTGCGCAGAGCGGCTAAAACTTTTATAATCACAAACTAAAAATTCTGCGCCCCAAATCCGGTTATCGCTGCCTAAGCCCGTGCCGTCGAAAGCCACGCCGATTACTTTCTGATTTTTAATTCCGTTTTCTGCCATACAAGAAGCAATGTGGGCATGGTGGTGTTGTATAGCTCGTAGCTCGTAGCTCGTAGCTCGTAGGCTTAAGGCATGTTTCGTGGATTGATACTCCGGATGTAAATCGTAGGCAATAATTTTGGGGTTTTTTTTAAGAAAATGTTTGAGCTCTTTTTCAAAGTTTAAAAAATCCTGGGGGCTGCTTAAATCCGGATGTGCTGGACTTAAATAAGCAAAATTGCCTTTGGCAAAACATAGCGTATTCTTAGCCTGGCTGCCCACTGCCAAAACAGGCTTTTTTACTTTAATAGGGAGTGGTATTTTTCGATAAAAAACTTTGTTAATCTGCCGCATTTACCTTTACCTATGGTCTGGTGGTCTATAGATGCCACCGGCATCACACCGGCTAAAGAATTAGTTAAAAAAACTTCTTCTGCGGCGTATAAATCCTGGGGAGTAAAATTGCCTTCATATACTCTAATATTGTAAATTTTGGCCAAGTCACATATAACTTTTCGGGTAATCCCGGCCAGACAACCACAGGATAAAAAAGGAGTAAAGAGCGCATTATCCTTAACAAAAAATATATTGCTCCTGCTTCCCTCCGTAATATAACCCCGGTTATTCAAAATAATACTGCCGCTAAAACCTTTTTTCTTTGCCTCTAAGTAACTTAGTTCATATAAAAGGCGATTGCTGGTTTTTATCCGAGCGAAAAAGGAATTTTCACTTTGCCGGAAAGGGGAAAGCGTAAGATTAACCCCGCTTTTATATTTTTGAGAGGAATATGGCTTATGCTTTCTGACGATAACCGAAATACCCGTACCTAAGTCCTCTTTCCATAAAGTCAATCTTATATAGGCATCCTCAAAAACACTTTTTTTGACTGCCTTTCTAATAATCCCCTTTAATTTTTCTTGGGGATAAGGTAGGCGCAGGCCGATTAATCGAGAGGAGTGCTTAATCCGCGCCAGATGCGCATCAAAATAAACTATTTTATTATGGCATGCGCGCATGGTCTCAAATAATCCCCAACCGCATAAAAAAGCCGGGCTTAACACAGAAAGCTTGGCTTCTTTCTGAGAAATAAATTCCCCATTTAAGAAAATAATCTCTTCCATATATTTCAGGGACACCCTTGGAGCTAATCGGGAGGGTGTCCCCCAATGGGGACACCCTTAGCTTTGGCAGAAAGGGTGTCCCTAAGATATTGCCTGCATCATTGCTCTGGCCTTAACCAGCGTTTCCCGATATTCATCTTCGGGTTTCGAATCCGTCACAATACCACCGCCCACGCTAAAATAAAGCCTATCTTCTTTTTTTAAAATTGTGCGGATAAGAATATTAAAATCCATACTACCGGAAAAGCTCAAATAACCCAAGGTTCCGGTATAAATGGCACGCCGGCTAGGCTCTAATTCCTCAATGATTTCCATGGCGCGGATTTTCGGGCAACCCGTAATTGAGCCGCCGGGAAAACAAGCGCGCAATAAATCAATTCTATCTTTATCTTTGTGTAACCGGCCTTCAACCGTAGCAGTAGTCTGAAATACCGTACTATATTCCTCTAGTTCTCTTAGCGCAGCTACCCTTACCGAATCATAGCTACAGACCCTGCCTAAATCATTTCTTTCTAAATCGACAATCATTACCAATTCTGCCTTGTCTTTCGCGCTTTTTAAAAGTTCTTTCTTTAAAGCAGTGTCTCGAATTCTATTCCTACCCCGCGGCCGGGTGCCCTTCATCGGACGAGTAATTACTATATTATTTTCTAACCTTAAGAACCTTTCTGGCGAAGAACTTAAAATTTGAAAACCTCCGGCATTAAAATATGCACTGAAATAAGAGGGGCTAATTGTACGCAGGCGCTCGTAAATCTGGAAATCCGATAAAGGGCTTTTTGCCATAAATTGCTGGGAAAGATTAACCTGATAAATATCGCCTTTTCTTATATATTCCTTGGCTCTCTTGATGGCCGAAAGATAATCTTCTTTTTTAAAATTGGATTGTAATTCTTGAGAGGTCGTCCGAGCGCCTTCTTTCTGCATTATCTGCCGAGATGAATTAATCCGGGAAAGCACTTGATATACTTTCTTAAAATTACATTCACAAAGTGATTTTGCTAAACGATAATTTCTCTCGGGAAATCCTATGGAGAACACATAAAGCAACTGTTTTAGATGGTCAATTATAATTAAAGTATTATAAAACCCAAAGAAACAATCAGGTATTCCTATATCCTTCGCTTTGGGTTTACTTTTTATCTTCTTCTCTAAAATTAACCCCAAATCATAGGAAAAATATCCCACTGCACCACCTAAAAAGGGAAGATTATTCTTGGGAAGAGAAATTTTGTATTGTGCAATGGCTTCTCTTAACCTCGGGAAGGGATCCTGATTCTTTGTTTTTAAAGTATAAAATGGCTCTATGCCTAAAAAAGAATATCTTCCCAAAGAATTAAAATTTAGACTGCTATCCAAGAAAAAACAATTTCGATAATTTTTAAAGGCGGCAAAAATCTGAGCAGGCTCAAACCTTAATTTATATGATTTCAAGATGTAGTATGCCATCTATTCTAAATGAGCGCTCTTGGTTCCTTAAGCAACAATGTCCTACCAGATAAGTCCGGTTATTTTCTTGTTTTATCTCTTTAGGCACAACCTCTCGTTCGGTAACTTCGGCACTGGAACCGGAAAGGTATTTTATCTTTAGTTTCACTCCCAAGTCAATTGCCTCTTGGATTTTGGCAATTTTTTGATTATGGATATCGGCTAAAAATTGCGCATTAATCCCAAAGAGGCTGGTAAAATTGGTAAAATCAAAGATATTTTTACGGATTAATATTTCTTTTAGCTTATGAAATACCTCTAAGGTAAGCTCCACATCAGAAAGCGCACGATGTTTTTGTGCAATCCTTACCCCCAACTTATCCGCCACAAACCAAAGCGCATAACGCTCTAATCCCGGCAGGAGCCTTCTTGCCATCTTCAATATATCTACCACCGCCATACCTCCTAAAGCAGGCGCACCCACAAGCTTTAATTCATGGTTTAAAAATCCCCAGTCAAACCCCGCATTATAGGAACAGAGGCAACTTCCTTGAATAAATTTTAAAAAATCCGGTAGCACCGTATTTATATCCGGTGCATCTTTAAGTATCTGGGGAGTAATCTGGTTTACCGCAAAGGCAGCTTCAGAAATAGGCCGGCCGGGATTAATCAAGGTTTGGAAGGTAGCAATTCTTTCCTGCCCCTTAAATCTTATCGCCGCAATTTCTACAATCCGATCACCTGATTCCGGCTCTAAGCCGGTAGTCTCGGTATCAAAAATCGTAAACTCAACTTCGTTTATGTCTTTATTCATTATAATAACGCTTTTAGGCTTTTAGGGACACCCTTTTTGCCAATCGGGGGACACCCTTGGAGCTAATCGGGAAGGTGTCCCTTTTTTCTATCCTTAGTTTCGATTAATAATGTAAGCTGGAATTAATCTTGTGGGATGATAAGAAAGTTTTACCCGCTTCAGATTTTCTAATCCCGAATCATCCATAATATTTATATATTCATAGCCGGCTAATTCGCGGCAGAATTCGCGGAAGATAAACTGCGCAAGCCCTTTAATGGATAAATCGGTTGTCTCATATAACACACAAAATATATCTGAATTTAACTTAAACCCAAAAGTAAAGGCCTTTATTTCCCCGTTTACTTTTACTATTCTTCCTGTCGCACCCAGATTCCGATATTCATCCAATAATACCTGAAGGCAGACAAGGTTATCCTTAAGCATGCCTTGGTAGACGGGATTTTGATTCTGCGCTTTACGATTCTTCATCCAGCGATAATAAAGCTTAAGGCAATCATTTTTATATCTCGAAGAAAAAGGAAGACATTCAGATTTATAATGTTTGATAAAATAATTAAAGCTGGCGCGCTTGGATTTGAATTGATTGCCCTTTAACTCTACTTGCTCTCTTCTCTTACAAAGATAGTCAGGGTATTTATCCTGACACCCATAACCCAAGTTGCGATAAAAGACAACGTCTTTCTCTTCTACGTTCTCTATACGGGAAACCTCTTTATTACGGTTCGTCTTATCCATAGTTTCAAAAACTGCCCGGATAACCTCGGGGGTTTTTATCTTACCCAAAGGCGGAAGATACAGGAAACAGCCGATTTTATCCTTAACGAAGATACACAGATTATCCCTGATAACCGCCCACCTTATCTCAAACAGTTCTTGCCAGATATAGATATTAGGGAAGGCATACACGGATAATTCGCGTCTATCTAAACTAAGATATTTCTCAAATATTTCTTTATCCCTAATAGATAACTTATTCAGCCTCATCCGGTATTTTTAGTTCCACGATATCTAAAACTTCCTCGTATGCCTGGATGATGTGCGGATTGTCTCTAAACATTTTTATTTGTTTGGGGGAATTAAGAAAGGAAGTCAGATACTCTATATAATTTTTCATTTTTGGGCTTTTTAAATTTTCTTTTATATACTGGCAGTTAAGGTCCACCGTCAGAATAACTTTTTTATTGCGCAAATTAATCAAAAAGGGATACAACTGGCATTCAAAAGGCCGGAAATCATAAATCTTACATTGGTTATCCTGTGGATCTAAAAACGCACAGATAAAATTATCTTTGCCGGGATTAGGAATGGGTACGATCCTTCTATCGATAGAAATTGATGCCGGAGGTATTTTTCTATCTAACAAGTCCTGTATCTCTTTATCCAAAAGACAAGGCGCCCAAACCGAACCTATCTGGTTATATCGGCAACAGCCCTGGCATTTTAAACATACTTCCTGCGGAACAATTTGCTTTATCATTAATGACCCCCACCGTTTTGATTCGTTTTGCATTCGCAAAGCGAATCAAAACGAATCAGTGGGGGGAATTAATCCCGCCGAATACGCCAAAATTGCTGGAGCCAGCGCGACGTCCCCGAAAGGGGATGGAACAGAATTTTGGCGTGGTTTATGAGGCGGGAAACGATTACTATTTCACCGTGCTCCCTAATTTCATTTTTCTTTCCGGGCTAACAATGACTATCCCTGCCTCATCAGAAACAGCCAGAAGCATACCTTGACTTTCTACCCCGCGTAAAACCGCTGGCTCCAGATTATCCACAACTACGACCTGTTTGCCAATAAGGTCTTCTTTTTGATACGAAGTCTTTATGCCGGCGACAACTTGTTTAGTTTTATCACCCAAATCCAAGGTAATCACATAGAGCCTGTCTGCATTGGGATGGTCGCTAACCTCTTTTATTTCAGCTATTTTTAGTTCTAATTTTTTGAAGTCTTCAATGCTAGCCATTGTCGTCTCCTTTCATCTAAAACTGCAATTCCACTGCCAACTCTATCTGATAAGCAGAATCTGCATCGCCGTCTCCGCGCACAAAAGGACTAAATAAGCTGCCCGCGGTATCATCCCGGAGTTCCTTATAATATCTTCCGGGCAAGAAATATCCTCCTAAAAAACTCACTAAAATATTTTTGTTTATCTGGTAATCAATGAATAAATCTGTCTCGTATCCTAGGTCTTGAGATAAATATTTGCCCTCTGCGCCCAGTGTCCCGACGGGCCTGACAAAAGACCTTAAATAATATCCGTAAAGGCCAAAAGACAACTTATGAGTAGCATTAAAATCAAAACCTAAAGCAGGCATAATCAAATTATCAAAGTCCGAGGAAGCAAATGTTGTGGGTCGAGGAACTCCATAATTTAACCCATAGCCGCCACCCATTGCTACAATTGGACGTATATCCGCATTAATACTACTAATAGAATCATCAAAGTTTTTATTTAGAGGAGAACAGTAACTGAACGCCCTATTCTTACCGCTGGTTAAAGTTTCCGCCCCTTCCCGGGCCATCTCAGGAGTGACTTTATTACCCGAACAGAGAAGAAATTGAAAAGAGGGAATGAGCTTACCAATATTATACTTTAAATCTGTATAAACTAAATAACCACGGTGTTCCACATCTTTATATGCGGCATCGCTACTTTCGGCCTGTCCGAAATTATGTGCCGCTTCGCTCTTAAAAGTTAGGCTATCTTGCTTTAAACATAAGGCTAATCCCAGGGTTCCTAAAATATCCTTATTTATCTCTGTACTGAAATAATTGTTCCTTTTACCGGCAGAGGTGTAATCAGCCAAAACACCAATATATGGCTGAAGATAATTATTCCCTATATTAAATTTAACATCCGTAGCAAAAAAGTTTGCTGCATTATGATTATAAACATAACCCTGTTCTTCATCTTGACGGACGCGCGGCCCAAGATGATTTTTATAGACAACGTCTGGACGGCAATAATACAACCGCCAGGTAAAATTCTCTAACTCTTTATAGAGAGTGAATCCGTAATTTTCATAACCGCCATTCAAACTAAAACCATGGCCTACTTCATAAGCATAAAGACCGGCCTTAAATCTAAAATTGCGCAATAAAGGCGTATCTATCCAAAATTCTTCTATGTTAGGCAGCAATTCCTCATTGCGGTATTTTTCAATCACCCCCCCGGAGGTCATCAGTGTATTGTGCACGAACAAAGGAGCATCGTAATCACCGGGTCCATTTCTTTCTAATTTTAAATAAAATTGCGGGCCGCCGGCCTTGGACTCAAAGCCAAATCCTATGCTATAATCTATCCCCAAATAGGTGGTGGTATCATCGCTATTGCTGCTATCTAAGTCCACTGTATTTTTAAGGCTTACGCAATCTTGCCTTAAGTAGCTATCTATAGATAAAGCAAAGCGTTCTGTCTCTAATATAATGTAGCCGAAACAGGCGCTTTTTACTAAGAATACCCCCGCTAAAAGTATAAATAATTTTTTCAACATCCACCTATCCCTGGGGCTGCCAGAACTGTTTTTTACTTTACCATAAAAACCATGAATAATAAACTAAAATTTAACCTATCCGCTTCAAAAGACATCGTTTTAATCAATTTCTCCTGGCTTGGAGCCCGGAGTTTGTCTGAAATTGATGGTTCGACTTCGTCCCTCGACTTCGCTCGGGACGACCCTCAAACGAGTGAAGCGAGTCGAAGGGTCGCTCACCATCAATCCTGAGCGGCCTTACTCCATCCGGGCCATAATCCTTCGACTTCGCTCGGGACAAGATGTCGCGGTTTTGATGCCGCGAATGTATAATTATTTTGCTAAAAATAATCTAGACTTAAATATTTTATCTACAGAAAGATAAACTTATTCAGGGAAAATTATGCAAGAAACTTCACGGTCGGGTTGTACTTAATTACTCTGATAGGAAATTTATCAAACTTAAGAGAATAAAATCAATATCGGTAGTGCTTTGGTTTAAAAATGATTAAAACCACCATTTCCGCAATCCATAAAACTAGTAAGCATAAAAAGGGATTCATTACCAGGTTAAGATAATTAGGGATAATATTTTTGCTGCCGGAGCCTGTCATAAACATAACCTTCCATATTTAAACTTACTAATGCCTCTAGTTTTGTCATTTCTTCTTATCCCTAAAAATTTAAGAATACTAAGCTCAATACGACCACCCCTCCCAATACAATGCCGATAATGACGTTAATAATATTACCCTTAAGAGTCGATTTATATTTAATAATTTTTGCCAAAGCAATTACGCCTAAAACAGAAGCCGTTATACCTAAAAATAGTGACACCTCCTATCCTAGAGGTCTAAAAAATGTATATTCGGTAGAATGCCCCAAATACTCCATCACAAAACCAGCCATAGAAAAGTATAAAAAGAAAGCGCACATACCGAAATTCCTACTTGCTTTCGCTAGTTTCGATATCTTTTTTTCTGTTTCGCTCATTTTTGCCTCCCCATCACCCAAGCGACTATTAATTGTTTTTTATTCATATAGCCGCTTCTAATTGGAAACACAATTATTTCCTTCGTGGTGCCAACTTTCAACTTTTCCGCTCTTATTTATTATAAAACTCGTCCTGCAAGATATTTTATACTTCCGAATTGGCTCTGTCTCTGTTACATATGTGGTAGATGTTCCACTATAAGTCTGATTTCCTATTGTGCCAGTCTGATAGGTTGTTTGTGGCACCGTATATGTATAGCCCCCCGTTTGAACAGTATTTTTATGCACAAACTCAATTGCTTTTTTACCATCACTCAAATGATATTCCTTATCTGGAACTCCCCAAGAAGCAATCAAAGACTCTTCGCTTGCACCAATCCAAGTATTTAATTTCGCCTCGTATTTTGCAGTAGTGGCACACCCAGATAATCCTAAACATAATAATAAAAGCAATGCTTTTCCCATATCATTCTCCCTTTTCCCTCAATTATACCATTTCCATTTCAAAATGGTAGGGGATTTAGGGTAGGGTGTGGCTACAAGTTCAAACTCGTATGTTGCATTGCGTTCACAATATCCTGATAACGTGGACGCTATCTCTGGTGTCCAAATATTGTCCATAGAGCATCCAAATTGGTACTTATCCACACAAATATCCACAAATAAAAAATCCCCGTAAGTGACTACGGGGATTCGTGTTACTGGCGGGGCCTATTCCGTAGGGTTCTAACGTTTTATGAGGTCCCAACCGATAATAAATTATCATAAGAGATTATGTTAGGCAAACTTTTTATTTCCCGATTCCGATTAGATTGTCTAAGTATGAAACCCAATTATCCTTTTTTCCTTCACCGGCGGAGGTTCCAATAGTTTCTTAAGGGCATCAAACACAACCTTAAGCTGTGCATCGTATTTCTTCTCCATCTCTTCAATTTTTCGCCTCAGGTCCTTATGGGTTAAAAGCATGCGTCTAAATTGAGCGAATGCGCGCATAATTTGTATATTTACCATAATTGCGCGTTCGCTGTTTAAAACACTGGAAAGCATAGCCACGCCTTCTTGGGTAAAAACGCGAGGAGGTTTTCTTGCGCCGCCCCAACTTGAAGTCGCAAAATGCGATTTCAAGTTTAGAACCTTTTCCTTGGTAAACTAAAACATAAAATCCTCTGGAAACCTTTTAATATTTCTTTTTACCTGTTCATTAAGTCTGCTTGTCTTTACACCATAAAGCACTGCTAAGTCAGCATCCAGCATTACCCTTTTACCTCTAATAACAAAAATCTTTGTGGAGGGCAAAATTTTGTTTTGTCTATTTGTTTCTAGTTATAATAAGGGATTACTTTGGGATAAGAAGAAAGGTGAAGCACAGGAATAATAAAGACTGGCGGGGTGTCTATCTTAAACCAGGTACACTGTCCCGATTATCTCGGAAACTGTCTGTAGTGTGTGGTGTGTTTATTGGTTCAAAAACCTGTTTAATTCCTCTACCAAGAGATGAACAGTCGTAGAAGGGTTATTTTTACAAGGATTTGGCGGTGAATATGTAGATAATAGCTGCCTAGCATTTTTCCTAGCAGTCTCTTGTTTATTAAGGAGTTTTTGATACATTAATTCGCTATTCTTCTCATATGGCTCTCCCAATTCACTACTTAACTTATTTATGTATTCACTTCTAGTCATAGCCGTACATACATAATTAAAATGGAGCAAATACCATAATTCAAATGCCTCATTAGAGTAGGCAACTTTAACATCTTCCCGACTTGCCAACGCAATAGCATTATTAAAATTTTGATCTGGGAAAGAATTTTTGTCAAAAACACACCGTACTTGATCATACTTTATACTATATCGTGCAGCTTTATTTCTGAACGCAATAGTCCTACGTACAAGCTCTTCTGTATTATCTCCAATTCCAAAAACATCATTCACATAAGAAGATGATAAATGAAAACTTCTAAAATAATTTGGTTCCGTCTTAGCGCCTTCGCAAACAATTAAGAAAGTGTCCTTTGGCTTCCTTATGCCTACTCTTCTTTTAAGATTTCTTGCTTGTTTTCTTTTCCAAAAGGCATCATCCGGTTCAATCATTTTTTTCCGAATAAAGAACCTGTTTCTCTAACTAATGGTATTGCTCCATATTTCCCCAATATATAATCTTTTTCGAAAGAAGCATCGTTTCTTACTTTATATTCAACCAATGAATAAAGATCTGTTGCCCCGTATTTGTTTTTCTCGGTTAGCCATATTTGATCTCTTCTAAATACGCTTCTGCTAAAGAGATTTGTATTGTGTGAAGCAAAAACCAGTTGTGCATTTAGAGGGTTATTTTCAGTAGAATTAAATAAAGATACTAAAAATTTTATCAAAATGGGATGCAATTTAGAATCTAACTCATCGACTACTAAAACATAACCTTTTTTTAAAGTATCCAAGAAGGGGCCCGAAAGAGCAAAAAATTTCTTTGTTCCTTCTGATTCCTCTCTTCCTAAATCAAATTTTACTGAAGCTGAGACCTTATTTTCGTTATCAAACTTCTGGTGAGAAGTTTGAATCTGGACGCTAAAAAATTTGCCATCAGGCCCCACCCTTGATCTATCCTCCTCTGACATATCTTCATATTTTATCTCTGTTTCTTCTAATCTTATGTCTTCGATTCCTAGGTCCGCTTTTTTCAAAAAATTAAGGATTTCTTTCCTAATTGCCTCCTCTTTAAGTTTTTCAATAGTGAAAGGCACAAATCGAAAATCGGTTAATGTAGAAATAACTCTAAACCTCTTAAACCACTTAAGGATTCTCAAAGAAATCTCTCCGTTAAACTGTGCGACGACAGACAAGAACAAAGCATTGGCTCTAGTTCTTTGTTCTATTCCTTTTCCTTCTTTAAAATGAGTGCCTATCTCAAAATTATTGCCTTCTCTTACAAAAAGCCGGGTTTCTTTTCTAATTGGAACGCAAAAAAGCCATTCACGCACAACTTTTTCTTGATCAACCTGAAAACCATATCTATACCTTATTGATTCATGAATAAAAATAATTTCAAAAAGAGAAGGTTTATTTTCTGTTTCAGAGCTCAATTTAAAATTCGTAACTTTAATCTTGCTTTCGTCTTTGGATGAGTTTAAAGCAAAATATCTCATGAATCTCATAGCCTGGATTAAATTGCTTTTACCACTAGCGTTAGCTCCATAAACAACAGCACTCTTAAGCAATTTCAATTTATCTTTCGCAACAAATAAATTAGTCTCTGAATGTTCTTTTCTCGCAGAAGCAACCATACTGAAAGTAACGATATCTTTAAAAGATAGGTAATTTCCAACACTAAATTGAACTAGCATATTACGCTCCTTTTTACTCTATCTACTCGTCAATTATAAAATAAGGTATATTTTTGCATATTTTCCGTGAAAAATAATTCTATTTTCATCTTAGTCTATATTAAGTATAATATAAATTTTAAGAAAGTCAAGTGTTTTTTTGAGAAATTTTCTCAAAATTATAAGTTATTTTATATATTCCACGCTTATTCCTGCTCAATTATCAATTTAATAGCGTGTTAATCAGTTAAACTTTCGTTCGACACGACTCTGCCTCCCGCCGTAGAGGCGAGGTTTTTTATTGGGTTTAAGGCGGGAGGGCGGACACTTTACTTCGTAAAGTGCAAGCTCTTTTCTTATATTATTAACGATTGAAAAGTGGACGCTTGCGGCTTGCGCTGGGCGGCGGCAGCCCCAAGCAGAGCCGAACACGCACGGCATTAGCAAGAAGCGAGCGGCCAAAATAAAAGCCGCAAATTAAAACTTGCGGCTTTTTAATTCGGCCGGACAACTTAGCCTCGCCTCAGCGCAAAGCGGCGGCTCGCTAAGTTGTGGCCTCATTAACGGGCCCGACGGGATTTGAACCCGTGATCTTCAGATCGACAATCTGACGTGCTGGAACCAGGCTGCACCACGGGCCCTATAAGGAAACACAATT
>Ga0315294_10001581_pt1 | contig 24922 bp, 26 predicted proteins | sample YL17G13_40_MG_FD_203626 | JGI IMG/M metagenome (GOLD analysis project Ga0315294, IMG submission 203626) | Sediment microbial communities from Yellowstone Lake, YNP, Wyoming, USA - YL17G13_40 | ecosystem: Environmental > Aquatic > Freshwater > Lake > Sediment | place: USA: Wyoming | collected...
AAAAAGGGGGGTACAACCATGGTTGCGGAGTGGCCATAGCAACCACTACGCAATCCCCCCTTTTTTAAACGCGTTCAAAGCGAGTTTGCGACATTTGGGTTCATTAATCTCGATAATATTTTCAAGAATAAGGCTATTTCTCTCCCCAAACATATTTTTCGCAGAATGCAACAACCATTCCCATCCTGTCTTTCGGACTCGCCCTTCTTATCATTTTCAAATTCCCAATCATTTCTTCAACATCAATTCCATGCTCCTCTGCAAATTCATGAATATCAGCCAATCTCTCCAGGAATCTTTTTTCGTCGTCTTTCCCTTCCTGCCTTGCTGCCCTCGATGCTGCGCCAGCCAAATCGCGCAGCCTGTTTGCAATTCCTTCTTCCCTGTATATCCTTATTATCTCCCTTATTTCATCCCTTATCGGTAAATCATGCGCATTTGCAACCGCCAAAGCCTGCATCAGTCTTGCCCTTTTTTTCACTACATCCCCCCTGCGCGCATGATTTTCAGCCCTTGTCAACCTATCTTCAACAACCTTGATTGCAATAGGCCTGAAGGGCCTGCAGAGAACCCTTGCAACTTTCCGAAGAACAGTTAGTGTCGTCTTGTTTTCCGTGCGGTCGCAAGCCCTTTTTTCCCATTCTGCAAATCCGCCCCCATTTGTTTTTTCATCTGCACTCCTTGCTCTTTCCATATTCATTAAATCAAATCCTTTCTTCAATTGAACCCAATGAATCTAATACTCTCATTCACATGCCCAAAATTTTTATTACTTGCTCAAGCAGAATAAAGCATATTTTTTTAATAAAAACTCCCTGCCCCTTATAAGATTTTCCATGCATATTTTTTCGTCAACTACGCCTTCTGATGAATATATGCGACAAGTGTTTGGGGTTGCGCGCATTTGCTTTTATATTTGAGAAAAGCATGCATATGTTTGTTTTTCTCAAATGCTGAAAAAGTCAGCATGGGTTGCCGCTGACTTTTTTATCGCCGAAACTTTGCGAAAAAGCCGTCGCGCATTTGGCGCAATGAATTAGCGAATGGTGTAGTCAATCGAATTTACGCATTGAGAGGCGAATTGATGGACAGATATTTGCATTTCGTGAAAAGGGAGTTCCTCACTATAATCAAGGACTACAGGTACCTTGGGACAGTGCTCATCACTTTCATTCTCACTTTGGTTCTCACATCAATTCTCCTCTCTTTCGTCGTTTCCTACAAGACAGGAGACCTTCTCTCCTCCCTTCCTGTTTCCGAGAAACTGATAAAAATAGCAGCAGTCGGAGACCACGAAACCATTGGAATGCTCAGTGAGTCAAGGGGAGTATACGTTGTGAGGACCACTGAAGAAGAGGGGTTCAAGATGCTGAGGGATGGAAAAGTTCACGGGGTTTTCGTCGTGAACGGAAACCAGAGCAAATATTCCGGAGGCGTTTCCCCGCTTTCAATTCTTGGGGAAGCTTCAGTGAGGGAGGTATTGGAAAAATGGGCAAAGGGAGGAATCCAGAAATCCTTCACTTTCGAAGGAGAATACGGATTGGAGGATTTGATAAAAGGGCTTCTTGCGCCAATACTCCTTCTCTCCCCCCTGTTCATCCTCTCCCTTCCAATAATCCAGAGCATCTCCTATGACCGGGAGAATAAGATGTATGACGTATTGTTTGCAACCCCATTGGACAGGAAGGGGATATTCCTTTCAAAATTCACTGCTTCAATTATATTTGCGTTCCTCATGTCTTTTGTTTGGCTTGCAATGGTGTGGCTATATGGATTCACTTTCTCAAGCTTCATCAAAGTTTATATTGTTCTCTGCTCTGTTGCCTTCCTCATAATCTCCCTGAACACTTTCATCTCCACCATCTCAAAAGGCTCGCAGGAAGCAACCCTTGGAAGCTCAATTGCCTCGACTCTTGTGTTCACATTGTTGTTTGCGATAATAATGTTCAAGCTTCTTCCATTGACTTCCCAACTTGCGGAAATCTCCCCTGCAACCTACATCAGCAAAGCCTACACGCGTGAAGCTGCAAATTTCCCAGTAAACCAGCTCCTTTCCATAATCATCATCTCCTCAACGTGCATAGTGCTTGCGATGGGAGCATTCTCCACTGAAAAATTTGCCTTTTCCCTGAAACCCGGAATCAGGCAGCTTTATGAGGGGATGGAGGAGATTCTCAGGAACAAATATTTTTCCTCAACCGCAATGGGTTTTGTCGCTTTTTCCCTCACTTCCCCAATCCAATTGGTGTTGGCTGTTTTCCTTTTTTTCACTGCAGGCCCGCAATTCGTGCTGTTTGTGTTCGCGCTCGTGGCAGTTGAAGAAATATTGAAAGCAATAGGAATCCAGACTCTGAAACCTGAGAATTGGAAAAAGGGACTTGCTTATGGGATTTTGATCGGCTTGTGCTTTGGGATCTCCGAATCCCTTCTTTATGCCCCGCTCGTTGAATCAGTGAAATTCCTCCCACAGCAGGGCCCGATTGGAATATGCCTGAGTTTCTCAAATTCATTCTTCCTGGATTTTTTTGCAAAGCTGTTCTGCCTCAGGATCTTTCCCATTCTTGTGCACGTATTCTCCACTGCGCTAGTAGGATTGGGTTATGGAACGAATAAAAAATTGTTCTATCCCGCGCTCATCACAGCGATTGCCTTCCACGGGATATACAATCTGTTCCTCATGCCGCTCATCTATTCGAGATTGTTTGTTGTGTAAATAATGAAAAACCGGTTTTTCAAAAAACAAATAATAAAATCAAAAGATTATCAGTTCAGATGCTGCGCGACTGAAACGACGGATTCAAGATGGGTGGTGGCCATTGCTATTTCAACCAGTAAGGTTCCAGCCTCTGTCCTGCGGTCCTCTGGGAGCCTTCTTACGGATTCAGCAACAGATTCATCGGCCAAAATTTCCGCGATCCTCTTAACTCTTTCTTCACCTCTTGCAATGGCTTCCCCAATAAGACTCTTCACTATTTTGCTTGCAGACTCCTCATCTATCAGGTTCCAAATGCCTATTGCGGCCGAAACATCGGGTTGGGCAAGAGCTCTTGCAGCCGTTTCATATTTTTCCATTTGAAATTCATCCAATCTCTCCGTGCATCTCATGATGAAAATTTGCAATGCCTCAGTCCCATAATCGCCGGGAAGTCCCCTCAATCCAAGCATACCTTCTCCATTGAACAGGTTTGCAAGACTTTCAACCAGCATCGGATCCTTGTATAATAACGCGGCATTCCTCAACAAATGAACCAGTCTGTAAGAGAAGGCTTGGTTGATTTGCCAATACCTCTCAATCATGTCATGCACACACTGCATGTTAAGCATCACAAACATATCCCCATTTATCTGCGCCCATTCTTCACCACTCATTATTCTGTCAGGAGACAATTCTTTTATCAGTTCATCTCCGCTGAATAGATAGCTTAATGAAGACAGGTACAGAACATGATCCAGCAATTTCGGTTTATCCTCAAACCTCACCAAAAATCCGACAACCTCGCTTCTAAGATACATATCCACATGATGCATGCAGCCTACCACGGGATCATCGAAATCCCAATTCCTTTTCTTATCTTCCAAATCCCTTAGAACACGGTAAAGCACATTCGGCGTTCCCTCGTAAGCTCCCCTCACTCGATCAAGCACCCGCTGCCATTCCCTATCTTTTCTTTCCATGGGGGTTTCTTCCCGTTGTTGATTTTTAGGGGCTCTCCCAGCCAACCGGTTGGTGATGTTACGAATACCTATTAATACCCTGTCTCCAATACCGGGAGTCGCAATTCCAGAGAATCTTGGGGTCCTGATTCTGGCGACAGGTAGTTCCTTATGATCTCGACGAGAACCGATTTGCATATAATCACCCAAAAAAATATAATAAGAAAAAAATATATACCTATGTTTTCTGAATTCTTATTGCTGAAATTAAAGTTCACCTAATCTTCCAGCACGACGTATAATTATAGGCAAAGCAGATTGAATTATCAAGGTATTTCGGCCTTGAGCTCAAATATTTGCAATTCAAAATGTAAGTCGGGGTTGCAATCTGTGAGAGATAGCTCTCAGCGAAAGCCGCATCCTCGCTCAATTTCGCATCAGCTGTTTTCAGGCATTCGGAAAGAGTAGTGTTGTCAAGCGCGCTGCATTCTTTCAATTCGCTCTCGGTTAGAGGCCTGTTGTTCTTGCTGTAAGTCGCAATGAAGCAGTCCCTGAATTCATAATATTTTCCGTTCAATTCGTGGCATTCGTAATACTTGAACGCCATCCTTATTTCCTCTTCCCCGTACTGCTTCTTCAATCCGTCGCTTGCAGTGTAGACGAACCTGTGCTCAAGGGTTGCGTTGTATTTTTCAGCGGTTTTTCTTGTCAGATTTTCAAGAATAATCGAAATCGGGCAATAAGGATCAGTGAATTCCAATACATACGGCTGGTTTGTCGAGTTGCATTCGCTTTTTTTCAGTATTTGCACGTTCTCAGGCTTGTCCTGCGAGGGAAGGAGCATTGAAATCAATTCAATCTTCCCTTCATCAGAGATGTAAGCGTTAATAGCTCTAGTTATGTTACTTGGGTCAATGTAACTCATATTCACGCTCCAGAGCATTATTTTCTCGTTAAACTTTGGCGTGGATATGCTCGTCCAATCCGTATCTATCCCATAATAAACTCTCATCTTGTTCTCAAAAATCGAGTAAACCTTCCCGGAAGTCATTTTGGGAGTGATATTCTGGAGGGTTGCGTTCTGTTCTTCCTTGATTATTTTTGGAGGAACAAGAAGCGCGAAAATAACAATACCAAGAACCAGTCCAACTAAGAGGAACCCCATCTCCATTTTCCCAAATTTAAAAGTTTCTTTCTTTTTCTCAGCCATGCAGAACAACCCTAAGAGATTGCAATTTCATCCAAATATCGAAACAGTCCCCAAATTGAAGCCGGCGTATCCAAAATAAACGACTATCAAAGTCAGGATTCCGGTGTAAATAAGAAGTTTCAATCCCCTTCCCTTGCTTCTCTCAAGATGGAAATCCACTCCGTGGGCTATGAGATGGGAAGTCAAATACAATGAAAAAACGTTTATGTATCCCTTCCAGAAGTCAGGCCTTGAGGCAAGGCCCATTGAAACGAATAAAAGTATCGCGGCCATAGCCCCATGCACGAGCGTATCCTTGAAACCATGGTTTATCCTCTTCACAAACACCCTCAATATGAAGGTGAAGATATAGAGAAGAAATGCCGCCCCGAGAAGGGTCATCATCATCATGCCGTCGGTTGTCTGGAAAAGATTCATTCCGAAAATGAGCATTGCGAAAGGCGCAATGAAAAGGGTAATCACGGGCGCAAGAGTCCTCATTGAGGGCACTATTGAGTTGTAGTCCCAGGATTCAGATATGATGTCCCTTGATTTCATGTACTCCGGCTTTTTCTCCTTGAACATCTTGCTCTGTGAATAGTAATTGCTCTGGGGCATGGCGTCTCCACCCCCAACATAGTCCTGGATTGGGAATTCAGAGTATGAACTCGGGTAATTTTCGCCCTTTTCGATCTTCTTTGCCCCGTCGTATTCGCCTTCCATGAGACGAAAATGGGTTTTCAAGCTTTTAAACCTTGCCATTTGTTTAGGGAAATTGTGAAAAACTCCATTAGTTTATATATACAACGTTCGCGCATAATATATCCATGGAAAGTTTGCACTGAATCCGTTGTTTTGCGCCCGCGCATGGAAATTGCGCATGCGCGCAAATCGCGTTGCGCGCTCGATGCGCGTTTCGCAAATCGGAGAATAGTGCAGAAAGGTTTGAGGTGGTTCGCATGAAGAAAGCGCTTGGATTGATTTTCGTCCTGTTTGCATTTTCATTTGCATTTGCACAGGTAAGTACGGATAGTGCAATTTCGGAAAAATCAGTCGGTTCTTATCCCTATTACGGAGAGGGATATACTTTTTCACGCGCTTACTACCAAGTCATGTTTGATGAGAGGGGAAAAGCAGGAATCCTGCATAAGATTGAATTTCTCGCGGACAAGAACATGAGCAGCATCACGATTGAGATTCCGGGAAAGAACGTGGAGGTTTACCTTGCAGTGGTGAAAGGAGAGAAGAAAGTGGAATACTGCAATGATTACTGCCTGGAATATGCTGACGAATGCCAAAAAAGCGATAAGATATGCACCCAATGGAATGAAACGAATAATACTTGCGATAATTGGGAGGAAAAATGCACTCTTTACAGGAAAGTGTGCGTACAAAATTCAACAAGCTGCTACACTTCTTCTGAATACCGCTTCAAGATTGCAGACGTTGAAAAGGTTTCCGAGAATACTTTCAAAATATTATTCCCTGAATCAGTGGCAAAAGGGGAGAACGTTGGATTATTTTTATATTACTCCTCATGGGGCTATGCTTCAGGAAACGTTCTAAGTTATGATTTTGATTTTCCAACAATAAAATATCCTATGAATATCTACTCCACACGGGTTGCAGTGAGCGGGGAAAGCGGAGTGAACATCAAAGGGGGAGAAACGTCAACGGAATACAATTACCTGTTCTCGGATGCAAGCGTTGCGAAATCCCAGGCAGGGGAAGCAAGGGAGCTCTCTTCTTTCTCGCCCTATTACAATATTGATTATTCAACAGCCGCAGTGGTAAAGACCAAGAACAACCTTTCCCCGAATGAGGTGTTCCACGTCACTGGGGAATTCGCAAAAGGAGTGCTTGCATTGTATTGGAAGGAGATTGCAGCAGTATTTGTGATTATTGCACTCGTCCTTTTCGGAGTAAAAAAGCTCGCGGATAAATACATGAAAAAAGGCCAGGTGCAGGAAAGTAAGGAAGCCAAAAAGGATGAGAAGCTGGACTATAGTGAGACTCTTGTGTTCGGATTGAGCGCTGGGTTGGTTTATTCAATCCTCACTGGAATCCTCTTCCTTCTAGTGGCATTGCTCACAAGGCAGTATTACAATCCAATGCCTTCGCAGGAAGGGATGGCGATATTCTTGGCGTTCTCATTGCTTTTGGAGATAGTCGGGATTGCGGGAATAATCGTTTATTTCAGGGAGAACATGAAGAAAGCCCTTGCGACTGCCGCAGTGTTTTTCGTATTCAGCGCCATACTGTTCGTGGTAGCCTTGGTTGTGATAATCCTCATATTGGCTGCGCTCCCGAATGCTGCATATAATTCTGCATACGGAACGCAGGTATTATAGTTTATTGATATAAAAATAAAAAATCGGAAAAGCAGGGCGGTGCTTATGGACGATCAGATAGTGCTTGACAGGGATGCTTTCAGGGCGCTCTCTTCAGAGACGAGAGTGGGGATGATAAAGTCACTCAAAGAGAGGAGAAAAACCCTTTCCGAACTCTCTGAAGAACTGAAAATCAGCGCAAGCACTGCAAGCGAGCATCTTGACATCCTTGAAAAATACGGGCTCGTGAAGAAGATAGATGAAGGGAGGAAGTGGAAGTATTACGAGCTCACGGACAAGGGAAACAAGATAATGAAGCCTTATGGATTCAATGCAATCGTGGTTCTCTCAATAATTCTCGTGATTGCCGTTTCCGCCTACTTCTTCACCTTCTACGTGCATTCTCCTTCAGCGAACATGCTGACTAGTGCAGTATCTGCAAAGGGAGCGCAAACTGCAACCGGGGAGAGCGCGGGGGATTATTCAAGACAGGAAGCTCAGCCCCTTGCAACTGAAGTGCAGGAGAAGAATGAGCAATCAGCTATTCCGCCACAGTCAAGCCTTCTGGGATTTCCCTACCTGAAGGAATTGGCGATTATTCTGGCAGTCCTAATCGTTGTGGCTGCGTTTGCGTATTATTTATTCTTCATGAAGAACAAGAAGAAAAGTCAATAATTCATTCTTTTGAAAGGAAATCCGTGTTCTTATGCGCAAAAACATTATTATTTATTCTTCTTCATAAACACTCTATCAAAACAAGCCTCAGTAGCTCAGTGGTAGAGCGCTCGCCTCGTAAGACAACCGCGGGGAAACCCATGGTTTCCCCCCAGTTTTCCTTGATTCCTGACCCTCTTCCTTTGAACGTGGTTGGGCATGGGAAAGCGAGAGGCCGGGGGTTCAAAAAGCCTTTCTTTTCTTAAAAGAAAAGAAATCCTTGGGAAAGAAAAGAAGCATATTGACAGAAAATGCCATTAACGCATTTCAAGTACAGCTTGAAAATGCATTAATGCGCAAGAGGAAAGGGTTGAGGGAAAACGGATGGTTTTTCCCATTTGAAAATCCCCCCTGGGGCTTGATGTCAGCAGAAGAACAGCTTGATGGCTAACCTTTGCCAAAAATGCGGGATGGTGCTCAACCAATATTCATATCTTGAGAAAGAGCAACAGGAATTAAATATAGCCGAGGCAAAGATGGAAGAGAAGGCAAAGGAAGTTAAGGATAGGTTCATTCAGTTTTTAGAAGTAGTTACGGATGAAAAGGCGGACAAGAAGAAAATAAAGAAGAAAGTAACAAACATGATTGAGATGCTGAAAGGATAGATTAAGTTGGATACATCTCAATAGTTTTTGGGATAGATAAGATGAGTTGTTTTTCTTGTTTATCCATTAAAATATTGATATAAATATAAACTGCCTTCTTTTTTGGATTTATGGCTATGCTTGCGTTTAATATTTGCTCTTTTTTTACACCAGGTATTTTAATCATGCTTGAGAAATCGAGTATTTCAACGCCTACAATTTTGTTCTGACTATTAAAATCTACTATGAAATTTCCAATTTCAAGACTATCCTTTGCCTTCTCATCCCCGTAAATTAAAAGGGAATCATATTCTTCATCATAATCTATTTTTGATTTTTTAACCATTTTCTCTCCGCCTTCCTTAACTTCTTCTTATTTATTATATGGGTAGTTATGATTTTTAATTGTTTTTGAGCTTCATTTACGTCAATTGCGACTTTTAAATAGTATTTGCTCGATATTCTGAAGTAGCATTCCCAGTTTTTTCTAACTTTATTATATAGCGACATCTTAAATCTTTTTTCTTCCATTAAACATTTTTCTACTATTTCCTTTGATATTTTCCTCTGTTCTAATCTCAAATCTGCATGATAGGTATATACTATTCTAAAGGTTCTCCATTCTTTATTCATGATTTTTTTTAACAAAAGATATTTATAATTAGTTCGCCCCCCTCTGCAAGCTTGAGCAGGGCCAGTGTTGGGGCTCCGTCTGAAGAATCCGAAAAATAATAGTTCGCACCTTTCCTACTTTGATGTTTTGGTTAGCTTATTTTTCAAAACAGGGCAAAAGAATGAGTGAGATGCTGAAAAGTTAATCGGTTTTCTTAAATATGTTACTCACTTCTCCGAATCCTGTTTCAAATCGGGGATAGTTTTAAATTATAATGTGCTTGCTCGGCCAATTTTGTTAAGTAGATAAATTTATTTTGTTTATTTTCATCTTTATATTTATTTTTTACATATGCTTTTCTCGCATTTAAACTGGTGAGATTTTTAAATGCTTCGTCATTCATTAGTTCTTTGACGAGTTCTTCCATTCGAATTTCTGCTTTATCTTTATATATACTCACACATTCATCACAATAATCTACATCACCAAACATTTTTGGATTTTTTTTACAACCTTTGCATAATCGTCCTTCAGGAATAGGTTCGTTTTCATCTTCGTTAGAGTCTTCATATTCCTCTTCTTCTATAGATTCAAGAAATTCTCCGAGTTCTCTAATATAAAAATTGTAAAAATCCTTAAATTCGATTTTTTTTCTAAATTCTTCGGGCATTTCTTCCATATATACTTCAAAAATTGCAAGGTCTCTTTTGCTCCAACTAATTAATAATTCTTTTAAGGGATTCTTCGAGGATTCAGACGTATTATTTTTTTCGGATTTTTCTTTCATAATTACATTTTTTTCATAAAGTTAATATATCTTCTTGATTCGATAGTTTTTTTAAAATAAGCCAACCTAAAACCAGAAACAGCCCAAAAGAATGGAAGAAAAGAATATAATTCTATATGAAATATGCAATATATGACTAAATTAGAAAAAGCATTTATTGCATTAATTGTTTTGGGCTTCTGTTAGAAAAGTTACGAAATTATAAAAAAATACACAGTTTATTATTTGTGCAATTATGTATAAAAAGAAAATTATATTCCCCTCTTAAGTATTACGTATCCACCAATGAATCCAGCAATGGCTGCGATAATGATAAAGACTATCTTTAATTCTGGGTATTGCGGCATGTAATATATCAATAAAAACGCTGCAAGACCAATTACTATTGCACAAAAAAGGCTAATGACGGTACGCACTGCAATTTCCTTTAATTCTGGCGTAATCCTATTCATATCTTCACCTATGATAAATATTTGTTCATGCTCCTTTTATCCTTAACCATCTCTACCTTGATTGAAATATGCTATGAAAAAAACGAATCTTACGCAAACTTCCCGTGCAGCACCTGCGCAGCCTTTGCGACATCCCCTTTTGAAATCACAAGGGAAATGTTCCTCTCGCTTGCGCTCTGGGAGATTGCGATTATATTTATCTGGTTTTTTGCCAATTCCCCGAAAGCTGAAGCTGCAAGCCCGACTTTCCCGCGCATGCTCCCGCTGATTATGGAAACAATCCCCACGTCCTTCTCAATCTCCACGTTCACAACTTCCTTCCTCACAATCTTCTCCACATGCCTTGCCTTTGCCTCATCAACGACTATGGAGAGCTCCCCCAAAGAGGAGGATTCAACCAGCAGAAGCGGGTAGATGTTGTTTTTCGCAAAGCCGTTGATTATGTTCGCAAAAGTGCTCATTTCCATGTAATCTGTCATATTGAGTATCTCGGCGGTCTTCACAGTGGATATGACCATGCTCGTTGTCTCTTCTGAAGAAATCTCCGTTCCTTCGGCCTTCTCATTGTCAAAATTCTTCAGGTATAATGAGACTTTCTTTTCCATCACTGGCTTTATTGCCTTTCCAAAAATCACTTTGGAGCCGTAATGGGACAGTTCCATCGCATCAATGTAATTAACTTTCTGCACCACTTTCGCGTCAGGGACTATCTTCGGGTCCGCGCTCATTATCCCGTTCGTATCCTTCCAGAGAATGACCGGGCACCCAAGCGCTCCTGCAATGTAAGTTGCAGTGTAATCCGAGCCTCCCCTTCCAAGAGTGGTGACTTTCCCTTCCACTGTTTTTCCAATGAAACCAGGGAATATCAGGATCTTGTCGTGAAGGGCGTTTGCCTTCTCCCTAATTATATTCTCACTCTCGGGAAGAATTGTTGCATCGCAAAAAACGTCATCAGTAATGAGGATGGGATCAGGGAATGCCTTGGAGGGAAGGTTTGCTTCGTTCAAATAGGATTCGAGTAGGACGGAAGACATCCTTTCCCCAAAGGAAAGGATCCTGTCATAGGTTGCAGGAGAGCATTCCCCAAGATAAGAAATCCCCTTGAGCACGTTCTCCAATTCATCAAGGAGCGCATTTATCTTCAGTTTCGCCCCGCTTTTCTCTTTCAGGTTCTCAAGCACCTCATAATGCTTCTCCCGTATTGCAGATATGGTGTGCTTCCTTTCCAAAGCGAGTTTTGATTGCTCAACGAGCATATCCGTGATTCCCTTTAGAGCAGAAGGAACCAGAATAGGCCTTGCCTTCTTCTTCATCTCCCTAACGATCTCAATGGTCCTGTGCATGTCCTTCTGCTCAACAAGGCAGGAACCTCCAAATTTCATCACAATGTTCTCAGAACCTTTCTCCATATTCATCCCCTTGCGGATAAACCTTTTATTTCAATAAATCCTTATATAAGTATCTTATTCTGCTTCATTTCCCCTATTTATTGTATTTGAGAATTTCAATCTATGGTTATTCTGTCTCAAATGCTGAAAAAGTTGAAAACAACTTTTTCATTTTTTTGGTTTTGTTTTTCAGCCACGTATTTGTTCACCGCCAGACGAAATATAATTCATTCGCATTGCGCCCATCGCGCGCATAAACAGCGCATGATGCCGTTGCCGCGCACTGCGAATTATTTGTTTTTTTGCTAAACACGTTCTCAGCCACGTAACGATACAAAAGTTTAAATTATTGCTAAGCCATATGTACGCATGACAAAATCGCTTTTTGCGCTTGTTTTATTTGCCGCGCTCATTTCAGCTGCTTTTGCAGACATGAGCATTCCCACCCTTACTTATGTTTATTTTGAAAATAATGGAACTGCGTATGACAAGCAGGTTGATTTCACCATAAACTGCTTTGGGTACTCCTATTCTCCCGGAGAGGATCCCGGCAAAGGGCCCGGAACGTATGAAATGGAAAATGTATTCTCTTTCTCGGAGACATGCCCGGGTTATGGATGCAAAATCTACCAAAGCTATTACCTGAACTATAAGCATATTGATTACTGCGATTTGGAAGGGAAAACGGAAGGGGAGGTTTTCAATATCACGAATTATTCAAATACTCCGGTTTCAAACTGCACTGAGAAGGGATTCGGGGAAAATTTCACAATTGGCGGCAGCAATGGAAATGAAAGCGATGGGGGAAAGGAAACGATGCCAATCCAGCGCACTTGCTATTTGAGATTCGATCTTTATCGCAAATCCCAGCCCTTTGCACCCATCATTCCGGTTTCGCCTTCCAATCAACTGCCCGAAAGCAAAAAAGGGCTTTTTGAATCCTTCATAGATACGTTTGTCTGCTTTTTCAAAAAATTGTTCGGTAGAAGTTGTTGAACATGACTTATGAAGAGCTCTTTATAGCCGCGCTTTTATTCACGATACTCATTGAGACAGCAATGTTGCTCTTAATGCTAAGAGTGCTCAAAATCAAAAGGGATTTGAAAGAATTGCTGTTCGCAGGAATCCTTGCTTCATCCGCAACGCTCCCATATCTCTGGTTTGTGCTGCCTTCATTCATCTCTCCTTATTCTTTTTATGTGGCAGCAGGAGAAATCCTCGTGATTCTTTTTGAAGCGCTCATTTATGCGCAGATTCTAAAATTGGAAATGCGCATTGCGCTCATAGTTTCTTTTGCCTGCAATTTAATCTCATTCCTAATGGGAATTATGCTTTTTTGGAAATAAAAAGATTGTTACGCTATTCTATTCTTCTGACCATATAGAATTCCCCTAATTGCTCTCCATTCGGCATGATGATCTCGATTCCATCAGCATCTTCCCTAAATCCATCAGTATAAAACAATGCCAAACCGAACGAACAAGCTTTAACTATTGTTTCAACGCATGCTCGAAGTGCAACTTGCACGGTCTCATCTCTGGGTTTCAATCCAAAAATCCTGACAACATCCTTCCTTTCTTCATGGGAAAGAGTTTTTTTACCCTTAAGAAAATCTTTCGGACTGTCAGCATATGTTACAACAGCCAGATGTAATCTATTCCTTCCTGAAAATTGGAACAATGCCAATGTTCTATTGACCTGTCTTAATTGAGCTTCATTCAGAACCGTCAAACATGGAAGCGCTCCGAGATGGAATGAAACCACCCTGTTATGTTCCGTTACTAGTTGAAGTCGTCCATCTCCCATTAGAATTCGTGCTGACATAAGTTTCACCTTGACAGGTTTTATGGACGTGAATCCTTTTAATATTAACTAAAAAAATTGAACCAAAAGAAAAATAGAAAAATAAGAAAAAAAGAAATTCATTCCACTTTCACGAACCTGTTCTGAAGTTTCTTCAGGACGTTTGGAAGAGTCGTGTATTCCATTTCATCCAAACTGAGCCTGTGGGGTTCAAAGGGCCCGTGCCTCCTGAAGTAGTCCGCAATCTCAAGAGCCTTCATTCTCGTGTAATCATACGACTTGTCTTTGAACAAATCGCATGGGCCCACGAGCCTTCCCTGTGCAAGCTGGAATCCCAAAGCAATCACTCTTGGTGGTCCGTCGAACCTTGTGGGAGTGGAATCCTCTACTGCGCACGGCATCATTGGTCCGTGGTGGCTTCCCCTCATCCATCCTGCAACCGCATATGGGAATGCAAAGGGCTCAAGCACTTCGCCAAGAGCAGGAAGGCCCGACTGCGCCCTCACCACTCCCGCTGGATCGTCCTTTCCAACATACTGTCCTGCAATCTCATATAATTTATCAGTGCTTATGACTGCAACCGCCTCTTTCTCGGGAAGCTTTCCCCCTGCCTTTGGGTACACCCTCTTGACTACGTATCTTCCCGGAGCTCCAATCAATGCGAGAATGTCATACATCTCCTCAGGTGAATTCATCATCACGTGCTTGTGCTCAAGTATGTCCCAGACTTCAAACACATACCCATTGTGGTTTGATGGGTCTATCACGAGTCCTGCAGTGTTGAAAGGATCTGCAAACATCTTGAAGATTGGAAAATTGAATGCTCCCGGTTCTGTCTTGTCCATCATAAATGCGACTACTGGTTCTCCCTTCCTTTCCGTGAATTCCATTTCCGCGCATCCGGGGCCCAATCCTTTAACGTTTCCGGAAAAAGCATCCTTAAGCAAGTCCTGCCCCGCCCCATACAATTGAAGGGGTTTTGAAATCTTTTCCGTTGCCTCCTTGAACGTGTTCCATGCCAATTGGTGGACTTCAGTGCTGTCAATTCCTTTTGTGTGGGTCATGATGAGCTGCAAATCGTCTCCGCAATGCGTCACGCAAAAGTCGATGAGCAAATTGGATTCTTTTGCTTCCCCGAGCTTTTTTGTCGCGTATTCCATGAGATCAGGATGCACATTGCAGTGTCCCGGCCATCCTCCAATATCCGCTTTGATTATGCTAAATGTCACTTTCATTACTATCACCTCTCCCTATTACTTTGTAATACTATTTTATAAATTTTTCTTTCTTCGAAAAAAAGCTTTTGAAACCAAAAACACGCATGCGCGGGCATTCTGCGCAAAACCAATTAACATGTGCAAAACAAAAAAGAGAAAGGATTGGGCGCGCATGAATGCATTGATGCGCAAGGTTTGGCGAAAATCTCATTTGGACAATTTGAAATGGGCAAATGTTAAAAACTGGGCAAAATCCTTTTTCTCCGTTAGGATTATATACCACGAAAGGAAAATACTTATGAAGGCGATGAAATGGGTAGCGCAATGCTCAGGGAAGCATACAAATTGATGCTCAGGGCAATGAAAATAATCCGGGAGAAAAAGGGAAAAAAAGCAATCAGGATTCTTGCCATTGGGAATGCGGTCGCAGACAGGGAGATAATAGTCAACAAGCCCATGCAGGATTGGGTGATATCCCTCTACTCGCAGGGAAAAGGAGGAGGGAAAATAAACGTGGATGCAGTGCACCCTGACAAGCTTGGGGGAAATGCGCCAAACCTGATTTCCACTGCGGGAAGACTGTTTCCGGGCGGCTTGTGCCCGATGGTATTGACTCTCATGACCCGCGCCGGCCCTGTTGTTTCAAAATTGGTCGAAAGCACTTCTGAGAAGCTTGCGCATGAAGGGAGAACTTCTTTCAGCTACAAGCTCGATTGCGAGAATGCGAAAGACAGGCAGAATACGATTCTTGAATTCCCGGACAGCAGGGATTTGGTGCTGAGCTTTAAAGGAGACGAGAAGACGAGGAATTGGAGCTGGAGCGAAGTTTCAAGGATTCAGGGAGTGAGGGAAGCATTGGAATGCCAGACTGACATTGCATTCTGCAAGCTCACCCCAATCACCTGGCAGCTCATTGAAGCGTATAAGAAAGGCTTTTTGCAATACAAAGGAAAGAAAATCCGTTTGAAATTGGGAGGAACAGTATACATTGACACAAGCCACAACATGGCAAGATTCGAAGAGACAAAAGGTGAGAAGCTTGAGGTTCTTCTGAGCGCGCTGAGGGCAAAAGGGAAAAGGGAAGACAACAGGGACATAATCCTCACCCTCAACGATTCGGAAGTGTGCGCTCTTGCTTCAGCAATGATTTACCACATGAACAAGATGCCTTCAAGCGTCAAACTTAGGATGGAGGATCCCTATGAATCAGGAAAATTCCTCTGCGACAATTTGAAAATAAACGTCGTTGTGCACACCTCGGAATATTTACTTTTTTTCGAAGCGCACAACCATTCTCCCGCATGCGAACCCATAGTTGTTCCGGTCTTCAGCTTCACGCCAAAAATAGTCACTGGCGCAGGAGACACATTCAATGGGGGGCTCGTGGTTGTGGAAGCGTTGCGCAGGGAAGCCAAGAAAATCAACCCCCGCTTCCCCATGACTCGCGAGCACACACTTCTTCTTGCAAGCACTATTACGAGCGTGAGGCTTTCGCGAAAGGACGGAAGAAGGCCGGTCCTTGAAGAGCTTTTGAAATTCATGAACAGCACCCCATTGAAGAGCATCCCGAAAGATTTGAAGAAAAAGCTCTCAAAGCACCAATCGACAAGGTTGAGCGCAATCATGAAGAAATGATTATTTGAATTCCAGAAGCCAATCCATTATTGGCAGATATTCAATCTTTTTCCCATGAATTGTTTCTTCATCCCTGAAGTCTTTGGTAATGATCATTCCTTCTGAAATTTTTAGTTCATCCATGGCAGAGAGTAGCGCCCTTATTTCCCTTTCTTTGGTTTCCTTTTTAGCAACATCCCAGCAGACCTGAATTGCAGTTTTGATTTTCAATCCCTCCTTGACAATAAAATCAGTCTCATACTGTAAATTATTTTTCCAGTAGAATATTTCGATGTTTGGATCTTTTGAAGCCATCCTTTTTAATCCGAGAAAAACGATGTTTTCTGCCAAATGACCCATATTCTCCCTGAATCTGAATCCAACAGCATTTGCAAGGCCGCAGTCTACTGAATATACTTTTTTTGGGCTTTTGTCCTGTTCCTTTACTTTGAACGAGAATCTCTTCAAAAAGAATACAATGTTACCCTCTTCGAGATAAGTTGAGAATTTTTCCGCAGTGTCAGCGGAAATTCCAAGAGATTTCTCAATCGAATTGTAGGTTATGGGACATGCAATGTTCGACAAGTAATATTTCGCAAGCTCAAGAAGCCTTCTGCTTTTTCTTATTTTGTAGCGGTTTATCAAATCTTTTTTCAGCATATCATTGAAATATTCGAGGAGTATAAGTTTTTTTTCATTTCCGCAGACTGCTTCCGGAAAGCCCCCAAATTCAAAATATTCCATCAGGAGTCTTTCCAGTTCAATTTTTTTCGACGCCGCATCAAACCTGTTTTTTATTTCAATTTCTCTGAACATCAGGAACTCTTTGAACGACAGGGGATACACCTCCAAATTGATATGCCTGCCCGTAAGCAGGGTTGAAAGTTCAGTACCCAGCAATTTTGCGTTTGAGCCCGAAATAATAATTTTCGCTTTGCCAAGCTCGTGCATTGTCCTGACCCATTTTTCCCATCCTTCGATTTCCTGTATCTCGTCAATAATAATCCAAGGGCTGCCTTTTGGATTCAGGTTCTCCAGATAAGCTTCATAAATAAATTGAAGCTCTTTTGTTGACATGATTCCAAACCTTGGATCCTCGCAATTTATGAATAACGTTCTGTTTTTTTCGTTTCCTTTTTCAATAAGATTTTTAGCAAACTGCCTCAAGAGAAAGGATTTTCCGCTTCTTCTTGCCCCCATCACAACAATAACCTGATTCGTTTTTGCCATCGACTCCAATCTTTCGATATATCCCATTCTTTTTATTCCTGTCTGCAAATCCTTATTCCAGAAGTTCCAGTCATTCAGCGTTTCAAGAATAATGTCCTTTTCCATATCCCTTTTATTGAAGGCAACATTTATAAATTTACCGTTCATATTAGGTAAAAATCAATAGTTTTGCCTAATATACTAGGCAAAATTAATAGCTTTCGACTGAAAAAATCAGCCATGGACAAAGCGTAGTGCCTAAAAAATAGTGCAAATATTTATAAATTTTTAGGCACTACAATATATCATGGCATTCATACGAACTAAATTCATCAATGGGAGATTCTACTATTATTTGGTGGAATCAAAAAGAATCTCCGGCAAAATATACCAGAACGTTCTTGAATATCTTGGCCCTATTGAAGAAGCTGAGAAGTATGCGCTTCAGCACAACATAGCAATCCATAAGCCAAGCATGGCTGTTGGAATGCAAACAGCCTTGGATAAGCTTCTCGATTCAAAAACAGAACGTTTGATGGCTTTGCAAAAAGACAAATTAATCGAGCGCAGGGTGATCGAAGAAATCACTCTTTTTTGGACTTACAATTCCACGGCAATCGAAGGAAGCACGCTGAATCTCAATGAAACAGGGCTTATTCTTCACGAGAACATCGCTTCAGGCGGAAAGAATTTTGCGGATTACCAGGCTGCATTAGGGCATAGGGAAGCAGTCGACTTCGTGTTCAAGATGCTTGAGAAAGGGAAAACGAAACTAGACAGGGAAGATCTTATCCAGATTCACAGGCTATGCATGAAGAACATTGTTGATTCAGAGCTTGTCGGGAGATACAGGAACGTGCAGGTGTGGTTAAGGGGGGTTTCTTTTGTGCCTCCTCCGCCAGAACAGGTCCCAGTCCTTATGGGGGAATTCCTTGAGAGAATAAATAAAAACCCGGAAAAACGCCCCCCCATTGTTTTATCTGCAATTTCCCACGCAGATTTCGAATCAATTCACCCATTCGGAGATGGGAATGGAAGGGTTGGAAGGATACTTGCCAATTTCATACTTCTGAAAAACCGTCTCCCGCCAATCATCATAGAGGCAAAAGAAAAGGCAAAATATTTCCGGGCGCTCCAGTCAGCCCAGCAGAAGCACGATTATTCCCCCATCATCTACCTTTTCAAAAGGAAACTCAATTCGGCGCTTGACTTCTATCTTTTAAGGTTTGATTCCACATATGCGAAGAAAATGCAATCCGGGCATCCTTTGAAGAAAAAACGAGCAAGCGTAGTGCCTAAAAAATAATGGGAAAATTCAAAGAATTTTAGGCACTACAAAATTGCAAACAATTTTTCCCTCTTTTATCGCAGGCTCGTATCTGTTTTTATTATTTAACCTCATTAAATAAGAAGCATGCTTAATCGAATCGTCAGAGCCAATGTAAGGTCAGTTCAAGGAGTAACCGTTTGGGAGGACTCTCAGAGGATAGCGCGCTTTGGAGAACCATTGGCAGAACCCCACTTTCTATGTTTGCAGGGAGGGGGAGCGCAGGCATTTTTTTCACCGCTTCAGGGAAGAAACGATTTCACTGAATTTGGGGGAGGTTATCTCTCAACGTTGGGAGCGGGGCATTTTCCCGGAGGGGGAATCTGCGATTCGTTCTACCCGTTAATATATCCCAGAATGTCGCCTTTGCGTCGCATGGTTCTCAAACCACTCTTGAGGGAAATCCAACACGTCGCGACGTTTGGAAGCGAATCCTTTTGGAGGGATCTCTCTTTCCCGAATGAGCCAACAGGGAGAACGATAGCACGGAGAAGAATCGGCCTTGGGGAATTGTTTGAAATGAAATCGAGAATCAAGGTATCCATGAAAGCGCAAGAGCTTATTCCGGATTCGGAAGCCCTATATCACGTTCCCCTCAGACTCACAAGAATCCACGAAATAATCGATCTGGACGGAAATCCTCTTCCATTGCAAAAACCAGCATACCAATTGGCGAGGTATTCATCCGGAATCCCAATAAGAGTGACGGAACTTCTCTGCTTCCCAAGCGTGAGGGAACAAACGGGTGCAAATCCTGATTCCATGATTGGCGCATGCAGGATAATGGGAAGGGGATTGGGAGCTCTTCACAGCCATTTGATAATCCAATCCGCCCCTTTGAGCATAAACGTTCTCGTTGGAGGACAAATGTCTGATTTCGAAGGAGCAGGCCAATATGAGGATGAGAAAGGAACGTTATTCAGATTGAGAAGGACCCTCGACGTGTATTCATCGGTGTCCACTTTGCTTCACTATGCCTTGGCAGTGGGGAAGAATGACAGGGAAAAGGAGGAATTGTTCAGGGAAGGAGAAAGGATTTTTCATAGTGAATACTTGGGTAGGAATCCTTCGCAAGGCCAGGAATTCCTGTTTGGAGAAATCGAAAAAGCGCTTGATGAGAGACATAAAATGATTTTTGAGGGGATAACCGTGCACGTGGCAGCAGCAGTTGCCCGAACGGCAGTAGTGCCGGTTCACGAGCATATTGGTGAAGAAAGCGTGTTGGAGACAAAGGCGATTGATGGTCTGGCTGCCAGGTTGAAGGAGGACATCGATTCTATTTTCGAAAGCAGGGGGATTGATTTCTCGTTCAGCCAGACCATCGCGGAAGGAATGATCAGAAGATCCTGGCATTTTGATTTAGTGTTAGATGACAACGAGAGAATCATGGAGAAATCCATTGTAACGATTCGTGATGGCATTGCATGGCTCGTTGACAGGATGATTGAGAGGCAAGGGAAATTCAGGAGGAGGCTGTTCTTTGCGGCTTTCAGGATGTATGCAATGGCGGGATTTGATATCGATTATTTTCAAAGGCTTGCAAAATTGATATGTCATCATGACGATTCGGATATCTTTTTTCTGGATCCAGACGAGACACCCGGATTGAGAACGAAACTGCTGAAGTTGCTCAGGATTTACAGGAAAGTCGTCGAAGGGGGCATTCAGGGAAAAGAACTCAAAGAGACAGTGGAGCAATTCGCAGCCATTGCGTTTTCGTTAACGAGGGACAAGAACGTCTTCGCAAGGCTTTTTGGAAAAGAGAGGGCATCCTTGGAGAGAAGGATGGTGCATTGCATGAACAACGTGAATATGGCAATAAGCGGCGACGGCCTTTACATTTACCCCGCAAGGCAGGGCTCATGCGTTTGCTCGGTTTCCTGTTCAATCATTGGAGAAACGTGGTTTTACAAGAGTGAAGCAAAAAAAGTGATGGGGAGTGTTACCCCGATATATACGGGCATCCCGGGTGATCAGCTGCGGGTTTTCTACACTCCCTCTTCAAAAGACCATGAAATCGGGCACATGAAGCATTGTGTGTGTTTTGAGGATTCAATCCCAAACGAAGGGCTGGAAGATTACAAGGAATTGCTCGCACAGCTTTCCTCAATCGCGCATGGAAGGCTCACGAGGAGAAAACTCAACTCCCTTCTCAACCAGGTTTCATTCGGGAGTGGAAAGGACTTCGAGAAATTGCTCGCTTCATTCAAAGCCCATCTGGGCGATCCTATCTTTGGAAGTGCGGTTGAATCCACAATGAGAGAAGGAAGAGAACTAACCCTTCCAAATTTGTCTAGAAAAGAATTAATGCGCATAAAACAAGCTGCAAAAAAAGCTGAAGCAAATGAATTCAGGAGAAAGGCGGGCTTTGATTTCCAGGAGATCGAAGCTATTTTCCTTGACTAGGGTTCAGGCCTTTCACTCCGTCATTTTTCTCTTCCATTGGTATTCTTCTTGTCCGTCCCCTTTGTCCTCTTCTTTGTGAATCTGGTTTTTCTGCCAATTGCGTATCCATTGGCGAAGCAAGATTCGCTTTATCAAAATTTGTGTCATAATTTGTATCAAGATTAACTCCCAACGATTCGGCGATGATTCTTCCAGAAGCCAAAGCCGTTGTTCTAGTCAAATTCGAGACGTCCCCTACTCCTCCTCTTATTTGCTGCTTCTCAGGAGCCTGTTTTGACGTTCTCGCGGAAACCTGCATGTTCTCTCCAAATATACTTGAATGGATGGGAATATATAACTTTCCAATATCCAGCATTCTTCAATTCGTGGCCATATTTATATACAATTTTTTTATTTTCCTTTGTAAATCTCCATTGCTTCCGCAACACTCTTTCTCTCCACGGTCACTGCATAAATGGCATTGCACATTCTCACTGCCTCATCCAATCCCCTTTGATGGATGTTCCTTCCAGTCGCATTCCCCATCGCGCCCGCATCCAATTGGTCTTGGAGAGTTTGGAGGAATGAAGTTGGATCCATGGAAGAGCCCCCTGCGCAAATCACTTTGGTTCTTCCTGCAGCCTTCACTACTTCCTTGAAAATCTCTTTTGATTCCATTCCCTCTTTTTTGGGATAATTCACTTTGACGAAATCAGCCCCTAGGCAGCATGCGACCCCCGTTGCTCCTGCAATGGTGGAAGGGCTTTTCTCATCCCTCACAGCCCTTCCCCTTGGATAAGCCCAAATGACGGCAACAAGCCCATTCTTGTGTGCATTATGGATCACTTGCGCTGCCTCCCTTAGCAATGCAGATTCATATTCGCTTCCCAGATAGAGGGTATAGCCCACCCCAAGAATGTCCAATCCGCTTTCCTTTTTGAATCCGGCAACCTGTTCAACGTCAACAAGGCACTCGCTCTGCGGATCCTTCTGGGAAGTAGGGACGATGTTTGTTTTTGAATTCAGTTTCACCAAATAAGGAATTTTCCCATAGTCCATCCCATACCTTGCAATCAATCCCAGTTGCGCGGCAAACACGCCGATCTTTCCCCTGCTCGCAATCCTGAACAGATGCTCAGGATCCGCATCATCAGGATGAATATTCTCTCCAAAGAAATCCGCATTGAGATGCTCGATTTTCTGGTCTCCAGCAAAGAGCATGAGCCTTCCGGAGTTTTTTGTGATTTTGGAATAATTCTTCAGAAAAACAGGCTTTATTTTTTTAGGAACGTCCAATGGGATGTATGCATTCTCCATCTTCATTGCTATCACCAGAATGAATTCTCCTTTCTCCTTTAAAATCATTTCTTTTCCGTGCGATCAACATAAGCCAATAAATGATTTTTTATTTATACGCTTATTAGCGCTTTCAAATATATCGTGCTTTTTTAGATTTCAATCTCTTCCTTTTTATGAAAGGAATAAATACTAAAGCAAAGCAATACTCCTTGTGAGAGAATGCCTACAGCCCAACTTCAGGAAAGAAATGAAATATCCATTCAGCAGCTGATTGGGATTGCCAAAACAGGAACAAAGGAGCAGTTCCTTGAAGCAGCGCGCAAATTCATGAGGCAGGGGAACGAGGATTCCAATGCCCTGAGGGAGATGATTGCGAGGATGGGCGGGCAGGGGGCAGCTCTCAGGGAAAGGCTTGAAAATCTTTATGAAATACTGAAGCAGGAGCAGGAGCCCATAATCCCCGTGACAATTTCAGCTTCCTTTTCCCCTGCTTCCCTTCCATCCCCAGCAGGAATGCAGGAAAACATTCCAAAAGACGAAAAATCAAAGCAATTGATATCCGAGCTTCCCGGAAGCATCCTGAAACCCGATGATTTCATCCCCATATGGGAAGTCAAATATCTGCTTTCAGTATTTGGAGTGAAGCATGACGAGGAATCACGCTCCACTTCCTTTGTAAGTGAACAGGTGCCCCAGCAGTATCTGAATCTAATCAATTCGCTTTGCTTATTCTTCGGCATACCCGATCATCAAAGGTCCCATGAGCTTTTGAAAGAGCTTGGGATAGACCCACTTCACATAAACTGGTATAATTCCGACGATAAAAGTTCTGCAGGCAAGAAATTCCAGTCATTCAAGACAGATTATATCCACACCCAGAAAAACGTGAAGAAAAGGCTGGGTGAATTGATCCAATCCGGAAGCACTAAGGAGCAGATTCTTCAGGACTCAGAGCTTAGGAGGCTCGTGTGCGTGAGGGAAGCATACAGGTGGGGAATGTATTACCACAGCACTTTTGGAATAGTGGGAGAGCACGCACCCATCCAGATGAGGGACATTTACAAGAAGCTTTTCTACGTTGCAATGAGGAGCGCTGGAATGAGCGAAAAGGACTTTTTCCCTGACGACCTCCCAAAATAAATTAGACATTGGATTTTCAATAGTCTATCAAACAAATTCCTCAAGCGTCCCCTTCTTCGTTTTCTTTACGGGCTCAATCAGATCCGGAGAATCAAATTTAGAAGAATTGACCTTTCTGGATACTTCATACATGCGCATTCTTTCTGCAGGATATGGCGCAAGCATGCCCTTTGCTTCCTCCACGGAAGCATCCAAATACTTCTTCTCGTCTTCCCTCTTAAGGATCACGGGCATCCTGTCATGAATCTCCTTTACGAGAGCGTTCGGTTCGGTTGTTATTATGCTGCAAGTCCTCACATTGAATTCCCCGCCCCCCTCCTCTGTTTTTCTCCAATCGTCATAGATTCCTGCGAAAGCGAACAATCTCTCGTTTTTTAGCATGATCCTGTAGGGAGTCTTTGCTGGCTTTTTCCACTCATAAAAAGAGTCAGCAATAATAAGGCAGCGCTTGGATTCAAAAGGCTTTTTGAATGCAGGTTTTTTGTCAACTGATTCCGCGCGCGCATTCCCCAGCTTGCTTCCCATCTTCTCTTCCTTTGCCCAGTGGGGAATGAGCCCCCATGAAGCGAAAGTGATTGAATTACTTGAATCATTGCAAACCACTGCGATGTTCTGGGTGGGGGAAATGTTGTATCTCGCTTTTATTTCGCCTCCTTCTATCCTTTCCACGTCAAATCTCTGCTTCAGCTCTTTTTCATCAGAAACCGCGAGCGTGAATCTCAGGCACATGAAGGGAATATGCACGGGGAGAAATATAACTTTTTCCTGCAAAAAAGGATTTGGGTGCGAAAATGCCTAATAAAAATCACAATGCAGAAAGCGCGAAAAAGAAAGGCCTATTTGAAAAAATCCTCAATTCTTTTGAAAAACCAAAAATATTCTTCACTGGGGATTTGCACCTTGACCATGCGAATATAATCAAATACTGCAAAAGGCCTTTTTCAGACGTTGAAGAGATGAACAGAACCCTGATTTCAAATTGGAACAATACGATTGGAAAAAAAGACACGGTTTATTTTCTTGGTGATTTGGCGTTTGGGAGGGGAAGCAGGACAACGGATTATTGGCTGGAAAAACTGAACGGCAATAATTTTTAGGTGATTGCTTAAAAAACGGAGCAATTTAATCCTTTTCTTCCTAATTTTATCTCGATGACTCTTGGAAGCGCGATGTATGTACATGGTCGCAAATGCTGGTTTTGCGGCAATTATGGCTTG
>Ga0315294_10001582_pt1 | contig 24921 bp, 27 predicted proteins | sample YL17G13_40_MG_FD_203626 | JGI IMG/M metagenome (GOLD analysis project Ga0315294, IMG submission 203626) | Sediment microbial communities from Yellowstone Lake, YNP, Wyoming, USA - YL17G13_40 | ecosystem: Environmental > Aquatic > Freshwater > Lake > Sediment | place: USA: Wyoming | collected...
GTCAATTGGAGTGGTCGCGGCGTAATCAAAGTAAATTCTATTTTTTGAGTAAGTCATATAAAGTTATTGAATTTAACGTTGAAACAAGAGATGTTTTTACTTTATCCCAGACATTTTTGGACAAACACTTTTTTGACTTGCCACAAAGGGAACAGCCAACAGGCGATATTTTCCCCTCTAGGGTCTTTACGATTGCTCCGGCAGTGATTTTTTTTGCCGGTTTCGCCAAAAGATACCCGCCCTGAACTCCCTTTTTTGATTTAACCAAACCTGCTTTTTCCAGTTTGGAAACAATCTTTTCCAAAAAATCAAAAGGTATCCCTTCTGCCCGAGAGATTTTTTTAAGAGAAGTTATCTCTTTTTTCTGGGAGGCCCTGGCGATATAAACCATTGCCCGCAGGCCGTATTGAGATTTCTTTGATACTTGAAACATATAGATTAAAGCCGACTAATTTAGTCGGCTTTATATTAACAAACCCGATGCGGCTGTCAAGGGGAAAATAATTTTTCAAAAAAAATCCGCCAGAACTGTTGTCCTGGCGGTCGGCCCTAGGGCCCTTGGAGAACTGACTACTGACTCACCAGCGCCTGGGGCGTGGTGCCGGCGCCGCTGCACCAGATCCCCGGGGAATCCGGAAACTGATGCGGCAACATCTCGAACTGATCCGCCCTGTCCTCGAGCACGGCAGCGAGGTCTTTTTTCTCGCCCCTGCTTCCCCGCAACCGGGCTGCGTGCGTCCCCTGACACACGCAGCACACGGCCGCTACTTCCCTCGTCATCGCCTGAGTCATCAGAATTCTCCTTATTGAAGGTTCGTTATCAGCGAATATCGCTGATTTTTTCAATACATATATTATATGCCATATTCTCAAAAAAGTCAATAATAGGCCCTCTCTTGCCAAACAAATTGATTTATTTTAAGGTGAGATATTAGTTAGGCCCTTTGACAACTGAAAACCCTGAAAGGAGAAGATAAGATGTTAACCTTTTTTCGAAGGCCAGCTCTTAGTATTTCAGCGGTAGAACGAGTCGTAAAAGATGCTAAAGAACGAATGGGAATTTCTGTTGATACAATATCAACAGAATGGTGCTTCTATGTAGAAACATCGGCTCCTCTGGATGAGCAAGAATTGGGCATTATCCAATGGCTTTTGGCTGAAACTTTCCAGAAATCAGACTTCAATTCTCAGTCATTCCTTGGGCCCTGCCCTACCCAACTTGAAGTTGGGCCCCGCCTGAACTTTGAAACTGCCTGGTCTTCAACAGCAGTTTCAATTTGTCATGCTTGCGGGGTGAAAAAAGTGGTGCGGATGGAAAGGTCATTGCGGATTGGCTTAGCCAACAAATTGGACCCGGCTCAAACCGCTGCTTTCCTTGCTCCGCTTCACGACCGAATGACTCAAATGCAGTACACTGAACCTTTAAGAAGTTTTGACTCTGGATTGAAGCCAAAGCCAGTAAGAATTATCCCGGTGACGACGGACGGCATAGAGGCCTTGCGCGCCATTAACGCTGAACTCGGCTTGGCAATGGATTCGCAAGACCTTCAGATGTGGTTTGATCTTTTTGCCAACGTCCTCCGGCGCGACCCCACGGATGTTGAAGTATTTCAGTGCGGAGCGCCAAATTCCGAACACTGCCGTCATGGATTTTTCAAGGGAATTCTGAGAATCGACGGCATCCGTATGCCCGAAAGCCTTATGAAAATCGTAAAAACCCCTTGGAAGAGAAACCCAAGGAATTCGCTCATCGCTTTCTGCGATGACAGTTCGGCGATCCGAGGGCTTAAAATCCAAACTCTTATACCGTTGAGGCCCGGCGAATGCAGTGCTTTTGTTCTCCAAGACCCCACTTATCATCCAACATTAACCGCAGAAACCCACTGTTTCCCGACTGGAGTTTCTCCCCTGCCCGGGTCCAAAACCGGCACAGGAGGAAGAATCCGCGATGATGAATGCGTGGGACGCGGCGGGTTAGTTGTAGCAGCTGGCGCCGCTTATTGCGAAGATAATCTGCATATCCCAGAATATCCTCTTTCGTGGGAAGACAATTGGACGCATCCTCCTGAACTTGCTTCGCCTCTGGAAATTCTGATTGAAGCTAGCAATGGCGCGAGCGATTACGGCAACCAGTTTGGCGAACCGGTTATCTACGGATTTACCCGTTCTTTTGGCATGGAACTGCCAGAAGGTCGTCGCGGCTGGTTTAAACCCATCATGTATAGTGTAGGCGCCGGCCAGATTGACGACCGTCATATCAAAAAAGGCAAGCCGGAAAAAGGCATGCTTCTGATACGACTCGGCGGTCCGGATTATCTGATTGGCATGGGCGGCGGACCTGCTAGCTCCATGATCCAAGGCGAAAACAAGCAGGAACTTGATTTCAATGCCGTACAGCGCGGCGACGCTCAGATGGAACAGCGGATGAACCGTGTTATCCGGGCTGCGATTGAAATGGGCGACAAAAACCCGTTCGTCTCGGCCCACGATTTAGGAGCAGTTGGCAACTGTAATGCTTTTTCCGAACTGGGTGACCCGGCTGGAGCCAAGATCGAAGTACGCGCCTTCCCCCTGGGAGACAAAAGTCTCTCTGTTTTGGAAATTTGGGGCAACGAGTCTCAGGAAAGAAACGGTTTCCTGATTTGGCCTGATTGTTTCGACCAAATCAAGGCCATGGCCGACCGAGAAGGCGTACCTTGCGTCATCGTCGGCCAGATTACTGGTGACGGCTGGCTCATTCTTCACGACGCCAATGACGGCACCGAACCAGTCCGACTGCCATTGGATAAAGTTCTCGGCGCGGTTCCTGTAAAGACCTTTGAACTTCAGCGGATTCCGCCAAAAAGAGAACCGCTGAAACTTCCCGAAGGTCTTACCATAAGAGACGCCTTGGATTTAGTGCTTCGTTTGGTGTCGGTTGGCTCTAAGCGTTTTCTAACCACCAAGGTTGACGAAAGCGTTACCGGCCTGGTTGCTCAACAACAGCGCGTTGGTCCGAATCAGCTTACGCTTTCCGACTATGGGGTAATTGCCCAAAGCCACTTCGGACTGACGGGCGTGGCGCTAAGCTTGGGTGAACGGCCGCTTGTCGGTCTGATTTCGCCCAAAGCAATGGCTCGAATGGCAGTGACTGAAGCCCTGCTTAATATGGTAGGAGCCAAGATAACTGACATTCAGGACATTAAGTGCCAAGCCAACTGGATGCTGGCAGCCAAACTGCCGGGCGAAGGCGCTTGGTTGCATGACGCTGCCTGCGCCCTGCGCGACATCTTGGTTGAAATCGGCGAGGCGATTGACGGCGGCAAAGATAGCTTGACTATGGCTGCTAAAACCGAAGCGCCTGACGGCAGTATGCAGATTGTTAAATCACCAGGCCAGTTGGTCATCGCCAATTATGCTCCGATGACTAATATTACCTGCAAGATAACGCCAGATTTGAAACGGCACGGCAGTTTTCTTGTCTTTATTGATTTGGCAAAAGGTAAAAACCGTCTAGGCGGTTCAGCCCTTGCTCAAGTTCATAAGCAAATTGGCAATGACTGCCCGGACGTTGAAGATAGCGGACTATTAATCCGCGCCTTCAATACAGTCCAAGCCCTGATTGAAAAAGGGCTCATCCTTTCAGTCCACGATCGCTGCCACGACGGCGGCTTAATCGTAACTCTCTTGGAGATGGCTTTCGCAGGCAATGTCGGCCTGAATATAAACCTGTGTTCAGACTCTCCGGACCTAAATGTCTTTTTCGGCGAGGAGGTCGGCTTAGTTATTGAATGCGAGGATATGGAAACGGTTTTAAAAACCCTCGTAGACAATAACATCCCGTCGCAACTCATCGGAAAGACATGCGCTGAACCACGAGGCGATCCCAACATCACTGTTTTTCACCATGGCGCGTTAGTACTGAATGAAAAGATGCTTGCTCTGCGGCAAATTTGGGAAGAAACGAGCAGCCGCATTGATGCGCTGCAAGCCAATCCCCATTGCGTCGCAGAAGAGACGAAGGTTAACGTAACGCTGATTACTCCACCTCCTTACCGCCTGTGTTTTATCGGAGATGAACCTTTCTCTCTCGCTCAACTCCAGCATCTGAAAGACAGGCCCAAGGTGGCCATTCTGCGCGCTGAGGGAAGCAACGGCGACAGAGAGATGACTTCGGCATTTTACCTGGCCGGGTTTGAACCATGGGATGTAACCCTGAGCGACCTGGTGTCAGGTAGAATCACCTTGGACGGTTTCCGAGGAATCGTTTTTGTCGGCGGATTCGCCAATGCTGATGTGTTTGACGCCAGCAAAGGCTGGGCTGGCGTAATCCGCTTTAACAGGCACGTTGCCGAACAGTTCCGCCGATTCTACCTGCGGCCCGACACTTTCTCGCTCGGAGTGTGCAACGGCTGCCAACTGATGGCTCTTCTCGGCTGGTTGCCCTGGCTCGATTTGCCGGACGACCAGCAACCGCGGCTTATCCGCAATACATCCGAGCGATTCGAGTCAAGGTTCTCTGCTGTCAAAATTCTTCCCAGCCCCGCGATAATGCTTCAAGGCATGGAAGATTCGATTCTCGGTGTTTGGGTGGCGCACGGCGAAGGACATTGCCACTTCCCCGACCCGGAAATCTTACAGCAGGTAACCGAACAGCATCTGGCTCCTATCCGTTTTGTTGATAGCAAGGGTGAACCCACAGAACAGTATCCTTTTAACCCCAACGGTTCTGTAAACGGCATTACTGCCTTGTGCTCTCCCGATGGAAGACACCTAGCTTTGATGCCTCACCCTGAAAGATGCTTCCTCCGCTGGCAATGGCCGTATTGGCCGAAAGAGTGGGAAACCGAGGTTTCTCCTTGGCTCCAACTCTTCCAAAACGCCTACCGGTGGTGCAAAACGCATTAAACGCAAAGCCCGTTCAATAATTGTTGAACGGGCTGTTTTTATTCATTCTTTATTTATTCTTCAAACTGTTCCTGGCAAACTATTTCTCGCAAGGTCCTTCGTGATTTCGGGCCTGGCTCATCATAGGGTACGCCGAGCGGCAACAAAGCAACTACTTTGTATTTTGCCGGAATTTTCAAAATCTTTTTTACTTCGTCCTGGTTGAAGGCGCCAATCCAGCAAGTTCCTAACCCTTCCTCTACGGCTGCCAGAGTCATGTGGTCTATGGCGATGGCCACATCAACTGGATATTGGGGAACCTCGCATTCCATCACTGATTCCGGATTCAACGAAACCGCCGCAATAATCACCGGCGCTCCGGCGACAAACTTCTGACCCATGGCGGCCTTGGAAAGCGCCTTTCTTGTGCTGGCATTTTTTACCACGACAAATCTATATTCCTGGGCGTTTTGGGCAGAAGGAGCCAGCCGAGCGGCCTCCAAGATTCTTTTCAAACTATCATCCGAAACCGGGTCTTCCCGAAACTCCCTTACGCTTCTCCTCATTTCGATTGCTTCGTAAATGTTCATAATATTAAAAAGTTAGAATTTATTATCCCACTTTAATTTTATACTTTTTAGGTTTAAAAACAAGGATAAAATTAGTGGCGTTAACGGTATCTGTTTATTTCATAACCTGCAACGCCAAAGGCCACCGACACATTCAGAGATTCCTTCTTGCCTCGCATTGGAAGATAAATTATTTTATCCGCCTTTTTCAAAACCGATTTAGAAACGCCGGTCTTTTCGTTCCCAACCACGAGAGCAAGGGGAAATTTTGGCTTAAATCTGGTATATAAAAAAGCGCCTTTAGTTTTTTCCAGGGCGACGATTTGAAATTTTCGTTTTTTTAGTTTGTCTATCACCCGCCAAGTCTGCCAATGATGCTCAAAAGGAATGGTTTTTTCCGCGCCGAGCGCGGTTTTTGAAATTTTGGAATTGGGCGGATACCCTGAAATCCCGCAGAGAAAAATTTTATCAACTCCCAAGGCGTCGGAGGTTCTGAAGATTGAACCGATATTCTCTAAACTCCTGATGTTATCGCAGACAACATAAAAAATATTCATCTGCTACAATAATTTGAAGTTATTGATAACCAAGCCAAAATTATATCCTAAATATTCGGCTGCCTTACGGCAAAAAATCATTCTTTCGGTGAAAATCTCAAAATATTCCATTATATCCACAAAATTAGTGTCAATCTTCAAGATTAAAGTAATCCTTTTTGTGGTTTTATTTATTCTTAAACGGCTTTCTTTTGTGGCGTAATTAACCCTATCGTGAATATCGGTTTTTATTTTTTCCAAATCCTTAACCAAAACCCTTGAACGATGAACATCGGATTTATCCGCTAAAACCACGACCGCCGAAACGGCATTGGTAAAATTCATTTCTGGTTTGTCGTGGTTCGCAATCGCCTGCATAATTTGAGCCATTTCTCGCGGCTCAAATTGGTTGTAAAAAATCTGCTGAAACATTAAGGGAGCCAGATAGTTATGGTAAGTGCGGCTTACGAAGTTTCCCATATCGTGGCAAAAAGCGGCAATAGCCGCCAATTCCCCTTCTCTTTGGGGCAATCCTAATTCCTTGGCAATTGTTCTGGCTCTGTCGGCCGTTAAATTGGAATGCCTTAAGCCGTGGTCGGTGTAAGAAAGGGCCGACAAAGATGCTTCTGTTTGTTTGATAAACTCTAAAATTTGAGGATGTTTTTTTACTTGATTTAAGACAATCATGGTTTATTTATTATTTTAGTTAATATATTTTATCATTTTTGGGCTAAAGAACAATTCGTTCGTTTCCATATTGGCCATTGACTTGTCTTTCTTTATAAGTATAATCGTATATGTTGCCACAATGGTGTGGCTCTTTAAAGGAGAAGGCAGTGGACCACGAAATGAATGTTAAGCAACCGGACCACCAAAAGAAAGGGTGCCATGGATTTCCCGACGAGTGCGACGGCTGCTTCTGGCGGGAACATTTTGACCTGTTCAAGCCGCCCACCTGCGACAAAACCGAAAATCCTTAAACTTCTCCCGGGGCTCTGCTCAGCAGGGCTCTTTTTTTACTCGTAACGCAACGCTTCTATCGGGGATTTTAACGAAGCTTGTCTGGCCGGGTACAACCCGAATAACAGGCCGATGGTACCAGAAACAATCAATCCAACTATGGCGGCTGAAGTAGGAAAAGTAAAAGACCAGCTCATGCCAATCACTCTTCCTAAAACCAAAGAAGCAAGGAAAGAAAACGAGGCTCCTAAAATAATTCCGACAACCCCGCCCGCTCCTGTTAGAAAAACCGCCTCTAAAAGAAACTGAATCAAAATATTGGTTTTGGTGGCGCCTAGCGCTTTTCTCAAACCGATTTCTCTTGTTCTTTCGGTTACGGAAACCAGCATAATATTCATAATCCCCACGCCTCCGACCAACAAAGAAATGGCGGCGACTGCCAAAAGAAACAAAGTTAGAACATCGGTGATTGTACTGATCTGCGACATAAGACCGGCCTGGGTTTCAATATGGAAATCATCTTTTTCCGGGTCAGTTATATTGTGGGAGTTTCTTAAAGTTAAGTTAATATCGTTAACCACCCGCGAAATCGCCTCTTCCGAAACGGCCTCAACGATCAAGCGGTCAAAATATTTTTTGCCAAAAATATATTTCTGGGCGGTAGTATAGGGAATAATCGCCATTTCATCAAAATTGAAAAATGAAACCTGGCCCTTTTTGGGTAAAACCCCCACCACTTTTAAGTTTCTGTTCTTTATTTTTATTTTTTCTCCTATTACCTCGGAGTTGCCGAAAAGCTGTTCTTTAACTTTGGCCCCGATAACCGCCACATCGGCATTTCTTTTAATGTCATCTTCGGAGAAAAAAGATCCTTCCGACGGATAAGTATCAAAAATTTTGCTTACTTCTTCTGTTGCCCCGATAATTGTCAAGCGGTAAGTTTCACCTTGATAATTCGCGCTGTCAGACCCAAAAATTATCGGAATTATTCTGGCTAAATCCGGAACATTCGCCTTGTTTTCCAAAAGCGCTATGTCTCTTTCTTTCAACGAATCGCCGAACATCTGAGCGGCGTCCGTCGGCCCTTTGGGCTGGCGGCCCGGCAGGATAATTAAAGTTTTAGACCCCAGCCCTCTTACTTGATTCAAAATCAAATCCTGCGCTCCCTTGCCCAAAGACATGACTAAAATTATAGCAGTAATGCCGATGACAATCCCCAAAATAGTAAGGGCTGAACGGGACTTATTTCTTTTTAATCCGGTGAATGCAGTTTTGATATAGTTTTTTACTGTCATATTGTTTGATGAATAACGGAACGGTCGCTTTCAACCTTGCCGTCGCGGATTGTTATAACCCTATCGGCGTAAGCAGCAATATTCGGGTCATGGCTGATTAAAATAACAGTATGACCTCTTTCTTTATTCAGTTTTTTGAGAATCTGCATCACCGCCTTCCCGGAGTTCGTATCAAGGTTTCCCGTCGGCTCATCGGCAAAAACAACTTGAGGATTATTTACCAAGGCTCTCGCGATGGCCACCCGTTGTCTTTCACCGCCGGAAAGCTGGGAAGATTCATAGTTTATCCTATGCGAAAGACCGACCGACTCAATCTCTTTCAGGGCGATTTCATTCCATAACGGCTCTCTTATGCCGGAATAAAGCAAGGGAAGTTTGATATTCTCTAAAACGGTTGTCCTGGGAAGAAGATTAAACGCCTGGAAAATAAAACCCATTTTTTTGTTGCGCACATGGGCAATTTCTTTTTCAGAGTAATCATCAATTGTTTTCCCGTCAAAGCGATACTCCCCTGAAGTATGCCTGTCCAAAAAACCCAAAACATGCAAAAGGGTTGATTTGCCGGAACCTGACGGTCCCATGATCGCAACGAATTCTCCCTCGTCAATATTAAAAGAAACCCCGCAAATGGCCGGAGTTTCTGAGCCGTCATCAGAATAGGTTTTAGATAAATTTTTAACCTCTATCAGAACCATAAAATATAATCTATTCCCCCTCTTTAAAATTAACCACCTCCTCTCCTTCTTTCAGGCCCGATAAAATCTCTATATTGCCATCGGAACCCCGAAGACCGGTTTCAACTTTTCTTTCTTCCACTTCTAAGTTGTTTATTTTGACCAAAACAGACTTATCCCCATCTTTTACGGTCACCGCCCTATTTGGAACAACAAGAACATTTTCTTTTTTGTCCGTTAAAATGTCAATATTAGCTGTCATCCCCGATTTTATCCGGTTGTCTTTTTGTAAAAACTGCAGTTTTGTTTCATAGGTAGGGACATCTTCAATAATAGTTTCTGCGGGGTCAATTTCCGAGACTTTTACCTGGAAAACGACATCTTCCCCATAGGCGTCAAGAGTTACCATTGCCGTTTCTCCTATTTTAATTTTAGCGATATCCACCTCCGGTATATTGGCTTCAACTTCAAATTTGGATTCAGAAATCATGGAAACTATTGGCGTTTGGGCCGGAACAACTTCGCCGATTTTGGCGTCTTGTTTTATGATTATTCCGGTAAAGGGCGCCTTGATAATTGTCTTTGCTAATTGGGACTGTAAATTTTCCGCGTTGGCTTTCGCCGAATCCGCATTGGCTTTTTGCGAAGCAATCTGCTCTTTGGTATAACCCGCTCTCTTTAAAGCTAAATTGTCTTTCGCAGAGGCTAAAGTATTTCTCGCAGTGGTAAGCGATATTTGAGCCGTAATAATATTATTATTATTTGTCGCTTTCTGAACTGAAATGGCTTGCTGTTTGGCCGCAATATTGATGATCTCCGCGTTAACGTTAGATTTTTCGGTACTGAGATTTGTTTTTTCAGTGCTGGTGAGATTATCATTAACGGGAACTAAATTTAGAGCATCTCTCACGTATTGAAGGGCGGTATTTGTATAGGAAAGCGCTTTGTCGATATTTTCATAGGTTGGGTTGGAAGCGGCGTCTTGAACCCGTCCAAAAGCGCCGCCACTTAATTTGCTTATGTATTCACTGGTCCATAAGCCAGCATCGGGAGCGCCTAAAAGCATCAAGACGGCGTTAGCTTTGGCGTTTTTCAAAATAATACTTTCCTGAGTTGTGTTATTAAAATGAACATATTGGATATCGGTTAAAGTCAGAAGCGAGGTTTTAGCAACAGCCACCGATTTTTGGGCAGCAGCCAAAGCAGAATCATAATCTTCTTTTAAGTCGCTATCTGCCTTGTTCTCAGTATAGGTCAAATTTTCTTCGGCATTCTCCAGGGAGCGTTCGGCATTAGAAACGGCTGTTTCCGCCGCCTGTATTTCTTCCGGTCTCGTGCCTTTCTTATACTGAAGATAGGTAGCGTTTGCTGCTTCAAAACTTGCTTCAGCCTGCCTAAACTGGGCTAAGATATCGCCATTTTCTAAGGCCACTACGGCTTGCCCCTCTGCTACTTCCTGACCGACATTATAATAAACATTAAAAACCCTGCCGGTTTTCTCAAAGGCAAGGTCAACGCTTTCAGCGGGCTTAACACGGCCCGTAACGCTTACTTCCTGAACAACTTCTCCCCTTTGAACGGCAATAAAACTATAGATTGATTTTTTGTTTACCCTAAAATATAAAAATGCGCCGGCCGCTCCGACTGCTATTATGATAATCAAGGCAATAATTACGGGTTTTTTAAAAAATAAGGAAAGTTTGTTCGCCATAAATTTATATAACCTATCCTTTTTATTCTTTAATAAAAAATCGTTTTAGTCAAATGGTAAGGCTTGTCTATCTTTGCCTCCTGCGCTTTATTCCACAAAATCCAATCCCGGCTCTTTCTTGATTTTTTTACGATTTTGAATTCCAGCATATCAATGCCTGTTTAAAAATGTTTTGCTTTTATAATTCCTCCTGTTATAATTATAATATAAACGCAAAATTAAAGGTCGTCAAAAAATAAACACAAAAATTTATGGTATTTTTATTAGTATTATTGATTATAGTAGTTTTTTTATTTTTAGTTTTCGGCTTGGGGGGCTTGAGAGTTGTCAACCAATACGAAAGAGGCGTGGTTTTGACTTTGGGAAGATACACCAGCACCAGAAATCCGGGCTTAACATGGATTTTCCCCGGCCTCCAGCAGGTTCTTAAGGTTGATATCAGGGTTCAGACCGTTGATATCCCGCAGCAGGAGGCAATCACTAAAGACAATGTTCCGGCCGGCATCAATGCGGTTGTTTACTTTAAGGTGGAAAAAGCAGAAGACGCCATTTTAAAAGTACAGAAATATTCCTACGCTATCGCCCAATATGCAATGGCGGCCTTAAGAGATGTCATCGGCAGCGTGGAATTGGACGAACTGCTTACCGCCAGAGAAAAAATCGCCACGGAAATTAAAACCATAATTGACGCTTCCACTTCCGAATGGGGAATAGACGTTTCCGCCATCAAAATCCAGGACATTGAAATACCGGCTGACATGAAAAGAGCGATGGCAAAGCAAGCCGAATCGGAAAGAGAAAGAAGGGCGATTATCATTAGGGCCCAGGGAGAAATCCAGGCGGCTGAGAATATCTCCAAAGCAGCAGCTATTCTGAAATCAGCTCCCGGCGGTCTCTCCTTGAGAACACTGCAGACGATTGAAAAATTGCAGCCCGATCCCTCTAAAATGATTGTTTTTGCCTTGCCTACCGAAATAATGCAAGGGATAGAAGCTATCGCGAAAATTAACGGCAAGAAATAGAATCTAAAAACAAAAACCCCGCTAAGCAGCGGGATTTTTGTTTTTAGAGATTCATCTTATTTCTTTTAAAAATTCATTAATAGTTGCCTCCATACCGCCGGTAAATTCATAGAAAGCTTTCCAAAGGACCACAATATTTGCTCCATTGAAAACAGTGCTTTGAATTTCCTTTATGGTGTCGCCGCCGGCAACAGCAATTAAAACATTGGAGTTGCCTTTGATTTGGTTTATCTGGTAGTAAGGAAGGAGTTTTTCTTTGTTTATTTCCGTTTCGTCCACCCCCCGGTGAATTATCACAACAGCCGGCTGCTTTTTCAATTGCCTTAGCACCAAAAGCGGATTTTCAACGTTCATCATGTCCACCATTGAATCTATGCCGGATTTTTCGCATTCTTCAACGAAAGAGTTTATCGTTTCCAAGGGCGCCACCCCGAGGCAGGTAACGGCTGAGGCGCCGGCCCGGGCCGCCATTTCCACTTCTCTTTGCGCTAAATCAGCGCATTTCAAGTCGGCGACGATATAGAGGTTTTGGGATAAACCCGGAGAATTATAAAAGACATAATTCCTGATTTCTGAAATTACGCCGATCCCGTATCTTTTCACCAAAGGAGTGCCGGCTTCAATCAAAATCCTTTCTGATTTCGGAAGCTGAAAGAGAATTTTTTTTGCCTCGCCTAAGGTGCTGTTTAAAGCTATCTGCAGATATTTGGTATTTCTTCGCAATTTAAGCTTCTCTGCTAAACTTGATGTTGATACTATACGAGGAAATTTAGTCGGGACCAATGGCTGCGCGATACTTATCAGCCGCGCCCCCGTTGCGAAACTCTCTGCTTGTTTTTGAAAGGCTGATATCTGCCCAATAATTTTAGACAAGTCTAAAATTGCTTTTGTCCCCGACGGCTTGCTCTCTTCTTTGGCGGCCCCGATGGCTTTTTTCTTTCTGTCTTTTTTAATTGCCTTATAGTTACGGAAAAGTATAAAAAAAACTAACAAAACCCAAAAAATATTGTTTTTCAAAAAATCCAAAAAATCTATAAATTCTTTCCGCATACAGTTTTATTTTATTTCTTTTAAAAATTCCTGGACTAATTCGGCTGTTTTCTCCGGTTCTTCATAAAAAGCCCGCCAGACAACTGAAATATTTGCGTCGTTAAAAATTGTCCTCCTCGCTTCTTTGAAACTTTCGCCGCCGGCAACAGAAATCATAACATTATAAGTTCCCCTGATTCGGTTAATGTCGTAATAAGGAATTTCTTTTTCTCCTTTTTCGCCCTCATCTACGCCCCTGTGCAAAACCACAATGTCCGGCAATTTTTTTAGTTTTTGCAAAACTTCAAAAGGAAACCGAACATTCATCATATCCACCATTGAATCAACCTGGTATTTTCGGCATTCGTCTATAAAAGCATCTATTGTTGGAATCGGAGCCAATCCTAGGCAAGTGGCAGCTGACGCCCCTCCTTTTTTAACCATTCCAACCTCGGTTGACCCTCTATCCATGCATTTCAGGTCGGCTACGACATAACCCCGCCACCAGGTTTTAAGGTTCGCGATACCCTTTTGCCCATATTGCTTCACAAACGGAGTTCCCGCCTCAACCAAAATCCGCTCGCTTTTGGGTAAAAAAGAAACCATTCTCCGGACATCGTCCAGGGACCGATTGAAAGCAATTTGCAGATAGCTTTTTCTTTTCTCTAATAACATATTGAATATTTCATTCTAGCAAATAAATCATTCATTCTTAACCCCCACACCATAACGAGTTTTAATAATTAAAGTTATGGTGAGAAGAGAAGAACGGCGTAGAAAAACAATGTTTTTTTAAACTCCCCGCGTCGTGAGTTTAATAATTATCAAAATAACTTAAACTCGTTTGGTGTGGGGGTGAAATTTTATAAAATATTCCTTGGGAACAGATTCCTTGGCAACTACTTCCCGCCAACCCGCATCCGCTTCGGAAACTCTCTTAATCCCGTTGTTTTGTTTGAAAAAAGGGTCAACCACCCGTGATTTACAGAAAACATGAAGATCGTAATCCTCCTTGTTTTCTTCGCATAAGAACCGGCTGTTCATTCGGTCAAAAAGCAGTTTCAGGGTTTTATCCCCTGTTGTTTCCGCCTGAATTTTTTCCAAAACTTTTTTGTCAACGGTATAAAGATCTTCTTTCGTTATGTATTTTTTGGAAAGAGCGTATTTCAAGCACTCGCCCGTGGTTTTCAGCATAACTGCCGAGGGGAGGCCTGAATAATATTCTCTGTTCATGCGGGAAAAGAATTCGGCAAACCTTCTGGCGCCTTCAAGATTTTTGAACACCCACAAGCCCTTTTCTGTTGTTAGGTTTTCCAAAAAATAATTTATTTCTTTTTTGGTAATAACCTTGCAGCCAAGGGCGGTTCTCAAAGAATAATCAATCCGGTCGGCGCACAAATCGGGCAGGAGTTTTTCTTTTAAGGGAAAGTTTTTTTCTTCCAGAATAAAGTCCAGCGAAATACCGTGCTTTTTGAAAATAACGGGGATTTCCGATTGGCGAACAAATTCTTCAAAGATGCTGTCTTGGGATTTCTGTTCTTTTTCATGCTTTTCTTCCTTCATATAGTCAACGCAATGGGAAAAAACGGTGTGGGAAACATCGTGAATCAAGCCGGCAATCTGCTCTTCCAGGGGCGCCCGGTAAAGTTTAAGCAGAACGAAAACGCCAACTGAATGGTCAAAGCGAGAAAAGCCGGCGCCCTCAAACCACGGCCCGAAATAACCAGCGTTGTCCACGCCCTTTAACCTCTGAAGCGCCGACGAATTGATTAAATCCAATATAACTTGTTCTGAAATCTCACTTTCGCCGAAAACTCTATCCTGGTATTTCATAAATTTTATTCCTTTGTTTGGCTCCCCTTATTAATCTTATCTTTGACTTTTCAAATCCAAAATAGCCGGCCAAAACCTCCCTTACTTTTTCGTTAGCCAGGCTGTTTTCCGGCTTTTCTTTGACCTTGATTTCCAGGCGGTCTTTCGCTTTTTCTTTTATCTCCTCGCTTTTCGAATTTGGGTATACTTTGACTTTTATCAGCATAATTAGTTTATGATAACAAATATATTAAATTTTAACACCGGAAACAAAAAGCGGGTTGATGTTATCTCTCCGCTTGATTTTTTTATAATTCCTAGCGAGCCCACAGGCGAAAACTTGTTTTCATCTGGGGCGAGCGACGGAATTTCAAGCGATGTCGCGCACCGTGACATCGCTTATTATTCTGCCCGCTCAACCGCAATATCCTCTCGTATGGAAAGAAGTCCGCTTTTGTGGAGTTCTATCTGAACCACTTTTCTCGAAACCGCTTCGCCCCCGCGCACATGGCATTTCACCTCTACAGGATATCCGAAAAAAACAATGCTATCGCCGTCTTTGGAATAAGATATGCTCTGGATGTTCGCCAAGGAAAACTTTTTTATCTGGCTTACGTCCCAGTTTCTTGGCGGGACCCAAAATTCTCCCTCCTGGCAGTCAACGTCGCCTTCTATTTCCAGCTGTTTCTCATCGGCAGGGCCCTTTGCAAAAGTAAAATGCCAAAGCGGCTGTTTTGTGTCTTTCCTGACCTTCAGGCTAATCCTGCTTCCTGAAAATTCAGGCACAACCAGAACAAAAAACCAGCAAAAAAACGTATTAATTGTTTCCGGAGAAAAGCCAAAGTCGGCTAAAGCCTGCTGAATTTTTACCTCGCGCCCAGCCATCAAGGTCATGTCCTTACTCCTTTATGTCAAGGAACAACCGAATATAATTTAGAATAAATAAACCCAAAAGTCAAATAAAAAAATCGCCTTATATTTTAATAGGTCAGGCGATTTTCAACTATTTAAGTTACCTGTTATCCCCGTCCCCCTTCAATACATTTCTCTCTTGGCGGGATTTCAACATCTCAATATTGGCAACCGCCACCTCATCCAAAGAAATTCCTAGTTCAGTAGAAACTTGGGCTACGTACCATAAAATATCTCCCAATTCTTTTGAAATTTCTTTTTTTCTTGAATCGGTTAGAACTCCGCTATCGTCTCTGAATATTTTTTTAATCTTGTTCATTATTTCTCCCGATTCGCCGGCCAAACCTAAAGCAGGATAGACGATGCCCTGCCCCACGACGGGATAAACCGCTGTCTTCTTGGCTAGTTTTTGATATTCGTTAAAATCCATACCTGTTAACAACGAGGAAGTGATCTGAGAAATAATAAAGTGATTAATAATAAAGTTAATATAAAAATTATCAGCCCCATGACCTTATTAATTTTTCCAGGTCTCCTGATCAATATTATTCCGAATATAAACCCCACTAAAGCCAATGCAAGAAAAATTATAAACAAATATCCCGGCAATGCCGCATTAAATTTTTCACTTAATGATGAAGGGGCTCGTGGCATGCCACCCATGGGCATAGGGCAATTAAAGCTTTCACCATCACACAAATATTTGTAGGCAGGAGTTATGGATGATACAGACACCCCTCCTGTATGACTCACGCAAATATATTGCTGTTTTTTATCTTGAGTGTAGCCACAATATTCGTTGCTAGTAGATTTAAAGACTGGTCGGATACCGCCCTGAGCCACGATATCTTCACAAATAATTTTTGTTTGTTCCGAAGAATCACAATTAAAGTTCACATAACTGTTTTTTTCGGAGTAATAGATTTCTGCTAAGGCACGCGTCTGCATCATATCTGCCCGAATTCTTGCGTCTTTGTGTGCCTGACCTCCACACCTCGCACCAAAAATAAACGTAAGTGCGCCATAAAAACTTAATACTAGGGCGAGCATTAAAAATATATAAAAATAGACTGTCTTCTTTTTCATAAATATAAATTATTACCTGTTAGTTGGTGATAATCTATTTCTTTCCCCAGAACGCGTCGGCTTCTTTTTCCATTTTGTCCAAGCGGGTGTAATAGTCGGCGAATTCATTAAGATGGGCTAGGGCGATTTTGCCAGTAACTAAGGGGTCATCGTTTGTAACATTGGTATGCGGGTCACGGAGCCCGTGCTCCAATTCAACGTCCATACCCATTCTGAATTGTTCAACGTCAAATTTCGACCAATCAATCCCTAATTCTTCTCCGATTATTTTTGCTTCCTCGGTAGTAAAGGTGTTTTTCATATTATTTTATTTACTTTATGTTTTATTTCTTGGCTTTTGTTATTTGAGACGTCGCCGATGTAGTAATAAGCAGCACCCAAACCAGCAACCGAGTTGACAATCGCACATCCCAAAACAATATCTTCAAATGTGCCATAATAGGCATTAAGCAAAATCATTGGGAAAACAATCGCCTGCAGAAAAGTGGTCAGTTTTCCTAAAAACCTTGTCGGCGGGAAAGCCTTCTTCTTTACCACGCCATAAACCGCAAAAGGCAGTGTTATTATTTCCCGCAACATAATCAAAGCGAGCATCAAGAAATGTATTTTTGTAAAAATCCCTGTCGTGGCGAATTTTATCAGCAATGCCGAAATGGCGCTAAGCATTAAGATTCTATCCGCCATCACGTCAAACTTTCGGCCGAATTCCGTGGTCATTTTGAACCGTCTGGCTATCTGGCCGTCCAAAGCGTCAGTTATCATGGCAATAATAAAAGTGATTACAACGGTCTTAATGCTAAAGCCCGCAAAAACAAAATAAATGAGCGTTAAAGAAATCAGCACTCGGCAAAGCGTCAAAAAATTGGGCACATTGTATATATTTTCTTTTTCTCGTTCTTCCATTTTAATATCCTCTCCTCACCAATGTAAAAGTTCCGTCGGTATTATAGGAAAGAGTATAATCCCTGTCCTGATGATCTTCAAAATTGACGGCTTTTTTTCTTTTGGCCTGGTCAAAATATATTTTCGCTTCTTTTTGGTCCAAATCGTTTTTTAAGTAATACATTCCTCCCTGAGCATTCTGCTCGTACTTAACTTTGAAGTTGTGAATATATGTTTCTAACATGTTTTTGTACTTTCTAATATTCTAACAAATAATCAATTTCTTGGCTATCACTGTTCTGTATTTTAAAAACTGGTCTTTCCTAAAATGATATTTGAGATTTAATCTTTTGAGGATTTTTTCTATCGCTCCCTTTTGCAACGGATCGAATTCCATAAAAATTTTACCGCCGGGTTTTAAGTGTTTTTTGGCTTCGGGCAAAAATTTTCTTGTTATATTCATCCCCTCCCTGCCTGAAAAAAGCGCCAAATGCGGGTCTTTTTCTAGAACTTCTTTCTGGACCTCTTTGATTCTATCCAAAGCGACATAGGGCGGATTGGCAAAAATATAATCGTATTTTTTATTTTTTACCTTTTCAAAAAGATTAGACTGATAAATCTCATACCTATCCGCCGGAATTTTATTCAACTTCAAATTTATTTTAATTTGTTCTATCGCATCTTTTGAAATATCAACGAAATCTACCTCGGCGTTTTTGATATTTTTCAAAACCGCTATTCCAATACATCCTGACCCTGAAAAAATATCAAGAACTTCAGAATTTAGAATTTTGAATTTAGAATTTAGAATTTCTTTAAAAACCTTTTTAAGCCAAAATTCTGTTTCGGCTCTTGGCTCAAAAACCTTTTTTGAAATATCAATTTGGCAGTTCAAAAATTTCTTCATCCAAAATTATGATTTAACAATTTCTTCCCAAGAAAAACCGGGCCGGCCGAAATGGCCGTAAACAGCGGTTTGCCTAAAAATCGGCTGGCGTAAGTTTAAGCGTTCGATAATGGAACGCGGCCTGAAATCAAATTTTTCTTTTACCAAGTCGGCTAAACTCTCTCCTTTTTCGTTGATTGCCTCCACCATCAGGGGCTCGGCGCGGCCGATGGCATAAGCGACAGAAACTAAGCATTTTTTAGCCAAACCTTGAGCGACGATGTTTTTGGCGGCAAAACGAGCCATATAAGCGCCCGACCTATCAACCTTGGTGGCATCTTTTCCGGAAAAACATCCGCCACCGTGAGGAACAACGCCGCCATAAGTATCAACCATTATTTTCCTGCCTGTTAAGCCGGTATCGGCCGTAAAACCGCCTTGAACGAACTTACCCGTCGGGTTTACCAAAATTTCAACATTGGAAGTGTCGCCGATAATCGGTTTAATCAAATGTTCTGTCAAAAGATTGCGAATATCACCCTGCTCAATTTTTTCGTCGTGCTGGCAACTTACCAAAACAGTTTTTATTTTCCCGTTTTCAATGGTCACCTGCGTTTTGCCGTCGGGCTTTAGCCACCAAAAATTTTTATTGTCAGTTCGACGCAACTTTTCCAGGCCTTGGGCTAACTGGTGAGATCTGACGACTGCCAAGGGTAAAAACTCGGGAGTTTCATCGGTGGCAAAGCCGTACATTAATCCCTGGTCGCCCGCTCCGCCACTATCAACGCCCTGGGCAATATCCGGCGATTGCTGGACAATTTGGGTAAAAACTTTTAAGTTGTCCTGGTAGCCAATGTCCTGATAAACTTGCCTGGCAACCTTTTCAAAATCAACCTTGGCGGTACTGGTTATTTCTCCACCCACTACTAAAAGACCGTGACAGCCAAAAGTTTCAACAGCCACCCGGCTTTTTGGGTCTTGTTTCAGGCATTCGTCCAAAACAGCATCGGAAATCTGGTCGCAAACCTTGTCCGGGTGGCCGGAAGTCACGCTTTCAACGGTATATGTTTTTTGGTTGTAGAACATATAATTAAAAACTCTTTCTGCGGGAGAAAGAGTAAAGTTAATCTTATCTTTCCCCATTAAAAACGGGGCTGGATTTAGCACCTTGCCCGATATGGAGCGTTAGCCCCGCCGGGTAGGTTGTTGGCAGAGTTTTGTTCCGCTAAAAGCGGAACAACGGGCCAGTTCCCGACCTCTACACTCTTGATAAAGGTTGTTATTTAATTTTAATGTTTTTATTATAACTCCAACAAAAAAGTTAATCAATCTCGTAGGTAATAGTTACGGTAACTGATACCTTATTTTCACCTGTCTGGATTTGGGGCGCAGGAGCTGAACCGCCTCGGCCAGAGGCTTCTTGCAAGGAATCACTGTAGTACCAAGGCGAATAAATATTTTCGCTGAAATTTATAATCTTGCCCAATTTTATTCCAACCTGTGAGGACAATTCTTTGGCTTTTGCCTTGGCTTTTTCAATTGCCAAAGCGCGAGCTTGCGTCTTAACCTCGTCTTGCTTATCTATCGTAAATTGCAAATTGCCTGTCTGGTTTGCGCCGTTATCGGATGCGCCCTGAATAATATCGCCCACTTTAGCTAGGTCTCTTATCTTTACATCTATCTGCTGATTTACATCATAACCCGCAAGTACTTGTTTGCCCGGCCGGTATGGATATATGCTGCTTGTTTCAGTGTATTCGTAGCGGGGGGAAATGCTAAAATTCGTTGTTTTAATATCTTTTTCATCAATGCCCTGGCTCTTGATAAAATCAATCACTTTGTTCATCTTGGCAGAGTTATCGCTTAAAGCCGCGGCAACGGTTTTTGCCTCGGTCAAAACCGTAAAGCTTATTTCCGCCAAATCCGGCTTAACGTAAATTTCTCCGGTTTCGGTGACAGGAAAAGTGTTCGTCGGCTGAAAGTTCTTAACCTGTTTTATTCTGATTGCAGCGCCAGCTAAAACAAAAATGGTGGCGGCAACCAAAAAGATGCTTAAAATTACAGCCACTACTTTAAACATGCTTTTGTCTATATGTTTACAGCAATTTTCTTCTTGTATCATATTTTTTCTTTTAACCCGGTATCTTACTGCCAACGAATACTGGCAGAATCGGATTCAACCGGGTTTACCCCTGTTAAATATTCCGCTTTCAGCGGAATCCCGCAGAATGCGGGATTTAACGGGGTGAATTATATTATTTTATTATCATATTAAATAACGCACGAAAACGCCTAAGGTTGCAAAATGTCCTCGGTCCGGCCATCAATTGAAATCAAGACGCTCTTTACTGTTGGGAATTGCTTCAAAGTTTCAGTGATTTGAGATCGAATAGCGCTAACCCGGCATGAACCCCCTACCTGATGTTCCAATTGTTCATCAAAATCAACTTTTGCCACTCCGTTTTGAACCGTTAAACTTTGGATTTTAACGCCTGAATTAATACTGGTAAGAAATTCCTGATTTTTTTCATCTTGAGACGGTCCTTCCAATAGCAACTCTAAAGCTTTTCTTGCGGGAGTCTGGGTTTTGGCGATAAGTCTTTGAACCGGAAAAACTTTATTGCAGGAAAATTCCGGGTCAAGTCTGCTGTTATTAAAAAATATTTTAACGGCGGTTGTTTCGTTTAAACTTAACTTCAAAGGTATTGAAACCAAGTCTATTTCGGAGCCGTCTTTCGCGGAATTATCATAAGCCTCCAAAATAACATCTTCGCCGGCCGGTTTGATTGTCAGATAATCAATCGTTTGTTCAAAAAGCCCGAATTGCCCAGCATCCGGGGCGTTGGCATAAACAGGGCTCCAGAAAATGACCTTGCCGGAATCCTTCTCCTTTAATCTTACAGATAACATATTTTCAAAAACTCTGGCCTGGCCCAAAACTACAAAAGGCAAGATAACTTCCTCTCCCCTTGTAGGTGAAAAAACCGTGATATTCGGTTGATTTGTTGGCGTCGGCGTTGGAGTGCTAGACGGCCCCAATTCTTTTACCTGTTCTGCCAAAAAAACGACAACTACGCCAACGCCCAGTGCTAAAGTTACAATCAAAAAAATTAAAAGTTTTTTATGCATGTGTCTCTAAAATTATTTAATTTAATTATAGCATAGATAAGACAAAACAAAACGCCCTTTATAAGGGGCGTTTTGTTTTGCCAGTTGTCAATTAATTATTTTTTGAGAAACCACACGTAAACCATTCTCCCGATAAGAATCAAAATTACTATTGTTATTAGCAAGGGCAACACGTATCCACGGCTAAACAATGTTTTAAATATTCCGGCGCTAGCAGTTAACCCCGCCCGAGATTCTTCAAAGGCAATTTTCATTGAGCCGGAGGATGCCAAGGGTATATTCTGGGCTCCAATGGTACCCACAACATCGGCTTCGTTCCGGGAAAAAGATTTGGCGACTTCTCCCTGGAAAGTAATTGTCTTTACTTCTTTTGGAGCCAAAGTACCGATGTTTATCCCGTCTCTGATATTTCCCGAATAAGAGCTGTTATTTACCTTCAGACCGGCAATGCTAACTACTTCGTCCGGAATATTAATCTTCACAACCACATTCTGCACTTCGTTTTTATCGTTATTGCTGGCAACAGCAAGAAAATCAACTTTTTCTCCGCCATTAAGAGATAAATTTTTAAACCATTGTGTAAGTTCGGCGGTTTTTTTGACAAAAATCGTAAGCGGTAAGCCGCTCATCGCCTTGCAGTCATCGCTGCAATTATCGATAGTTTCGCCGCAACCGCAAACTCCATCACCGCAATGGTTGCAGCTTGTGCAATAACTTTCTGAGCTAATGGCACAAGTTGAACCGTCGCATTTTAACTCATTAATACATCTCGAAGTCGAACAAGAATCGGCCGTGCACTCATTGGCGTCTGTGCAATTCTGCGCTTGATCCTGCCTTTCGCCCTTGGAGTCAAGCCAAAACAAATTACCGCTGAAACAGGTTTTTCTGTAGTGTAAAAAATATGTAGATGCAGGTGCAGGTGTAGGCACCGAAGGTCCAACACATATGCCGCTTTGGCAGGTTTGACCGGCAGCGCACGTTTGTAAAAACTGTGCATCCGAATAGGCAGAATTTCCAAAAGTATCAACTCGATGGCAAGTTCTTTGCTGGTAAACAGCGTTTCCTACGCAATAAACGGCGCCGAAGCTGTCGCAATAATTCTGCTGTTGAACCGCGCATATTCCATTCTGGCAAGTTTGTCCTGCCACGCAATACTGGACAACTTGGTTGTCGGCATAGTTGGTTCTGGTGCCATTGCTGTCGGTTCGATAGCAGTTCCTTTGGTGATAAACATTGCCGCTATAGCAGTAATTAGGCCCCCAATTATCGCAAGAATTTTGCTGCTGGTAGCAAGTCGTGCATTGGCCCTCCCAGTCTCCAGGATTGTAGCATGAAGAATTTGAATAATTATAATTATTTTCACAGGTGGTGCATCCGTTACCGCTATATGGACAGGCGGCGTCGGCAAACAGAAAGATGCCCAAAGCAAAAAACAACACCAATCCAGAAAAAACGGATATTTTAAAAAATAATCTTTTATTATTTGAAATTCTCATATGACGATATTATATTATCATTTTCAGATTTTGTCAATAGATTGGCGGAATCCTTTGCCAATAATGTAAAACTCCCTGCTCCCCTTGATCACGGCTTTGGGTCTGAATCTTTTGGCATATTTGAAATCAGCTTCCACTTTTTTGAAAAACATTGCCGTTGTTTCTGTTTCAAAAATTTTGCAGACAAAATTACCGCCTTTTTTCAAAGCTACCTTGGCAATTTCAAGTGCGTTTAGGGAAAGTTCCAAAGACCGGGCGACATCAATCTCGGAAATCCCTGAAGTTTTTGGTGATAAATCAGCTACCACGGCCTGGTATTTTTCCTTGAAATCGGACTCTTCTAAAACTGCGATGTCTTTTTGGGAAAAAATTACGTTACTCGGCAAGGGTATTTTTATTTCTTCCAAATCAAATCCAAAAACTCTGCCCTTGTTCCCGACTTTTCTTGACAGATACAAAGTCCAGGAACCGGGAGCCGATCCCAAATCCAAAACCTTATCGCCTTTTTTTATCAGGTGAAATTTTTCGTCTATTTCCTTTAACTTATAGACCGATCGGGCCGGATACCCTTCTTCGCGAGCAAGCCGGGTATAAAATTCGTGTTTTCTGCTTTTGCGCCACATATTATTATCTTAGCACTTCTTTCTAACACTTTTTAACTAAAAAACAACTCCAAAGAAAAAACCCGGTCTCTTCTGAGAACGGGTTTTGTTTTTTTAGTTGTACGAAACATCCGCCTTTTTGAATGCTTCGTCAATCTCGCCAGCCATCGCCTCAACATCGGAGCAGACGGCATAGCGGATATAGGGATGGAAATGAACGCCCACCACCCCTGTCTTCTCAATCATCATAAAGTTAAAATGTTTGGCGTCTCGCACTTCTTCACCGAAGGCCTTTTTCGGAACCTTCCAAAGAGTGAAAAATCCGGCTCTTGGCTCTACCGCCAACTGCATGCCGCGTTGCCGCAGCAAACTAACGAGAGATTGGCTGCGGCGACGATAGGTTTCCGCCACTTTCTTTATGCTTGCGCTGTCGTTTTCCACGGCATAAAGAACGCCGGCAGCCATTGGCGCCACAAACCCGCTGTCAGTGTTGCCTTTGATAGTCTTGATGTCAGTGACAAAATCTGACGACCCGACAATGGCTCCAATCCGCCAGCCAGTACCGTTGCCAATCACTTTTGAGGCGGAGAAAGCCTCTGCCCAAGAAAGATCGGGAAACTTGACGGCGACTTCGGTCAGACAAAAGCTCTCTGGCCCATAACTCAGGGCGAAATACGCCGCGTCGTTGAAAAGACGAATGCCGTGAGAGGAGCAATAAGCGCAAAGAGCTTCCAGCCAGTCTCTGGTGGCGATTTGACCGGTTGGATTATGGGGATAGTTCATCATAACAAGATTTACTTTCCCCAGAGCGAGGTCTCCCATTGTAAAAAGAAATTCATTTTCCGGACAAAGGCAAAGTTCGTCAACCGTTAAACCAAGATAACCGCACCAAACTCTCGGCGTGGGGTATCCGGGCTTGGTCGTTGTGGCCACCTTAATGCGATCCCCCGTGCAGTTGCAGGCCAAGGGGATTAATCCCAACATCGGCTTAATGCCCGGAATAGGCAGAAAATCCACCCTCTTCTTGTCCAACGGACCGCCTCTTAAATGCGCCTGGACAAATCGTTCGGCGAAATCAGGAACTCCAGGACTACCATTGTCCTGATATTCGTGCATTGACTCCGCATCGCTCATTACGGCTTGAGCCGCGACTCCCCTGGCGCTCAAAAACGCCGGGCCCTGCGGTTGGCCGATGGAAAGCTTCAAAATCTTTATCCCTTTTTGCTCAGCAACAGCTGTTTGCTGCTTGATTTCCTGAAACAGATTTGCGCCGCCTCCAGGCAGCCAGGACCTTCTCATATCTCACCTCTTTCTAGCAGTTGTTCCACGGTTTCGCGTTTCCTGATGAGAACCAGCGTCCCGTCGAGCTTTACCAAAACCTCAGGCGGTCTGGGCCGCAGGTTGTAGCTTGACGACATTGAAAATCCGTAAGCGCCGGCCGTGTGAATCGCCAG
>Ga0315294_10001583_pt1 | contig 24915 bp, 20 predicted proteins | sample YL17G13_40_MG_FD_203626 | JGI IMG/M metagenome (GOLD analysis project Ga0315294, IMG submission 203626) | Sediment microbial communities from Yellowstone Lake, YNP, Wyoming, USA - YL17G13_40 | ecosystem: Environmental > Aquatic > Freshwater > Lake > Sediment | place: USA: Wyoming | collected...
AATAAGTAATTCAGAAAACATTAAAGATTTACCTGGTAAACTGCGGTTCCGTTTAAAAGATAAATTGTTTTTCCGTTATCGGAAACTTCAAAATCTTTTAAGTTGTCAAACTTTTCGCTTTGGAATTGCTTTACAATTTTACCCGATTTATCGATAACGATAACGCGCTTTTTGGAAGGTTCCAATAAATAAAGATAGGGGAGTCCGACTCTTGTTTTAATCTTAGTTAAATTTTCAGGGAAAGGGAAAAAATCTAAAGTGATGGTTTTTTGATATTTACCTGTTTTGTACAAATCGACTGAGTTGTTTTCGTTTAAAACCCAAACCGAACCGTCAATCGTAAAATCCCGCGGCTTTTTTTGCGCCGGCGCTTTATCTTTAAACCAAACCAACGGGAAGCTCCACTCGCCACTGCTCAACCGCGCATATTTTATGATTTCAAACTTTTCAGCATCCAAAAAATAAAGGTTTTCTTCGTAAGGCGCGATATGAGAAAAGTTGATGCTAAAACTAGGCAGTTGGATATTTTTTTCTTGCCAAAAATCACCATATAAATAAAGCAAACCGTCCGGGGGGGAAAGAAAAATAACTGAATTGGAAAACGCTGCCCCGATTTTTAAATTCTGCGGCGCGCTGAAAAGAAAAGATTTCTTTTCTTTTGAGTCATATCGATAGAGGGTGAAGGAATCTGGGTTATAAAAATAAAAGTTTTTTCCGGACGTTATCATCTTTCCAGGCTCGAGGCCCGTTTCCTCAAGTTTTAACTCAAGAAAGATTTCTGGATTCTCAATATTTTCCATTTTGCTCAATTCGCCAAATCGTTTTTCAATACTTTCTTTTAAAGAAAGCAGTTTTGCTTTGAAAGAGTTTTGTTTTTCCAATAGCGGCCCAAGTTCCATCCAGGCTTCTTTGTAAAGAGAATTGGCTTTTTCTTCGTTTTTAAAAATCAAAAAAGTTTCGGCCTGAAAAACCTTATCTTCGATTCTATCAATAGAATTTTTAATTTCGTTTTCATCATTATCACCCCGTCCTTTGAATATCAAAAACCCCGCCAATAGGGAAAGGATTAAAACTATAATTAAAATTAAATTCTTCCTATTTCGCGTGCCTTTCAGCAAATTTTTTACCAAAGGCAACTTAAGAATTCCAACCTTAACTTTTACCGTTGAAATTAGTTTCAGCGGTATTTTTTTGCATCTTCCGACTTTTTTCCAAATCTGCCAACCGGCGTATTTTCCGTCCTTTTTTGATTTCGCAGGCTTACCTTTTAATTTTTTGAAGGGACTGAAAGAGGGCAGAATTTTTTTCAGGTTCTTAACCGATGGCAGAAAATTTTTGAATATTGAGGATTTTTTATTCCTTTTAAACTGAAGCTGCCTTGGGAGTTCTTTGGCGCTGATACTTTCCTTTACAACCACCAGAAAGGCAATTCCGCAAAGTTTCAAATTTGCGTCTTCGTTGAAAAGTTGGGGCGGCAGGATCTCTTTTATTTTTTTTTCATCAAGATTTTCGGCTTTTATTATTTTGTCCAGGGTTTTCTGCTGCTGAAAAAAATCAAAAATATTCTTTGTCAAAACCAAAATTTTATCGTCTTCAACCAGTTGGCCGGAAACCACGTTAAAAAAAACCTTTAAGGGGTATGGCTCAATTTCTCCGGGCTCTAAATTTTTACCGATATCAATTACTTGATTGCCCCTCAATAACAAAACCTTTAAGTCGCCAGTTTTGCTAAAAATCAAATTAAAGTCCTTTAAGGAAAGAACGGCGAGATTTAAGTTTCCCAGCCAGCTGACATTTTCTTTTTTTACTTCTTCCTCCAAAAATTCATTCGTTTTCTTCAAACTTTCGGAAAGCGCCTTCTCGGGAGTCTTTAGGGAAAAAGTATAATATTTGCTCTTTATCAATTTGGCAAGATTGTCTAAAAATCTTGAATCCGATGGAAGGGCATTTTGGATTTCGCCGACGATATATAGACTCCCAAGTTTTTTTTCATAGGCGTTTTCCGGCTCATAAATAAAACTGTCAAAAAGTTTGTCGTCTTTGAGTTTGGGATTAAAATGGAGTTCAAATATCTGCATATTATTGCTTCCTTATCTATATTATAGTGGTTTATGGGTTTAGAAACAATTTTTTTTAAGGGTTTACCCCGTTAGAGATTGTAAGATTAGAACAAATTTAAATATGTTTTTTGATAAACAAAATCAAGAAATAATAAAAGAGGCGAAGTAATCTCTAACGGGGTTTACTAAATTAAGGCAAAATTATAAGATAAAATTGATCTTAAAGGGGCAGCTAGCTCAATGGCAGAGCGTCCCGGTCACATCGGGAAGGCTACAGGTTCGAGTCCCGTGCTGCCCATATGCAAATCTGTAAGCACATAAGGTGTTTACAGATTTGGATATATGCTGCATGTGGCGAGAACCCGTCCCCCGAATTGCGAGCCCGAGCAGAGCGAGGGGGAGGCAATGTCCTTCGGGCAACTCTTTCGAGTCCCGTGCTGCCCACAAAAAGAAAAGCTCAGTGTCAGTCACTGGGCTTTTTGTTCTTTTTGGGGGAAATAGCGGTTATAGTATCCGGCTACGCTTTTTGCAGCAAAATAGAGCGTAACAGTCAGAAGTCCGTCAACAAAAAAGAGCGATGGCTCGACTGCCTGGAAACCGGTGTGTTTTTCGATAAGGAGGCTGGTAAACCAAACCATAACGATAATAAACTGAAGGAACATTTTAATCCTGCCGTGTCGGTTGGATTGAACGCTCTTTTTCGTTAAAAGGCCGAAAACCCAACCGGCGAAAAGAACTATCTCTATCGCCACCGAACAAACCACTAAGGCTGCTGTAAGGGTTGCCAAAACCACCGAGTGGTCTTTCGTGGGCCAGTAGTGCCATACCAGAAAGACAAGAACAGGAGGGATAAAAAGTTTGTCCCTTATCCTATCAAGGGCGCTGCCTAGGGACGACTCTATTTTCAGAGACCGAGCTATGCGGCCGTCTATGAAATCGGTTAACCCGATGAAAACAGACAGAATCATAATCAGCCAAAGTTCTTCTGGATAGGTGATAGCTACTATCAGAAGCCAAACGGCTCCGATAATTCCCGAAATGGTAACGATATTAGCGGCATTTTTTCGGAAGACCTCTTTTGTCCCGTTAAAGGCTGTTTCGCTCATTTCTTTCCCCTTCATATTAAAATACCAAAGAACCGATACCTCATATTATCCCAATAATCTAAAAAATCAAGGCGCTAAACCTTACTGCTTTTTTAATTTTTTGGTATAATGAGATAATGGTATTTTTTCAATACTTAATTTGGCATTTTGTTGATACTCCGCGCGCCTTTGCGCGCGCTTGGCGCAATTATCTTTACTTTGTTTTAAACTATTTTTCCGTTCCCTTGCTTTTGAAAACCTTTTTTTCGCATTGGCACAGATACGCCTCTTCTTACGGCAAGGGTTTCAACCCAAGGAGATATGTTGAAACCTTTGTGCTTAACGCGATGTCCAGGGTAATCGGAATGATTCTCCGCTCCGTTTTTGTAACCCTCGGGTTGGCAGCCGAGGTTTTTGTGTTTGCTATAGGCCTTGCGATACTGTTGCTGTGGATAATTCTGCCCGTTCTTTTGGTTGCCGGGTTTATCTTCGGGGTCCGTTTAATAATTTATGTTTAATTTTAACGTTAAAAAAGCGCCGATATACATTGCCATTAAGAGGGAAAAATTTCCACTTTTTAAATTTGCCCGACCCCTTAAATTCTTATTCCTGATTTTATTTTTGCTTTGTTTCTTTGTTTTTTCCTACGGATTTTTTCCGCAAAAACTTCCTTCGGGAATAGTCCGCATATTCTTGGGCCTCTCTTTTATATTTCTATCTTTATTTATTTTCTTTCAGGTTTTAGAAAGCTTTTTCAACCAGAAGATTAAAAACCCGTCGCTCAAAGCAAAAATAGGCGATGCGGTTTTGGATCCGGAAAAATACAATTTGGCCGAATTTTTGGGCTTTGAAGCGGCCAAGGCAGTTAACAAGGCGATAAGGGCAACCAGAAATTCTGGCATCGATTCGCTCCACGTTTTTTATTTCCTTCTAGTCGATAACCCGGTTCTGAACTTTGTTTTTGCCAGATCTTTTCTGAGAATGAGCGACGTGAAAAGGGAACTAAAAGAGGCTGTTAAAAAATACCAATCTCCGGCAGCCGGGGAGGCATTCACTTCGGCTTTCCAGAAGACAATTTTAGACGCTCTTCAGTATGCCAAAGATAGAAACAATCTGCGCGTTAAGAAGACCGATTTGTTATCGGCGTTGGCCAAAAATGACGAATTTTTCAAAAAGGTTTTAATGAACGCCAAACTTAAGCCCGAAGACATTGAGAATTTGAGCTTTTGGCTGGAAGACGTTGAGGAGGCGGCGGAAAAGCGCAAAAGGTTTTGGGAATACGAAAAGCTAGCAAAGAATGGAACCTTGGCCAAGGAATGGGTGGCAGGATACACCATAACCCTAGACAAATACTCCAAGGATTTAACGGAATTGGTCAAAGGCGACAGCCCGGAATTTGTTTCTCATCAGAAAGAGGTTAAGGCCGTAGAAAGAATTTTAGCCAAGCGAGAGAGAAACAATGCTCTGATAGTAGGCGAATCTGGGTCGGGCCGGCGCAGCGTTGTTCTGGGTCTGGCGCAGCGAAGCCTTTTGGGCAAGAGCTTGCCAGGGGTGAATTACAAGAGGGTGGTGGAGCTGGATGTGGCAGCATTGCTGGCGCAGCAAAAAAGCACTGAAGAGCTTGAGGAGACGCTGAACAGAATCCTTAACGACGCCGTAACGGCAGGCAACATTATTTTATTGATTGACAATATCCATAATTACATCGGCCAGGAAACTAAGCCCGGCATCATTGATATTTCCGGTGCCCTGACTCCCTTCCTTCGTTTGCCGAACTTCCAGATTATCGGCATAACCAACTACGAGGGCTTGCATAGAGACATTGAACGGAATTCCGCCTTGCTTTCGCTTTTTGAAAAGGTAGAGGTGGCGGTAATTTCCAAGGAGGAAACCCTTAGGATACTGGAAAGCTTAGTTCCTATTTTGGAGAAAAAGAATAAGATTATCATTTCCTACTTAGCGCTGCGGGACATCGTTGATTTAACCGACCGCTACCTTTCTAATTTAACGTTCCCGGAAAAGGCGATGCAGATTCTAGACGAAGCAGCGGTTTATGTCGCAGCAAACACCAAGGATAAAATACTTTTGCCAAAACACGTCGCTAAACTAATAACTGAAAAAACGGAAATTCCCGTCGGCGACATTGAAGCGCGTGAAAGAAAGGTTTTGCTTAATTTGGAAAACTTAATTCATCAAAGAATCATCAACCAAGACGAAGCGGTGAACGACGTTTCGACCGCCATGCGGCGAGCCAGAGCCGATATTACAATAAGGAAGGGGCCGATCGGAGCGTTCTTGTTTTTGGGGCCGACGGGCGTTGGCAAGACAGAAACCTCAAAGGCCTTGGCTGAATTCTATTTCGGTTCGGAGAAGCGAATGATAAGACTGGATATGTCAGAATTCCAGGAGGTAAAAGATATATCGCGCCTAATCGGTTCGCCTTCAGAGACGGGGCTCTTGGTGATGCCGGTCCGCGAAACCCCTTTCTCGCTTCTGCTTTTGGATGAAATAGAGAAAGCCAATCCCAACATCCTGAACCTTTTTCTCCAGGTTCTAGATGAAGGTTATCTTACTGACGGGCTGGGCCGAAAGGTTGATTTCAAAAATACCATTATTATTGCCACCAGTAACGCCGGCTACCAGATTATTTTAGAAGCCATAAAACAGCAAAGCGAATGGTCGGGGGTCAAACCAAGGCTTTTGGATTATCTTTTTCAAGAGCAAATATTCAGGCCGGAATTTATCAACAGATTTGACGCGGTTGTTGTTTTCCGGCCCTTGAGCAAAGAAAACCTTTTGGGCATCGCCCAGCTCTTGCTGGCTAATCTTAAGAAAAACCTTGAAGAAAAAGGCATTGGCTTCAAAATCACCGAACCTTTAAAGGAGAGAATTGTGGAGCTGGGCTACAACCCAACTTTTGGCGCCAGGGAGATGAGAAGGGTTATCCAGGATAAAGTGGAAAATGTCTTGGCCACCGCTTTATTATCAGGCAAATTAACAAGAGGGCAGTCAGCCGAAATCGACCCCGAAGATTTCAGTTTAATTGTTAACCCCCACACCAAACGAGTTTAAGTTATTTTAGATAATTTTTAAACTCTTGGTACGGGAATTTTAACAAAGCAAAGTTTATATTATTCTGTTCACCCTTTTTCACCATAACTTTAATTATTAAAACTCGTTATGGTGTGGGGGTGAATCCGGCAAAATAAAGATATGAACGGATTAAATAATCAATTTCCTCAAATAAACCCCGTTTTTACACTCCCGTCGTCCGTCCCAAAGGGGAAATCCGGCTTAATTGTAAAAATTATCCTAGGAGTCGTTATTGGAGTAATAATTTTGGGCGGGGCGTTTTTAGGCGTTCTTGCCAGCCGAGTTTTTGACCCCCTTTGGAACCCTTTTAGGCCGGAGCCGGAAGAGGTGATTAAAATAATGGCCGCTAAGATGAATGGTTTAAAAACCTTGCATGCGGAAACTGAAATAAATATAGATGTCACAGCCGGGGTTCCGGGTGATACCGTTGAGACATCCTTAACCGTAAAGTCCGACATAGATAAAAACAATTCTAAAAACGCTAAAAGCGCGACCAAAATTAATCTTTCTGCCAAGGGGTCAGCGTTGGATACCCAAGAAGATTATTCTTTAGCGGTCGAAATTAAGACAATTGGCGAAGATGTTTATTTTAAGATTGACGCTCCGGCCTTAAGCTCTCTTCTCTCAATGTTCGGGGTCAGCCCAGCCGATTTTGACAACCAATGGATTAAAATCAGCAAGGAGGCGATTGAAGGGATAACTAACCAAAACCAGGAAAATCTAAAAACTCAGGAAAAATTAACAAAAATAATTGAGCAGATTATTTCTGAGAATAAAGTTTATTATATTAAAAAAGAATTGGAAGACGAGGAGGTCAATGGAGAAAAAGCCTACCATTATCTTCTTGCCTTAGATAATAAAGCCGTAGTAAAGATTATTTCAGGAATATTTGAAAGCGCATTAGAGGAGCAATCTAAATCTAATGAACCGATTCAAGGTTTTTCAAGCTTAGGAGTGGATTTAAGTCCAACTTTCTTGATAGGAGCAATGGAAGGCGTTTTAAATAAATTTTTTGAAAATGTTGGTGAATTTACCGTTGATCTTTGGATTGGGAAAAAAGATAATTTGCTTTATAAGGCCAGTTTAGTAAAAACAATTGATATCGCCAAACTAGCAAAAAGCATGTCTTTAGGAGAAGACGATATAGGCAATGAAGCAAAAGGGGCTATTTTAATAAAAGGCGATATTGGTTTTTCCAACCTTAATGAACCCGTCCAAATTGAGGCGCCAAATGAATCCAAAAATTTCGAAGAAATTGTAGCGGCGGCTACATTGAAATTTCAGCAGCAAACCAACGATATGAATATTGGAAACAATATGACGAACCTTCAGAATACGGCGGAAACAATTTACCAAAGGTATAGAAGTTATTATAGTTTTTCCTGCAGGAACGTAACGGCAAAGCCGTTTTGCGACGAGATTAAAAAAATAACCGGCGTAAGTCTGGTTATCAAGGCATCAAAGACAAAATATTGCGGCTATTCAAAGTTAGCAACACCTAATAATTATTTCTGCATTGACAATACGGGGTATTACGAAGTTGATATAAATCCAGCAGGGAAAGGATATTGCACGGGCACAACCTTCATTTGCCCCGATACTAATCTTCCGTCTCCATAGAAACCAATTAAACCAGTTTCAAAAACCCGCCCCGCTCCGCTTTCAGCGGAGCGGTTTTAAATTTGGCCATTGTGAAGAAACTGTGCAAAAATCCGAATTTCCTTCTTATTTTGAGCACACTAATTAAAGTGTTGACCTGAGCCTATGAAGTGGGTTATAAAGGAGGTGTAGTGGATAATTGTGGATAACTATGGGGATAACCCCATAAATCTGTGGATAACTCCAATGTTTATAGGTGAATACACTCATATAATCGATAGTAAAAAGAGGCTGGCCTTGCCAGTTAAGTTTAGGAAAGAATTGGGAGATACGATTGTAGTTACCAAGGGTTTTGAAAACTGCCTGGTTATATACACGCAAAAAGAATGGGAATCAATTTCAGGGAAAATAGGGAATTTGCCAGCTGACGCTAGGGGGTTTGCCAGGATGTTTTTAGCAGGAGCTATGGAAGTAAATACGGATAAATTGGGCAGGATTCTTATCCCGGATTATTTGAAAGAATACGCCGGTTTAAGAAAAAATGTCGTCATCTGCGGCTTATTTAATAAGCTGGAAGTTTGGGACAAGGAAAAATGGGACGTGTACAGAAAAAGAGTAGAGAGCGAAGCAGGGGATTTCCCGAACAAATTAAAAGAGTTAGGAATTTAAAACTTAATGGTTTTGCATATTCCTGTTCTTCAAAAAGAAGTTTTGCAATATTTAGACCCGAAACCAAACGAGAATTTTGTTGATTGCACAATTGACGGCGGCGGGCACGCCCTAAGCATTCTGGAGAAAATAAAACCAAACGGAAGAATTCTGGGAATAGATTTAGATGAGGAGATTATCCGCGGGCTTGAGATTAAAAAGCAGGAGTTGAACACAAATAATTTAATTCTTGTTCCCGGGAATTACGTCAACCTGAAAGAAATTGTTGAGAAAATAAATTTTAGGCCGATAAGCGGGATTTTACTGGATCTCGGCATGTCAAGCAGGCAGTTAGAAGAGTCGGGCAGGGGATTCTCGTTCCAGAAAAACGAACCGCTGGATATGCGTTATAGCAAAATCCGGGGGAAAATAACTGCAGCTGATATTTTGAATAATTTTACGGAGCATGAAATCGAAAATATTTTGAGGGAATACGGAGAAGAACGATTTTCCCGAAAAATAGCCAGGGAGATTATTTCGGCCAAAGAAATAAGACCCCTTGAGACAACGTTTCAGTTGGTAGAAATAATTAAAAAGGCGGTACCCGGGCGCTGCCAAAAAGGAAAACTGCATTTTGCCACAAGAACTTTCCAGGCCTTAAGGATAGCGGTAAACAGCGAACTAGATAATTTAAAAAAAGTTCTGCCCCAAGCAATAGAAGTTTTGGCGCCGGGCGGAAGAATAGTCATAATTTCCTTCCATTCGCTGGAAGACAGGATTGTTAAAAAATTTTTTAGAGAAAAAGGTCAAAATTTAAAAATCTTAACTAAAAAACCCGTAGGTGCTTCGAGCGAAGAAACCAAATCTAATCCGCGCTCTCGCAGCGCAAAATTACGGGCCGCCCTGCGCGCAACTTAAACAATCTATTGGTGGTGAAAAAAAATGATAAATACCTTAATCCTGAGACAACCCTTCGTTTTAACCAGCCGTTTTTCTTTAAAGTGGAAAATTATTTTAAATCTATTTTGGTTTTTAAGCATTATATCAATCATATCCTTCCTGGTTTTTTATGTTTTTCAGGTTACTTCCGAAGCATCGGCCAGATATTCAATTCAAAAATATGAAAAAAAATTAGAGCAAATTTCAAAAGAAAATAAAATTTTGGAAATAGGGATGGTTGAAACAAACTCGTTAAACAATATTTTGGCTGAAATCGGAAAGCTTAATTTCGAAAAGACAGAAAAAGTTCATTATATCCAAGTCGTGAATAACCAGGTGGTTGTTAAATAAAAAGGATGATTTGAAAAAAAATAATAATGCGAAACTGGAGAATAAACCTAATCTTTGCCTTGATTTTCTTATTTGGAGCGGTTGTTATCGGCCGCTTGTTTTATCTCCAAATTATTAAGGGTGATTATTACAGGGCTCTAGCCCAAGGGCAGCAAAGAATTTTTCAAGCACTAGGAAAAGAACGGGGGGAAATTTTTTTTCACGGCGGGCAAATTTTAGCAACCAATATAAAAGGGAACTATTTATTTGCTTCTCCGTCGGAAATTAAAAATAAAGAAGAAGCGGCGGAAAAAATTTCTTCGATTCTTAAACTAGACAAAAATATTGTTTTGGAAAAACTTAACAAGGATACCTTTCTTGAGCCTTTAAAGCTTGACCCGACTTCCGAAGAGGAAAAACTGATAAAAAATTTGAATTTAACCGGGCTTTATTTTAAGGAAGGAATTTTTAGAAAATATCCGCAGGGAGAAATGGCTTCACAGACGATTGGTTTTTTGGGCGGAGAAGAAGTTGGGCAATATGGGCTGGAAGGTTATTATGATGATATTTTGCAGGGGTTGGATGGCGGCGAAAAGTCCGACAAGGGCCCCGATATTATTTTGACGCTTGATTATAATATTCAGTTTATGGCGGAAAAACTTTTGAAGGAGGCAAAGGAAAACCTTAAAATCGAAGGAGGCCAAATCGTAGTATTAGAGCCTAATTCCGGGAAGGTTCTTGCCTTGGCTTCTTTCCCCAATTTTGACCCCAATTATTATTTTGATGCCGAGGATTTCAAAATTTTTCAAAATTCCGCCACCCAAAAATTTTTTGAACCAGGTTCAATCTTTAAACCAATTACGATGGCCGGGGCCCTTGACCAGGGCAGAATAACCCCCCAAACCACCTATGTTGACGAAGGAGAAGTGAAAATTGGAGGTTACACCATTTATAATTACGGCAAAAAAGTGTGGGGAGAAAGAACAATGACCGAAGTCTTGGAGAATTCAATAAATACAGGGGCAGTATTTGTTGAACGGAAATTAGGCTCTAATCTTTTTTTGGAATATATCGAAAAATTCGGCTTGTTTGAGCCAACCGGGATTGATTTGCAAGGAGAAGTTTTTTCCGAGAACAAAGAATTTAAAAAAGGTTATGAAATAAATTTTGCCACCGTCTCCTTCGGTCAGGGGATTGAAATAACGCCTCTGCAAATGGCCCGTGCCTTTTGCGCCATTGCTAACGGCGGGAAAATGGTGAAACCATACACTGTTGAAAAAATTGTGAATTACGACAAAACGAAAGAAATCCAGCCGCAGATATCTCCCGAGCAGGTTATCTCTTTAAACGCAGCTTCGAAATTGACAGCCATGTTGGTTGGCGTAGTGGAAAACGGATTTGGGAAAAAGGCAAAAATTCCAGGTTATTACATAGCCGGCAAAACAGGAACCGCCCAAGTTCCCTGGTCGGCCCTGGGGGTTAAGAAGAAAGGGTATTCTGAAACGACGTGGCAAAGTTTTATCGGATTTGCCCCGGCTTTCAGCCCAAAATTTTTAATTTTAGTAAAGTTGGATAACCCTCAGACAAATACTGCCGAATCCTCGGCCGTGCCGATATTTAAAGAACTGGCTAAATATATTATTGATTATTTAGAAATACCGCCAGATTACGAATAAAACCATATGTTAATCTTTTTAAGAAAATTTATTTTCAGAATACTAAGGCCGAATATTGTTTTTATAACCGGGAATGGTCGTGCTTTAGCTGCAGAAAGCATTTTAAAAGTACTTCAGCCTTACTATAAAATAAAAAAGTTAACGAATGGCAAGTTGCCGTATTTTTGGAGTAAAAAAGAGATTTTGCTGGTTGAAAAAGATTTAGCAAAAAATAACAATCTTAAGGAGTTAAAATTTTTAATTCAAAAATCCCGTCTGCCTGTTTTCGTTGTAACCAATTTAGGGGAAATTCCTTCGGATAAAGATTATTTTGAAGGGGAAGAAGAAGATACGGTTTTGCTTAAAGAAATAATCAAAGTTTTACCGCTTAGAGGTTTTTTGCTTTTAAATTATGATGACGGCTTGGTCCGCAGGTTAAAAAATGAAACCTTGGCGAATGTTTTTTCTTTTGGTTTTGCCGAAGGCGCGAATTTTCGCGCCACTGATGTCAATGTAGATTCTAACGGGATAAACTTTAAAATAAACTATGCGGGAAACATTGTTCCTTTCTGGTTGGATAATTCCTTCGGCAAGGAGCAAGTATATGGCGCCTTAGCAGCCGCCTCCGCGAGCGTAATAAAAACCCTCAATTTAGTCGAAATATCTCAGTCGTTGAGATAAAATTGTACAAAAAAATGACTGGCTCCATCGACAAAGGTGGAATTTTGTGTTAGATTTTTAATATAAAAGATAGAAATCTCGGCCCCGCTGAAAGCGGGACATAGAGCCCTCATCGTCTAGTGGTTAGGACGCATGGTTCTCATCCATGTAACACCGGTTCGACTCCGGTTGAGGGCGCTTGAAGAATTCAATACGCCAAAGGCGTATAGAATTCTTCATTTGATTTCAGTCTGTAGAGAACCGGTTTCCTGAATTCCGACCGAGCACTCAACGTCTTGAGTGCTCGGGAGGGAATGCCTTCGGGCAACTCTTCGACTCCGGTTGAGGGCGCCAAAGGGTTTTAGCCCTTTTTATTTTGTGTTAAAATTGACTAATATATTATGAACAAGTTTTCGAAATTCACTTACGCGGTCGCAACGCTTGCCGGAACGATTATCGGCGTTGGTATTTTTTCTTTGCCCTATATCACAATGAAAGTGGGTCTTTGGGTGATGTTGGGATATTTTCTGGTTTTAACGGTTTTAGTGACTTTAATTCACTATTTTTTCGGCGAAGTGGCCCTAAACACGCCCGATTTTTTAAGATTGCCGGGATACGCTAAAATTTACTTAGGAAAGATTGGCAAAAATATAGTTCTCGTTTCCAGTGTTTTAGGGTCGATTGGTTCAATTTTAGCTTATATCATTATTGGAGGAGAGTTTTCGGGAAAACTGCTGTCTCCTTTTTTTGGAGGCAATGCGCTTTTTTATACTTTTTTGTATTTTATTTTTGGAGCCCTATTTGTTTTCTGGGGCATCAAAGCAATTTCTAAAATTGAATTTTGGGGGATGATTCTGTTTTTTATTTCTTTGTTTTTAATTTTTTTGAAAGTTATTCCTCTCTTTAAAATAGAAAATTTGTCGCTCAGAGCGGGAAACTTCAGTGATATTTTTTTACCTTACGGTCCCATTCTTTTTGCCCTTTCGGCCTTAACCCTTATACCGGAAGTTGAAGAAATCTTAGGCGAAGATAAAAAACTTCTCAAAAAAGTAATTCCCATTTCCATTTTAATTCCCGCGGCAATTTACCTGTTTTTCATATTTTTGGTATTCGGGGTTTCAGGCCAAAAAACATCTCCCGAAGCAATTTCGGGATTAAAGGATTATTTAGGCAGCGGGATTCTATCCGTTGCTTTTTTTGCAGCCATTTTGACGACATTTACGTCTTTTATTGCGATTGCGCTTACTTTAAAAAAAACGCTTTGGTATGATTTAAAAATCCCCAAAACCATCTCTTGGGCGATTACCTGCTTTATTCCCTTCGCTCTTTTCCTGCTGGGTTTTAAAGATTTTATAAAAGTGATTGGCGTTGTGGGGGGGATGCTTATGGCGATTGACGGCGTTATCATCCTTTTAATGTACCAAAAAATAAAGGGCAAAAAAGTAAGAGTTTTAACATACCCCCTTGCCCTAATTTTCATTTTAGGCTTAATTTACGAAATAATTTATTTTATAAAATGACGCAGGAAACACTTTGGTACAATATTTCTTGGGAAAAAGTTGTTCAGAAACTTAATTCAAATGAAAAAGATGGCTTGACCGAAAAAGAAGTAAAAAGCAGGCAAGAAAAATTTGGCAAAAATTTACTTCCTCGGGAAAAACCCCTGCCGAAAATAAAAATATTTTTAAGACAGCTTGAAAGCCCCCTTATTTATATACTTTTAATAGCGGGTTTTGTCACTTTAATTCTGCGGGATTTCACGGACGCAATGGTTATTTTCGGAGTTGTTTTATTGAACACTATCATTGGTTTTTTTCAAGAGAATAAAACATCAAAAATTTTAACCGCCCTTAAAAGAGTGGTAAGGGTAGATGCGTTTGCAATAAGACAGGGAAACGAAAAAGAAATAAGGCAAGAAGAGCTGGTCCCGGGCGATATTATCTTATTAAACCCAGGCAACAAGGTGCCTGCAGACGGCCGGCTGATCTGGTCTCACAACCTTAAAATAAATGAGGCGTCTTTAACGGGCGAGTGGATAGCCGCTTCTAAAAACCCAAAGATTTTGGAACCGGAAACCCCTCTGGCTGACCGAGATAATATGGTTTATATGGGCACAGTCGTTGAAGAGGGAACGGCCAGGGCGGTTGTTACCGGGACGGAGCTCAAAACAGAAATTGGCAAGGTGGTTGAAATGGTCAAAAAAGCGAAAGAAGGAAAAACTCCCTTTCAAAAAAAAGTTCTTCATTTCAGCCAGCTTTTAGGGTTAATAATCCTTCTTTTATGCTTGCTCATTTTTATTTTCGGGGTAATTACCCAAAAACATTATCTAGAAATGTTTTTGACGGCAGTAGCCGTTGCTATCGCCGCTATCCCGGAGGGACTGCCTACCGCTGTAACTATTTCTTTTGCCTTGGGATTGCAGAGGATATTAAAAAAGAAGGGTTTGGTTAAAAAAATATTGGCCGCCGAAACTCTTGGCAGCACTTCTGTTATAGCCACGGATAAAACAGGAACATTAACCGAAGGGAAGATGCAGGTGGCTGGTGTTTATACCAGCGCTGGCGAGTTGTTAAGCGGCGCAGAAAATTTAAAGAGGAACATCAATGGTCAGGAGTCCCATATTTTAGCCCTTAAAATTGCCACACTTTGCTGCGAAGCGTTTATTGAAAATCCCGAAGAATCTTTAGAAAAGTGGATAGTTCGCGGCAGACCAACAGACAAAGCGCTTTTATTGGCTGGCATGCAAGCGGGGCTTAATAAAAAAGAAATAGAAAAAAGTCAGCCCCGGCTTGATGCAGTTCCTTTTAACTCTATTTATAAATATTCTGCCGCATTGCACAAAAACCCGGACGGGAAAAATGTTCTTTATGTTTTGGGCACGCCGGAAGTAGTTTTAGGAATGTCTAAATATTTACAGATTAATGGCGAACAAATGCCCTTTTCAACTCAAAAAATCAACGAGTTAATCAAAAAACAAGAGATATTGTCTTCAAGGGGACAAAGAGTGCTTGCTACTGCTTACAGAATAACCGAACAGCAAAACATTGATGACAAGAATCCAGAAATAGATGGGCTGGTTTTTGTCGGGCTTATTGCTCTTCACGACCCTCTAAGAAAAGACGCCAAAAACACTATCAGAAATTGTCAGCGAGCAGGAATGAGGGTAATTTTAGTTACCGGCGACCACAAATTAACAGCCAAAGCCATTGCCCAGGAGCTTGGCTTGCCTTCTGGAGAAAAAAATATTATTGAGGGGAAACAATTAGACAAAATGAGCGACAAAGAATTAGAAAAGACAGTAAAAGATATTGAAATTTACGCCAGAGTGGAGCCACGCCATAAAATGAGGATTATTCAGGCCTGGCAGGAAAGAGGAGAAGTGGTGGCAATGACCGGCGATGGCGTTAACGACGCTCCGTCGCTCAAAAAAGCCGATATCGGGGTGGCGCTGGGTTCTGGCACAGAAGCTGCAAAAGAAGCGTCGGATATTATCCTTTTGAGTGATAATCTTAGCATTATCATTACAGCAGTAGCAGAAGGAAGGAGAATAATGGATAATGTAAGAAAAATAATCACTTATTTATTAAGCGGCGGTTTTACGGAAATTATGCTAATTGGCTTAAGCGTAGTCTTCCGTCTTCCTCTTCCCGTTTTGCCCGGTCAAATTCTTTGGAAAAATATGATTGAAAGCACGCCACCGGCGATGGCTTTAACTTTTGAACCGGCAGAAAAAGATGTCATGAGGCGTTTACCCGAAAATCCCCGTTTACCGCTTTTAAATAAAGAGATGAATTTCTTGATTTTTGCCATCGGGCTTTTTACCAATTTTATCCTTTTCGGAATTTTCATTTGGTTTTTGCGTAATGATTTTTCTTTGCCTTTAATCCGCAGCGTAATGTTCGTTGGTCTGTCTATTGATTCTTTCTTTTTTGTTTTTTCTTGTCGAAATCTGCGGAAAAACATTTGGCAATACAATCCGTTTGGCAATTCCTATCTGAACCTTTCCGTTTTTGCCGGTTTCCTAACGATTTTTTTAGCCCTTTACGTGCCTATCTTCCAAAAGCTTCTGAAAACCGTTGCCATAGGCTATTTTGAATGGGCAGTGCTTTTAGGGTTCGGCTTATTGAACTTAGCCTTGGTTGAGATGGCTAAGTGGTTTTTCATTTCAAAAGAAAAGAGGTTAGGAAAATTAACCAACAATATATGATTATAATATATATCTTTGTTTTCATATTTTCGTGTGCTTTATTGTTTTGGTCTGGCTTTTGGCTGGTTGAAGCATTGGCAAAAATATGCAGGTTTTTACATTGGCGGGAGTTTGTGGTTGCCTTTTTCGTCATGGCTTTCGCTTGTTCGTTGCCCAATCTTTTCGTGGGTATAAATTCGGCAATCAATAAAGTTCCCCAATTGTCTTTCGGCGATATTGTCGGAGGAAATGTCATTAATCTTACCTTGGTTGTCGCCTTGGCGGTGTTATTCAGCAGAGGGAGTTTGCCTGCCGAGAGCAGAATGGTTCAAAGCAGCAATTTGTTTGCCGTTTTTGCCGCAGTTCTGCCATTACTTTTAATTTTAGACGGCAGTCTCAGTCGGTTAGACGGCGTATTTTTAATTTGCGCTTTTATTGTTTATGCTGTTTGGCTTTTTTCGAAAGAAGACAGATTCAAGAAAGTTTACGAAGACGGGCCAGAACCCATTGGCGGTTTTCTAAGCTTCCTGAAAGATGCGGCGAAAGTAATTTTTGCTTTGGCCATACTTTTGGCAGCCTCGACTGGAATAGTCAAAAGCTCGATTGTGTTTTCTGGCGTCCTCCATATTCCTATCGCTCTAATCGGTATTTTAGTTGTTGGATTTGGGGATACCCTGCCCGAAATGTATTTCAGTATTGTTTCGGCAAGAAAGGGCCATAACTGGATGATTCTGGGAGATTTGATAGGCTCGGTTATTTATACCTCCACTTTAGTTTTGGGCATTGTCGCGCTTATTTACCCAATTGAAATCGTTAATTTTTCCCCGTTTTTTATTGCCCGGGCTTTTCTTGTAATTTCCTCCGTAGTTTTTTTCTTGTCGGTTCGAACCGGCCAGAAGATTACAAAAAGAGAGGGGATGTTTCTGTTGCTGGTCTATATCCTTTTTCTGATTTCTGAGATATTATATAAATAGACATGTTTGCGTTTGAAGTAATAATATTTTTATTGAGCGCGGTTGTCGTCGGCCTTGTGGCTGCCGTCGTTTTTTTATTAAGAAAAAAGGGAAGCAGCCGGAATGATTCACTTCTCTTATTAAATCAATTGAATAATATTCAACAGATTTTAGATAACAAACTGTCCGAATCAAATAAAACCGTTCAATTCCAGTTCAGCCAAAGCGCTAAAATTATCGGCAATGTGGTGGAGAAACTGGCTAAGCTTGATGAAACCAATCGCCAGGTGGTCAGCTTTGCCGGCCAGCTCCAAAACCTGCAAGATATTCTAAAAAATCCCAAGCAGCGCGGTCTGGTGGGAGAATATCTTTTGGAGACCGTCTTGAAAAACGTTTTACCGCCGGGTTCCTACCAAATGCAATATTCCTTCAAAGACGGAACAATAGTTGACGCGGTAGTTTTTGTTGATAAACGGATTATTCCCATTGATTCAAAGTTCAGCTTGGAGAACTATAATCGCATATCCGAAACCAAAGACCCCGTCGAGAAGAAGAAGTACGAAAGCATTTTTATAAATGATCTTAAAAACAGAATTGAAGAAACTGCCAAATACGTAAAGCCCGAAGAAAAAACAATGGATTTTGCTTTCATGTTTATTCCCCACGAGGCGGTTTATTATGATTTGTTGGTAAACAAAGTGGGGGTGATTACGGAGGACACTAACAATTTGGTTTATCATGCCGCTAAAAAGAAGGTGGTAATTGTTTCTCCAACTTCCTTTCTGGCTTACTTGCAGACGGTATTGCAAGGATTAAGAAACCAGAAAATTTCCGAACAAGCCAATCAGATAATCAAAGAAGTGGAAAAACTGGGCAGGCATCTGGGCGTTTACGGCGAATATATGAATCGTTTGGGCGACCATTTGTCAACCACGGTTAACAGTTATAATAAAGCGGGCAAAGAACTTTCTAAAATAGATAAAGATGTGGTAAAAATAGCGGGCATAGAATCTCATGTAAAAGTCAAGGAAATAGAGGGGCCCCTTGAACAGTAGTTCCTTTTGTATTACAATGATTTCTATTGGATTAAAAGTTAATTGATAAAAAAATGTTGGCAGTAATCAAAACGGGCGGCAAGCAGTACCTTGTTCGGCCCGAAGACAAAATAAAAATTGAAAAATTGGAAAAAAAAGAAGGGGACGAGATTGTTTTCAACGAGGTTTTATTATTGGAAAAAAATAAAAAACTGGAGATCGGAACGCCCCTGGTGAAAGGCGCGAAAGTTTTGGGAAAAGTGTTAAGGCAGGGAAAGGCGGAAAAAGTAATTACCTTCAAGTTTAAATCAAAAACCCGTTCTCAAGTAAAAAAAGGCCATCGGCAACCATTTACGGAAGTTGAGATTCTAAAGATAGAAGCGGCCAGTTAAAATAATACGCAAACATCAAAAAACGGGTGGAGCCACCCGTTTTTAATTTGTTCAATAGTTACTTTCTTCCTTCAAAGGCGCTGCCTAAAGTTTCTTCATCGGCGTATTCGACTTCTCCGCCCACAGGCAGGCCGCGGCCGAGATGCGTTATTTTGGGCAATTTTTTATCGCTGGGCATTTCCAGCGCTTTTAGTTTTCTTTCAATATATAAGCCAGTGGCTTCGCCCTCGGTGGTTGAGTTGGTAGCAATAATGATTTCCTTGAAATAGACCCTCTCTAAGCCGAACTTTTCAGGATTTTTTATTCTTTCTTCCAGTTCTCCAATTTTTATTTTCTTTGAATCATCTTTTTTCAAAGCCGAGACGTTTCCGCCCAGTATGAAATATAATCCTTTATATTTTTTAGTATTTTCAATTGAAATTAAATCGGTTTCTTTTTCAACTATGCAAAGCAGATTTTTATCGCGGGACGGGTTTTGACAAATAGGACATAGAGTCTTGTACGTTGAACTTGTTGAAGCGTCAAAGGGATTAAAACAAAAAGAACATACTCTTATCTGCGTTTTTAAATTTTTAGTTTCTTCCAGAAGTTCATTAAGGTCTTTTTCGGGCAGTTTCAGCAAATAAAAAACAAAGCGGGCGGCAGTACGTGGCCCGACAGTCGGGAATCTAGAAAACAAACCAATGAGTTTTTGAATCGGTTTAGGATACATAAAATTTTTAGAATCCTGGCATTTCTTCAGCACCTTGGAAGTCAGAATCTTGAGATTGTTTTTCCAGGCTTCTGAAAGAAGCACGCTGTTCGTCAAAATATAATTCTACCTTTCCGACGGGGCCGTTTCGGTGTTTGGCAATGATTATATCGGCGATATTTTTTCTTAAAGTATCTTCCCGATAGCGGTCTTCGCGGTAGATAAATAAAACAACGTCAGCATCCTGCTCTAAACTTCCGCTTTCACGTAAATCCGCCAATCTGGGTATTTGCGGGGTGCGGTGCTCTACTGCTCTTGATAATTGCGATACGGCAAGAACGGGCACATTAAGTTCGCGGGACAGTCCCTTCAACGAGCGGGAAATCTCCGAAACCTGCTGGACAGTGCTGAATGTCGGGTTTCGCGGCTCCATCAGTTGAAGGTAGTCTATAATAAGCAAGCCCAAGCCGTGTTCGGCCTGCAGTCTTCTTGCCATTGCCCTCATTTGGAGGACGTTTGAAGAGGCAGCGTCATCAACATAAATTGGCGCTTCCGCCAATATGCCCATCGCATGCTGAATTCTGGCAAAGTCATTGTCTTCTCCCTCCTGCGACAGGCGGCCGGTTCTTAATTTCCACAAATCAACATTGGACAAAGCGGAAATTAATCTGTCGACTATTTGATCGCGGGACATTTCCAGGCTGAATATCCCGACAGGCATCTTAGACTCAACGGCGATGTTCGTGGCGAAATTTAAAGCCAAGCTGGATTTACCCATTGAGGGCCTTGAGGCTAAAATTATTAAATCGGATTTTTGAAGTCCCGCCAAAATATTATCTAAATGTTTAAAGCCGGTAGGGACGCCTCTTATGCTTCCGCCATGCTTTGACAGCCTGTCAATTCTTTCAAAAGCATCTTCTAGGGTGTCTTTTATGGGTACGAAATTTTGGGTTAGGCTTCCTTGGGCGATACTGAAAATTCTTTGCTCGGCCTGGTCTAAAAGCACATCAACATCTTCTTCTTCATCATAGCCCATCGAGTTTATTTCTTGGCTGCTGTGGATTAGGTCTCTCAAGATTCTTTTTTTCTGGACCATTTTAGCATAACTCAAAACATGGGTGGCTGTTGGCACAAAATTTATTAATTCGGTAAGGCAGGCATTGCCGCCGATTTCTTCGAGGAGATTTTTATCTTTTAAGCGGTTTGAAACGGCCAGCAAATCAATTGGTTCATCTTTTTCAAAGAGTTCCAAAATAGCGGTATAAATATTTTGGTGGGTTTTTTTATAAAAATCTTTCGGCAATAAAAAGTCAGCAACTTTTATAATTGCGTCTTTATCCAGCATTAAAGACCCCAGCAAAGATTTCTCCGCATCAATGCTCTGGGGCGGTAACCTTTCCAAAACTTCGTTTCTGTTAGAATTTGTCATCAACTCCTTTATAACAGAAAAGCGGAAATAATGGCAAGCGGGCAGTTTGGGATATTCTGTGAAAAACTATTAGGGGTATTGACCCCCACACCACAACAAGGATAAATCTCGTCCGGATTTTTTATATGTAAAATTGGCTTGTTTCAAATATAATTACGATATTAAACTTTATTCAAGGGTTTTTGCGAGATTTCTTAAAAATTAATCCTTGTTTGGTGTGGGGGTTGACAAAATATAATATACGGTGTATACTAGAGAAGTAAAGTGAAAATGGTTCTTTTCAGGAAAGGAGGTCCGCGATGGTGTATTTGGTGACCAAGGCGTAATTTAGCGGCGTCGGCCTGGTCATCATCCTCTTTCTGCGTCGTCATCGGGATGGCGCAGGGGGGAAGAGGGGCAGGGGTCTTCTCTGACCGGCTCTTGGAGCCAAGAGGCACGCCATGAGCGTTGCGACCAGCGGATTCGGCTAGTGCGGGTGTCGTCGTGACAACCGCATAGCGCCAGAGGTGCAACGGCCATCTCTGGGCAGGGCCCCTTGGGATTTTGATTCACATATCCCAAGGGGCTTTTTTTATTTAAGTTTTAATTCTGTAGATATTGCGATTGACAAGGTCTCTCTTTATTGATATCTAAAGGTTATAGCAAATTCACAATTTAACTCTCAGAGGGGAAGGAGAAGACTATGAGCCGCAACAGTCTCGCCGTAAAGCCAGGTCTGCCTCCGGTTGCTCCCGCCGTTCGTATGAGTCTTATTGCTGAGGCCAAAAGAGATGCTGGAGCGACGTTGCGGAACCGTCTGGCTTGTGCTGTCGCTGCTTTAGAGAAGGGAGATGTAGAAACTGCTAAAAATCTTTTAGCACAAGCTTTTGTGGTGAGAGACCATTTTCAGATTCCTTTTGAAGTTCCTTCAGGACTTAAAGGCATCCAGTAGCTGAAAATGGCGTAATCTTTCACCATCAAACTAAAGAACCTGCTTTCGCAGGCTCTTTTTTTTGCTTCTAGTAGTATGTCAGATTTTTATCACTGGGCCGTTTGGAGTATCTTCAACTTTGTATCCCAGCTTTCCAATTTTTTTTCTTAGTTCGTCGGCTTTTTGCCAGTTTTTGTTTTGGCGGGCACTTTCCCTTTCTCCCACTAATCCTTCAATTTCTTTTGGTATTTTTATTTTTTTCTTTTTAAGCAGGTCCAGCCCCAAAACCTTATCCATTTCTTTTATCGTGTCTATTTCCCCTGTGGCTTTTTTATCCCTAACCAGATTCCATAGCGTAGCCAGGGCTTTTGGCATATCCAGATCATCGTTTATCGCTTTTTCAAATTCTTTCAGATATTTTTTATTTATTTTTTCGTCATTTTTTATTTCTCCAATAATATTTTTTAATCGTTCGTAAGAGTTTTGAGCGCCTTCAAGATTTTCCAAACTAAAGTCTAAAGTAGTTCGGTAATGGGCGGTCAGGCATAAATAGCGGTAGGCGAGGGGACTAACCCCTTTTTCTTTCAGTTCTTGGATTGTATAAAGCCCGCCCTTGCTCTTGCTTACCTTTTCGTCCTTAAACGTCAGGAACGCGCCGTGGAGCCAGTAATTGACGAATTTTTTTCCGGTGGCGGCTTCCGATTGGGCAATTTCATTCGTGTGGTGGACTGCTATATGGTCTTCGCCGCCGGTGTGGATGTCAAAATGCTCGCCTAGATATTTCATTGACATTGCAGAACATTCTATGTGCCAGCCGGGAAATCCCAAGCCCCAAGGCGATTGCCATTCTTGCTGGCGTAGCCCCGGCTTTTCGGAAAACTTCCAGAGAGCAAAGTCTGTGGGGTTTTTCTTTTCTTTCATTTCAATTCTTTTTCCGGGCCTCAACCCCTCTTTTTTTATCCGTGCCAATTTCCCGTAATTTTTGAATTTTGAAGTGTCAAAATAAATCCCGTCGTTCGTTCGATAGGTATAGCCTTTTTCTTCCAGTTTTTTTATTAAATCAATTTGTTCTTTTATATGCTCGGTTGCTTTCGGCCAAACATCCGGTTCTTTTATATTCAGCTTTTTGAAATCGTCGCGGAAAATTTTCCAATAATAATCGGTTATTTCTTTTGCCGTCTTACCTTCTTTCTTGGCCGCTTTTTCTATTTTATCCTCGCCTTCATCGGCATCGCTGGTTAAATGGCCGACATCCGTAACATTGATAATCTGCTTTACCTTGTAGCCGTCGTATAACAAAACCCTTTTCAAAACGTCGGCGAAAATATAAGAGCGCAGGTTTCCGATATGCTGGTACCAATAAACAGTCGGGCCGCAAGTGTAAATTCCCGCTGTTTTATCTTTCAGCGGTTTAAAGGTTTCTTTTTTTCTGGTCAGAGTGTTATATAGTTTCAGCATTAAATTATAATTGCAAGTGAGGGAAAAATGGGAACTTGTTCACATTTTGACCGAACGAAGCAATTATGTAGATAGATTACTATCTTCATTGTATCAATTTTGGCTTAATATTCAAATAATTGACACTTAGTCCCCAAATGCTATACTTTTTATAGCGCATTTACAACTGAAAAGGGATTTCGGACAAAAAGGGGAGAGCCATGAAGACAAAAAGAGTTCTTTTCGTTTTGTTTCTCATTGGATTAATTATGCCCTTAGCCTGCGGGAAGGAATCTCCGAAAATTCAGACCCCGAACGATACGGAAAAACAAAAAAACGAAAAACCGGCTGTCGTCGCAGCTTCAGAAACACCCGTTGCTACAAAACCGATGCCAAAGCCAGCCGAAGAGAGTCCGCCGGCCGTTGAAGATAAGCCGACCCCTACTTTTAAGGTAGGCGAACCTTTTCTCGGCGAAAAAGACGCTAAGACGCGTCAGCAGCAAATGTGCGTAATGGTGATGAGCAGCGTTGCAGGCAAGTTTGAAGTTTCGTTCAGGTTTTATAAAGACGATGGGACGGATCTAATAAAACCGTATCCTTCCACGGTTGTACAATTAGAGGCAAATAAAACCATCACCGCATCGGTTTACTTTAAGGAACCCGCGGGAAAGTACAACTGCAGCGTGCGTATGGAGCATAAGTGATTTTTATCAAAGTCATATACTCCCAAGAGCCCTGAGATATTGGGGCTTTTTTCTTTTCACCGAACTTTTTTTGTGATAAGATGATTTAATAAATATAGTAAACTTAACAAAATATTTTATGAAAAAATCCGACATTGTTATCTCGCTCGTGATAGGGGAAATAGTTGCCCTTTATTTCATGAACTTATTAAAGGAATTGACTGGTAAAATTCCTTTTCTTTCAGTTATTTTATGGTCTTTGCCCGTTGTTCTGCCGGTTTTGAGCATTGTTTGTTTATGGCTGGCTTATTTAATCGGCAAAAAGTTTCTTTTTGTATACCAGTTAGCCAAGTTCATTCTAATCGGTGCCTTGGCTACTATTTTTGACCTGGGCACGCTAAGTATTTTTATCAGTCTTTCCGCTGCCACCGCCGGCTTTTATTATCTTTTTTTCAAGGGCATCTCTTTCGTTTTCGCCACCATTGCCAAATACTTTGCCGACAAGTTTTGGGCGTTTGAAAAAAAAGAAACAGCCGATTTAAAAAAAGAATTCACCCAGTTTTTCTTGGTAACTCTTGTCGGGTTGATAATAAACGTGGGCGCGGCTTATGTGGTAGTGAGCGTGATAAAGCCGCAGTTTGGAATCACTCCCCAAACTTGGGCAAACTTCGGAGGTATCGGCGCGGTCTTAATAACCTTCCTCTGGAACTTTGTGGGATATAAATTTATTGTTTTTAAGAAATAATGCCAAATCTCGTTTTATATCGAAAATATCGGCCTGTCGCTTCGCTCCTTAGACACCCGCGGTTTCTAACGTTTTCGCCTGCGGGCGAAAGCCTGTTTTCTTACACGGGGAAATACTCAATTTCCCCGACCCCCTTTGTGCGGCCGATATTTTCTATTAATATTTTATAATTAAACGATTATGTCGAATCTAGTATTATATCGAAAATATCGGCCGCAGACTTTTGCCGAAATCACGGGCCAGGAAAATGTCGTGCAAACATTAACCAATGCCATTCCCCAAGGGATGATTTCCCACGCCTATTTATTTGCGGGGCCTCGCGGTTCAGGAAAAACAACCATTGCCCGGCTTCTGGCGAAAGCCGCCAACTGTCAAAACCTGAAAGA
>Ga0315294_10001584_pt1 | contig 24899 bp, 27 predicted proteins | sample YL17G13_40_MG_FD_203626 | JGI IMG/M metagenome (GOLD analysis project Ga0315294, IMG submission 203626) | Sediment microbial communities from Yellowstone Lake, YNP, Wyoming, USA - YL17G13_40 | ecosystem: Environmental > Aquatic > Freshwater > Lake > Sediment | place: USA: Wyoming | collected...
ATCATCATCAACTGTTCCAGGCTCATCATCGGGCGGTGGTGGTGGAAGCGGTGGAGGAGGAGGTGGTGGAGGTGGAGGAGGATGGTGATTAAATTATCTAGCTGGTGCTTTGTACCAACCTTGACCCCAAATTTTAAGATCATTATTAAGTTTTACGTCTAAAAGCGAGGGTCCTTTGATTTTGTATGATCTTGAAATCTGCTCTAATAAATTACTTGGTTTATCAGTTGTTATAGAAGGTACACCCATACCTGTCGCAATACTATTATATGATAATATATCTTGTGGTAATGATAAATAATCAATTTTTTGTGTCTTGAATTTTACATAATTTTGCATTTCCAATTTTAAAGAAGAAAATCCTCCATTATTCATTATAATGGCAAATACAGGAAGGTTGTATTTTGATAATGTTACTAATGTTTGAACACCTAAGAGGAAGCTTGCATCGCTTATTAAACATACAATCTTTTTATTTTTAAAATGAACAGATGAACCGCATGCAAAAGGAAGCCCCCAACCTAGGTGACTGGCTATAGAGCTATATGCTATATGTTTATTTGTGAATGAAAAATATCTTTTAAAAAACCAGCTGAAAGTTTGGCTCTCATCTATAAATACAGCATCCATCTGGTAAACTTTTTTGCATGGCTTTTACTAACTGGATAGGGCTAATTTTATTACCTGTAAATTCAATAGACTCAACTTCTTTAGTAATTATTTTTCTATGTTTTTTAGTTAGGAGTTGATATTCTTTTTTTCTTCTATCAATTTCTTCTTTGTATCTTACCGAATTATTTAATAAACATTTTAATAATGAATTTAAATTAGATTTTATATCACCATAAATTCCATATTGAGGTGCATAATATTTACCAAGATGTAGAGGATCATCATCTATTTGAATAATTTTAGTCTTTTGAATATTAATCTCAGCAACGACCCTTTTATATGTTGTTTTACATCCGATATCAATTATAATATCAGATTTCGAGATAACGGACTTTATTACATCATCAGTGTTACTGTAATAGCCTAAATAATACGGGTGGTTAGAAGGAAGATTAACAGTATATACCTGAGGTCCTCTATCAGGAGCTTCTGAAATTACAAGTATTCCCAATTTATCTGCAATATCTGATAATTCTTTTTGAGATTTGCTTATTCCAAGTTTCCTTCCTGCAAAAATTACTGGATTTTTAGCTTTTAATATCTCTTTTGCTACATTATTTAACTCATTATTATCAGTATGTATTTTTAAAAAATTACTGTTATGAAGAGGGTAATCAATATTATTAGTCTTTTCTACTTGAATATCCTGCGGTATGCCGACAAAAGTTGGACCATAAGGAGGAGTTAAAGATATTTTTATTGCTCTTTCCAAAGCTCATGCAACTTGATCTTTTGAATTTACCTGCCAGCTCCATTTAGTAACTCTACGAAGTATGTCTGTTAATCCGTAAACGAAGTGATTTGGTTCAACCAACTCATAAGAATGACTCGGAAGTCCGGAAATCACAACTATAGGGCTGTGGTCTCTTAAAGCTACTCGAATAAAACCAATTGCGTTTAAAGTACCTTGTGTTGCATGTAAATTGGCTATTCCAACATTTCCGCTTGAGCGAGCATATCCATCCGCCATTCCTACTGCTAAACCATCGAGATATGCAGTAATATATTTTATTGAACCGTCCTCTTCTAATGCTGATAAAAATGGTATTTCGGATGTTCCGGGTGTACCAAAAATTTGTTTAACTCTACATTTTTTTAAAGTATTGACAATAATTTGGGAAGTAGTTAGCATGTCTTGGTAGTATTAAAAGCTATTCTATATTAATTTTATATATAATTAATAAATAAAACAAGAATTTTGAAAAGGTAGATTTTTTATATTTTAATTATTTTCTCTTAGATCTTTTTACTGCTTTATCAGCTATTTTCATTGCTTTTATAAATAACCTCATTTCCATTGGGAATATCATTCCAGGTTTAGCTTTATCATAATATCTATATTTGTTTCTCCCAGTCTGTATTGTATCTAATAAAAATTTACAAAAGATATGGCCCCACAAAGTAGCATATTCAACATCTCTTGTTTCTCGAAGACGTGTATAAGCTGCTGCAGCAGAAAGTCTTTGAACGATTTCTGTTGTTGTTTGTCTTTCTTGTCTTGTTTGACTTGGGTAATCTGCAGTTAAAATAGCAATACAATCTTCTATATATCTGTTTGGATTTTTAAACAGGTTTTCATATCCTATTGCTAAATCATGTTCAAATCTCAAACGTTCAGTATTAAGAGAATCTGTAATCCCAGCTAAATCCAATAAACTTAATCTCTTATCTGGTTTAGGATGTCTATTAAGTTTTTGAAGATAGGCTATTACTCTAGTAGGAATGTAAGTTGGTGAACCTAACTTACTTTGAAGGGTAAGCATTAATTGAATGTCATTGACATTTATCCTACTAAAACTTATCTCATTAATTCTTCTATAATGATCCATATATTGATGATTTTGTTGTGAAGTAATTAATCCTTTTAAATGAAAAAACATTTCATTACCCCAAGTTGAAAAAATTCAATATCACTTCTATCATATACTTTATATCTTAATTCTTGACCAAATAAACTTAATACTGCTGCTAGACAAATTCTTTGAACTACTACTTGAACTTCTTCACTTAAATCAGTAGCAGAAACAATAACTTTTAAGTCTTTGAGGTATCCGTATTTACCTTCCCACAAAGAATAATAAGAATTTTCCATAAGTTCTAGCGAAGTCCTTGCATTTTCTCTATCTTCAACAAGACCTAAGACTCTTAAATAATCTTCTGCTTCAGCAAATTTTTCTAAACTTATACTTATACGTTCAGGTAGTTTTCTTCTGACTGCTTTGCCCGGAGTTAGCCCTAGTTCTCTAACGGTATTTACTAAAGATACTTCTTCCGCCATTTTTTAAAATAAAAAATAATTATATATATATATATATCATATCAGACCTGGGTATGTTTTGAAATAAGATAATTTATATGAGAATTTTATCTTACACTTTTATTATGTTATTATCTTTCATAGATTATAATATTTAATCATTTTATGTCTGATAATTTAGGAATTTTCCAGGAAAATATTATTTCTGTTTCAGAGTTTAACAGCTTAATTAAAGACGTACTCGCAAATCTAGGTGTATTCAAAGTTAAAGGCGAGGTAACCGAATTTAAGATTACTCAAAATAACGGAGTAAATATTACCCTGTCTGATGGCAAAGCAAACTTGCGAGTTGGAGGATATGCATTAAGTGTAAAAGGGATTGACTTAATTGAAAAAGGTATGGATGTAATTATTGAAGGAGCAGCTGATTTATATGTACCTTATGGGTCATTTTCTCTGACTGCTTTTTCAATTGAACCAGTCGGCGAAGGCTCTCTTGCGATCGCTTACAGAAAGTTAAAAGAAAAGCTTGAAGAAGAAGGATTATTTGCTCTAGAACATAAGATTTCTCTTCCAAAGTTTATTACCAAAATAGCTTTAATAACTGCAAAAGATTCTGCAGCTTATTCAGATTTTATAAAGATCTTAAAAGAGAATAATGTAAGCTTAGAAATTAGTTTTTATCCGGTTTTAGTTCAAGGTTCGAAATCCATAGAGTCAATTAAAAATGCTTTAAAAGTTGCAATGACATTTGATTTTGATGCTGTAGTTTTAATCAGAGGAGGTGGAAGTTTGGAAGATTTGAAAAGTTTTAATGACGAGGATATTGCCCGATTAATATTTTCTTCAATAATTCCTGTTATAGTAGGTGTGGGACATGAAAAAGATGAAAGTATATGCGATTTTGTAGCAGATGTTAGAGCATCAACTCCATCGCAGGCAGCTTATTATATAATAGATCAAAACAATATCTTTTTAGATGAGACTGTTAGTTTAGGTGATAGAATTTTCGAAAAGATTAAAATTAATTTAGATAGCGAAATGCGAAATCATCATGATATGATTTTATCTTTAGAAAAAAATATAGATAATTTAATAACAAGATTATTTGATAAAGTAGATACTTATGAGAGAATATTAAAGTCATTTGATGTGAAAAATATCTTAAAGAGAGGGTTTGCGCTTATACAAAAAAATGGTAAAAAAATATTATCAGCAAAAGAAATTGAAAAAGGGGAAGATATCGAAACTTTATTGCATGATGGCAAATTTAACTCAATAGTAAAAAATATAAAATATTTTGATTAAAAATATGAAAGATAAAAAAAGCAGAAAAGAAAAAATAATAGAAAAGTTAAAAAGTTTAGAAGAAATAGTAAAAAAATTCGAAAATAATAAAGTGAATATCGAAGAAGGTTTGTCAGAGTACGAGAAGGCGGCGAAGCTCATAAAAAGCATTAAAAAAGAATTAACTGGTATTGAATTGAAAATTGAAGAGATAAAAAAATCATATAGTTGAAAAAATTTACTAAAAATTATCATTGAATGACAACCTTTCGTAAATTTTTATCACTACAAAATTTAATTTATAAAGATATAGAAGAGAAGTCAAAAACAGTCTTATATAAAGGATTAAAATTGATAAGAATATTCTACAGAATAAGTCGGGATATCTAATAGCTTTTCTGCACAATAGTGAAATATCAAAAGAAATAGCGAAGTTGTCGAAAGACATCTCTGAAGTTGTTCCTGCTATTAATATCAAAACAGAGGATGTTCACACAACGATTTCTACAAATATTGATAAATCCAAAAGTATTCCTGATGAGGACTTTATGCAAATTATTATTCAAACTGTAGAATCGTCTGTCTTAAATTTGCAGGAAAGGGTAGAAATAAAATTTACAAAATTATTAATGAACAAAAATAGTATTATCTTAGCAGGTAATCCAAATAAATCTTTTTTTAATATCTCAAAAAACATTGTGGGAGAAATTAATGATAGAGGTTTTGGTTTTAGAATGCCAAAGATGTCACATATTACTGTTTCTAGATTTAAAAAGGGAACTAACAAGGAAAATATTGAAAAATTAATTGACATTATAAAAAAGAGGAAAGTATCGGAAAGGTCAGTCCTAAAGAAAATAGGTATAGGTTTTTACTCTTTTCATCAGGGTAGTTACAAATTTGTAAAAAGAGCAATTATAAATATATAATTAATTATATTATTACTGTTATGAACAGATGAAACTAAACAGATTTTTTGGTGAATATAATTTAGATAAAAAAATAATTTATATAACTGAATTAAATATTGTACATCAAATTAGAAACGTACTTAGGTTAAAGGTTGGAGAAAGATTAGTCTTGTGTGATGGAACCTTAAAAGAAGCAGTCATAGAAATATTAGACTTTAAAAAGAATTTAGTTAAAGCGAAAGTGATAGATGTTTATGAAAATAGAAACGAACCAAAGGTGTCTGTTTCACTCTATTGTTCAATTCTAAAAAGAGATAACTTTGAATTAGTATGTCAAAAAGCCTGCGAAATAGGAGTATCTGAGATAGTGCCTTTACTTACAAAAAGAACAGTAAAGCTGAATTTAAAGTATGAAAGAATAGAAAAGATTGTAAAAGAAGCAAGCGAACAGTCAGGTAGAGGGAAAGTACCAACAATTTATCGAGCAAGAAAATTTGCTGATGAAATAAAAGCAAAAAAAGATCTACTAAATATTTTTTTTGATGAAAAAGGAGAAGATATAGATTCTTTGAAAACCAATAACATTCAAAATATAGGTATATGGATTGGTCCTGAAGGTGGGTGGACTGTTGATGAATTAAATTTAGCAAGTAAATACAATGCTAAGATATTCAAGTTGGGAGATTTAACTTTGCGTTCTGAAACAGCAGCTATTATTGCATCATATATAATATTAAATAAATTTTAAATAAAGAAGTTATGAAAAAAAATGTATTAATATTATTCTTCTGTTTCTTATCATTCATTTTTGGAGGTTTGATGACATATATCTATTTGGAATATATTCAACAGGACAAGGGAAATAATGATGAGGAAACAATATTATCTGATAAAAAAGAATTAGATGAAGATAAGGTAAAGACACATTTATCGAAAGTAGATGGAGCAAAGGGTGTATATTGGCAGAGAGCCATGGATTTATTTTGGAATGATATCGAAAATAGTGAGGGTGAATATGATTGGTCGATGGTTGATGATCGATTGGAAGAGTTTCGCAAACTTGAAGTTTATCCTTTAGTTATTATTAAACCTTTTGCTAACTGGGATCAAGATAAATGCCATGGAGAAGAATATATAGCTCAATATGACCAAAAAAAAGGCGGGAAAATAAAAGTTGGAAAGCCATGCAATATGGATGATTACAAAAATTTTCTAAAAAAGGCAGTTGAAAGATATGATGGAGATGGCATAAATGATATGCCAGATTTAGAAATCCCAATAAAATATTGGGAAATAATGAATGAGCCGTGCATGCAGGGTGGTCAGACTGGAGGAATGGGAGAAGAATTAAAATTCTTTGTTGGTTCTTCTGAAGATTATTTAGAAATTCTGAAAGCTTCTTATGAGGTAATAAAAGAAACAGATCCAGAAGCATATGTTGTTCAGGGAGGACAGGCAGGGATGCAGGATCAGTTCACAAGATTTTGGAATCCTATATTTAAAAATAGCGGGTGTAATTATTTTGATATAGCAAATATTCACTCAATAAGTACAGATGAAGATAGAGAAGATTTATATGTAATAAAATTTAAATATTTTCTTAAAGAGTATAATTGTGAATCAAAACCAATCTGGGTGACAGAACTACAAATTGGAGCTTTAGCTGAAAAACCTGAAAATTTAGAAAATTTTGAAACCCTTTTAGTAAAAAGTACAGTTTTCTCTCTTTCAAAAGGAGCAGATAAGCTTTTTTATATTGATAATTGGATGTTTTGGGATAACGTTAAAGGTCAAAGGGATGAAAATATTGATGAATTATTAGATAGTTCTACGCATAAGGTTTACTTGAATTTAATTGATAAATTAAATAACTTTGAAACAATAGAAATATTAAATGAGGACTTTGAGGAGTATGAAGATGATAATCGTGGAGCTCATTCTAACATTGGTCAATATAAATTTATTAATGATAGTAAATTCGTTTATATATTATGGGGGAGAGAAAGTATTCCGTCAGAATTAGTTGGAGATGTGATTGTTACTGATATTTATGGTGAGAGTAAAGTAATGAATATTAGTGAGATAGTTTTAGATGATAGGCCGGTATTTATAGAATTAATTTAATGTTATAATAAATAAAGAGTATTATTCTTTGCAAAAAGTTTAAACCTTTGTTATTATAAGTTTGTATTTTATTTTAAAAGAATAATATTATGGCAGATCCATTAAATGCTAATCCAACATTCGATCCAAATTTACCAGTTGATCCAAATACTCCAATTGATAAGAATGCACCTGCTACTCCAGGAGATTCAAATGTTTCACCAATAAGTGATGATTCAAATATTCAAGGAGGAGCTGGGACTGTAACACCGCCTTCTATGCCAATAGATGATTCAACAATTAAACCAGTAGAACCTCCGGTTGCTGTAGCAGGAACGGAACCAAGTTTAAATCCATTAGATGATTCTAGTCAGACAGGAGGTGGAATACCAGTAGATCAGGGAGTACCTTCAACTTCTGGGACTCCATCTGATACAGGTACACAACCACCGATTGTTCCTGATACAAATATCCCGCCAGTAAGCGAGGTTGTCCAACCACCGGATACTACTTCTACCCCACCTGTATCTCCAACCGATACAAGTGGAACGCAAGTACAACCACCTGCTGATAACGTTCCAAGTAACGTACCTTCTGGAACAGATTTTACTCCTTCACAACCAGGTATAACACCTACACCTGAACCTGTATTGCCTGGTCAACCTGGGGATACAACAGGAATACCGGGTGGAGTATCTCCTACTGGAGAAGATACTGGGACCCAACCGGATGACGTAAAAAAAAACACGAACCTATAATTGAACTTCCAGATGATCTTGAAATAGGGCAGATCATAACTGTTAAAGTAAAAGTAGGAGTGAGTCCTCATGTTATGGAAGAATCACATTATATTCAATCTATTGAACTATTTGCCAATGATAATTCTTTGGGAAAAATAACTTTAAATCCAAAAGACAATAAATTTGCTGAAGCAGAATATCAGGTTCCTTATACAGCTGGTGTAAAGCTAAAAGCAGTTATTTACTGCAATGTCCATGGTAAATGGGAGAGCGAAAGGTAATTGAACATTCAGAAAATTAAAAAATAGTTAACAAAGGTTATGCAATCAAATAAGTTTTTAAGAAAATACCATGACAAATGATCGAACAAAGTTACCATATAGGAAGAATTGTGAAGGATATTTTCTTTTTAGGGATGATTCAATAGTTGCTCAGGATACAGGTAAAGGTTACGTAGAATTTCCTGGAGGTGGGATAGATGAAGGAGAGAGTCCTAAGAATGCTATTCTTAGGGAAGCGTCTGAAGAAACAGGTGCTATGGTTAAAAACCTCAAATTCGTTGAAAAAATTAATTTTGATTGGGACGAGAATTGGGCAAAAACAGAAAAGCAAAAAGGAAGATATAAACAGTATAGAGGAGAAGAAATGCATCTATTTATTGGAAAAGTGAGTAAGTTTGTTAATGCAGATGGTGATTTGAAGAATAATGATCCTGCGTTGAAGGGTAGAAAGTTTATGGAAATTAAGGAAGTTATAGAAAAAATACAGGAATTAAAGCCTTTTCCCCAAAATATGACAGGATATTATGCAAAACAATTATATTATTTGAGAAATATTAGTAGACTTTTGATGTGCGAAGCTTAATTTATTCTTCGTAATTAATTATTTTTTAGAATATTTCCTATTTCTTCCCATGCCTTTGGATCTTCACCGCCAAGTCTCCAGAAATCAATTCCACCAATTTTGTATTTTTTAGCAATTTCAATCTTTGCTTTTATGCTTTCTGAATTTTCAAACCATACTTCATGGTTATTTTTGTCTGAATCTATATATAAAAAATGCGGAGATTTAGTTAGGTCGTCAAATATTAGATTAGTATTAAATAAAGAAGAAATTGTTAGTGCTTTTTCATATGTTACATCTTCTCCAATTTCTTCAATCCAGTCGTAACCATAAAATGGTATGCCAAGATAAATTTTTTCTTTTGGGATTATATCGCTTGCATGAAGTATAACTTCTTCCACCCATTTAACTGGTGCTATAGCTCCTGCTTCAGATGTTGACCAGTGATAATCATAAGCCATAATTTTTAGTTTATCCGCAACCTTTCCTAAAGCTTCCCAATCCTGTGCTTGGGGCCCATTCCAAGTTCCTGGTTCTTCTGTTTTTGCATGGAGATGGATAGATAATAACTTATTATTTTTATGTAACTTGTCAGCTAAATCTTCCACAAATTTAGAAAAATTTTCTTTATCTTCAGCATTTAAATTTTCATAATTTAGACTTATCCCGTCATAATCCTCGACTAAAGTTAATATATCTTCTATATGTTTATCTTTTTTACTCTCATCTGAAATTATAGAAGCAAGAGGCTCCTGCTCAAATTCGTTTGATATAGTAGGTAATATTAAGATATTATTATCTTTCAAATAATCTATTATTTCTTTATCATATGTACCGGAAAAAGGTTCGATATTCCCATCTATGGTTAATTCATACCAAAAAGGTGAAATAGAGTAAAGATATTTGCTGTTGTTTCTGATGCTTTCAAATCCTTTATCCTGATCCCACCAGACTAAACTAGCAGAAACGTTTACAGATAGATCTGCTTTTTCAGACTTTTCTACTTCTAAATTAGATATTTGGATAGAATTTTTTAGGTTGCTCTTTAATTGTTCATTTACATAGGATCGTATATAAACAATAGTAGAAATAAGAGCTGCTATAGCAAATGTTTCTAGTATAAGCAAGAGGGATAGTATTTTTTCATTTTTAGTCATGGCAGTTTAGATAAAATTAATAAGTATATTTTATATGAATTTCTAAAGTGTGCAAATATTTTAAAAGATCCCCAAGATCTTAAGCCTATAGTTGAGTTGTAGAAGATACGATAGTATAATGGACATATAAGATGTAAGAATATAGAGATGAGTGAACAATGTGTAATTATAGATAGTATGAGATTTGGTAATAGAGAAAGTAGATGTTTAAGCTGTGATAGAAAATATCCAACGGTGTTTTCCTTAGGAAATGGGATGTACGCGCCTGTTTATGTACATGCAAGTAGTATAGAAGGAGTATTTATTATTACGGAAGAACCAAGAGATGTAGAGTCTACTATAAAAGTATTAGAAGGGATTGTAGTATGGGATTGTGTTCTTGTTTTAGTAACCGAATTGGGTGAAAGGGAAATCTGGCCAAATGATGATGGTATATATTTATTATCATATGGACAGCAATATAGGCTTAGACCTCCTGATGGTTATGGGGAGAGGGTAACATATATAGGAAGGCAAGAACCATAATCTCATGTTTATTATTTTGTTAGAATATAGCATTTGATTATATAATATAGAAACTATTTTGATGTAGTTAAAAGAATGTAAATGACCGAAGAATCTGAAACTCATACTAATGAGAAAACAAGATCTGCTCTATATGATTGTCTAACTCATACCTTAGGTATAGCTTTATAGGTATTCAATGATAGTAGTCGGGATTTAGAGAGTTTATATAAACCAAGTAGACTAATAGATTATCTATTATTTAGAATACATAATTTCGCATTAGGTTTACCTCCAAGTGAATGTCCTTTTTGTTTGTTATATGATGTGTTAACAAATAGCTTTGTAGGCGATATACCATTTATGGTTCATCATTCAGTAAAAGTCGGTCTTATTAGGGTTGCTCTTGAAAGATATGTACATTCTAGAGATAGGTTTATATTACCCTTTGCTTTAAAAAGTTTTGAATGGATATTTGAAGAACCTGAAAAAATTTCTATAATACCAGGTTTAAAGATATTTATTGATCGAATAGGAAAAACATTTGTTTTAAATAGAGTTGAATTAGGATATTATCGGCTAAACTTAGTGTCGTTGGATATAACAACTTATAAGGCAGGCATGTATTGTTCTTTTAAGAATACTTATAGAAAGAATTACAGGTATTCCTTATTTCCCTTTATGTGAAAGTACTTATAAAGAAATTTTAGTAATTAATAGACCTGATAATGAACAGGAAGTAATAAAAGATATAGAAGATTATATTGAAACTCTAAAAGGACTGAAATCACAAAAACGCTTTTAAAATCATTTATTAAATGCAATAATTTTAATATGAAAAAATTCTTATTAAAGCACCAAAAACTAATAATTATCTTATTCTTATTAGTATTCTTTTTTTCTACAAACTTACTTTGTTTTTTTATCAAATCCTCTTTTGATTACAATAAACCTGTCGGACATGAATATTCAAGTGCAGAAGTTTTAAATTTTCCAAAGGATTTTCTGTGGGGAGCTGCAACAGCTTCTTATCAGGTAGAAGGTGGAAATATTTACAGCAACTGGTGGAAGTTTGAACAGGAAGAGGGAAAAATTAAAAATGGAGATAGGACTGATGTTGCTCTTGATCACTATGATTTATACGAACAGGATTTCGATTTAATGAACCAGATGAATTTAAATTCATACAGATTTTCAATTGAATGGTCAAGGATTGAAAATGAAAAAGGAGTATTTAATAATGAAGAAGTTGAGCATTATAAAAATGTAATTATTGCTCTTCGTAAAAGGGGAATTGAACCAATGGTAACTTTGTGGCATCATTCTCTACCAACATGGTTTGAGAATGAAGGAGGATGGGAGAAGGAAGAAAACATTAAGTATTATGAAGAATATGTGAGTTTTGTTTTAAAAAATCTTTCTGATGAAGTAGATTTTTGGCTGACTATGAATGAACCTATGGCATATATTAGCTGTGGCTATATTTCTGGGAAGTGGCCTCCAGCAAAACAGGATATTTCAAAAGTTAAGCCATTATTTTCAAATTTAGTTCAAGCTCATAAGAGAGCTTATGAAATAATTCATTCAAATGATAAAAATGCAAAAGTTGGAATTGCTGAACATTCATCGTATGCTGTTCCTTATCATAAAAATAATCTAATAGAAAACGAAGCTACATATATTATTGACTATTTTTGGACTCATTATCTTCTTGAAAAAGTGAAAGGAGAATTAGATTTTATTGGACTGCATTATTATTACCGACAATATATAAATATTGATTTGGTAAAGAATTTAGCAAATCAAAGTTTAGCCGATTTTGAAGAGCAAAGTATGGATAGATCATACTATCCGGAAGGATTATTTGAAGTTCTTATGAGAATGAAAAAGTACGATTTGCCTATATATATAACAGAAATAGGAGTGCCTGATTATCATGAAATTGATAGAGATCAATTTATAAGAGAGCATTTAATTGAAGTTCATTATGCTTTGCAAGCTGGTGTTGATGTAAAAGGTTTTTACTACTGGGCGTTACTTGACAGTTTTGAATGGAATGAAGGGTATGATGCAAAGTTTGGCCTTATTGCAGTGGATTTAGAAACTCTTAAGCGGAGTATTAAACAGGAATCTTGGGAATATGCAGAAAGTGCAAAATGCAGCTGCGTAAAACAAGTTGGTAAATAAAAAAGTATTAATTTTTGCCTCCGTTATATCTACTTAATAACCTTTAAAATCAATATTTATATTTGAATATTTAAGAAATGTTTTTATTTGATGGTTTAAATTTAAGAGTGGATTAAAAAAATGGATGGTTCAAAAAGACTTGCGTCTTAAATCACCATCCATTTGCAGTTTACTACAAACTAATATTCAAAGTCAAGTAAAAAACTATAAATCTGAGTACATAATGTAACCAAGTATATATTAATGATTAATACTACAAGTTAAATTATTATTCCCTTTCCTAATATCACTTCATGAAGCTTAAGTTTCTGAATTATGCGTGAGTGAAACGATTCTAACTTGTTATAATAGTTATATTTATCTAATAATCCCTAAAATAAATTATAATGTTATATTTATATTAACATTATAATATTTAAGAAGTAATTGTATCTGTTAGGCTAAATTTAAGAGGGTATGAAAAAAAGTGGATGGATCAAAAAGACTTGCGTCTTAAATCACCATCCATTTGTAGTTTAATACAAACTGTTATAGAAAGTCAAGCAGAAATTAATTAAACTGTGTATATAATATGAACAAGTGGGTAATAATGATTATCATGAAAGAGGCTACCTCTATATTTGATATATATCGGAAGAATAATTAGTAGATTTAAAAAGTGGACGGATCAATTCAACCGAAGTCTCACTTCACCGTCCATTGTTAAGGTACCATATAACAGGTATATAAGTCAAGAGGAATTATTATGTATCGATTATAAAATTGAAACATATTAGAGAAACGGTTCATATTGTAAAAGGATTGTATGATGTAATTATATTTATATTTTAATTTCTTCACCTAATACTACCTCAGGACTTATAAAATTAATGTCTAATATAGCTTTTGTATATGCAAATATGTCTCTAGTCTGCAAATACAAAATATCTGGATATGAAGATAAATCAGATGAGATACCAATTGAATTTACACCAAGTGAATTGCATGTATATAAAGCTCTTGTTAGATGAAAACTTTGAGTAATAAGAATTGCTTCATTTAATCCAAAGATAAGTTTTGCTCTTATGCAGGTATCGTAGGTTCTTCTTCCAGCATAATCTGGCTGTAAATCTTCTCTTGGGATTCCGTTTTCTATTGCATAATTTATCATTACTTCTGGCTCGTTATAATTTTTGTATCTATTGTCCCCTGACATAATAATTTTCTCAATTTTTCCTGATTTATATAAATCAATAGCTACTTTGAGCCTATCTCTTAAGATTGGTGAAGGGGTATAGCCTGATAATACGCCAGCGCCAAAAACAATAGCAACTTTTCTTTTTGGTAAATCTGAAATATCATTATATATATTTTTAGTTTGGCGTTTGTTTTCTATTGTATATAGAATGATTGGAAATAGAATAAAAATCACAGCAAGAGTTAAAGATATTTTTATTATTTTCTTAAAAGGAGATTTAAGAATTTTCATAAGAAATTATATTTTGTAAGTTTTAAATTTATAAAATATTTATTAAAATATATAACGTAAATTATATCAAAATGAAACGAGATAATATCTGGCTTGAACAAATAATGTATGATTTATGGGAAGATCATTTTAATGATATTCCAAGGAGAAATTTTGTTCTTATTAAATTTGGGAAAAAGGCAAAAAGACAGCTTGGTTCTATAAGATGGGTAAAAAATGATACAAAAGTCAAAAAATTATTAACTAAAAAGGAAGCAGAAATTGTAAACCAAGATGATAGCCGTATTACACTTATTACTATTACTTCCTTATTTAAGGATCCCAAAGTACCGGAGTATGTGGTGAAAGCGACAATTGTGCATGAAATGATACATTATGCTCATGGTTTTTTTTCTCCTTTAAAACAAATGTATATTTATCCCCACGAAGGGAGTATTATACGTAAAGAAATGGAGCAAAGAGGATTAACAAGTCTTTTAAAAAGAAGCAAGAAGTGGCTAAGGTATAAATGGAAAGGATTTATATAATTATTTAAATATTAGAAATTGAATTATGACAAATATAGATATTCATACTCATCCTTTTCTGTTTCAATATAATCGGGGGAGAAATATTAATGATGTTTCTATAAAAGGTAATCCTATTTTCGATAAAATATTGAATATTATTCAGCACCATACAAATGTCTATAAACCTCAGTCTAATATTATGCAGATGGCAAAAGGAGATATTAAATGTGTGTTTATATCTATAACTCCGATTGAACGTGAATATTATTTAGGAAAAGATTTCAGCCAAGGTATAAACGGTATAAAAAAGTATTTAGCTAAAGTCGGTAATAAAATTACTAGTAAGAATAGTCCTTTGAGAGTAATTTTGGCCATGTATGTAACTTCATTTCCTTATTCAAGGATAAGAACTTTCCAATCAAAGGAATACGATTATTTCGAAGAATTTAAGAAGGAGATGAGATTATGTTTAAAATATAACGATAAATTATTGAATTACACAGATGAAAAATGTGATAAAATAAAATATTCTCTAACAAGAAATTACGATGAAGTAAATAGTATTCTAATTTCAAAAAATAAAAATTATAAACATTTAGCTTTTGTATTAACACTTGAGGGGGGACATATCTTAACAGGAGGAAGCAGAGAATATAAAACAAATCTAGATACTATGCTTGAAAGAGTTTGGTATCTAAAAAATAAACTTTCTTATCCAGTTTTCTTTATAACATTAGGTCATATATTTTATAATGGTTTATGCGGTATATGCCGAAGCCTTCCTGATAATAATTACTGGATAGCAGATCAGGAGTATGGTATGAATAGAAAGATAAGCCGAGAAGGAGATATTGTAATTAAAAGATTGCTGAATGTTGATAATAAAGATAAAAGCAGAATTCTGATAGATATAAATCACATGAGTTTACAAGCAAGAAGGGATTATTATTATAAATATATAATCCCATATAATCAAAAAAATAGAGAGAATAAAATTCCAATAATAGCAAGTCATACGGCGTACTCGGGGATAAAATCTTTTAGGGAAATGGAGAAGATAACAGGGAATGAAATAAAGGGTGTTCGTATGGGTGGTAGGAAATATTTTTGCGGATCTCATAATCTTACTGATGAAGATATAAGATACATAGATGACAGTGAAGGATTGATAGGTTTAATTCTTAGTAAGAGATTTTTAGCTTCCAGAAGGAGAATTAAATCGATAAAGAACAAAAAAGATCCTTTAGAATGGGGTAATATTATTTCGACTCATATAAGACTTATGATAAGTGCAATGTTAAATTCTAAAAAGAATATTTTAATAGTAGATAAAAGAAAAGTTTGGGATAGAATATGCATAGGGTCTGATTTCGATGGATTTGGAGAAACTCCGGAACCGTTTAATAGTGCTGAAAAAATGCCTCTACTTAAAGAGACATTAATACAGAATTTAAAAGATGATAGAGATTTTAGAGATTTGCTTTTTGGATTAGATACAGAGGAAATTGTAGATAAGTTTATGTTTAAAAATGCATTAAATTTTTTAAAAAGAAATTATTAAGCCTTGTTGCTTAAGATATTGATAAAATGATATAATATTTTTATGAGATTTTTCTTAAATAACCGAAATACTAATAATAATCCTTACTCGTAAGGAGTAGTATTTTGGCTATTTAAATAAAGGGACTACTCCGAAAGGGGTAGTTTTTTTATATAGCCGTAGATTTTTTCAGATGTACGAAGTGAATATAGAAAAAATTGTATCGATATATCCTGTAGAATCTCTAACAAGATCTACAGGACTAGCAAATCTTGCTAAAACATTTCACTCTGTTTATGTTTTAGAGATTTGTTTGGGTAATCCCGTTGAAGCGAACGTAGCGAGCTTTCTATTGGATGTGATTTAGGAAAGAATAAATTTAGAAGTTGAATTTTGAAAATGCCTGGTAGCGCAATTGGTAGAGCATCCGGCTTTTAACCGGACGGTTACAGGTTCGACTCCTGTCCAGGCAGTATTTAATTTCCTAGTGATTTTAGATGTATAATTGAAATAAACAAATATTATTTTGCAAAGTGGCTAAGAAATGAAGAAGAATAAAAAAACAATTATAAACTTTTTTGGTGGTTCAGGTTCTGGTAAATCGTTTTTAATTAAGTCGTTGTCTAAGAATCTTAGAAATGTCTCTATAACCGTTGTCCCAGCAGACGCGTATCTTAAGACAAATAAATACGATGATTTCTTAGAGTATCTTAAATCTAATCATTATGAATGGGATCTCTTATTAAGACATTTATCAAAGGATATTGGTGAAGAATTTACAATACCGTTTTTTGATTTTAATAAGTTTAAACGTTTAGATAAGAATGATGGAATTATACTAAAGATCAATAAGATAATAATAATAGACAGTGTTATTCCCTTTCCTTATGCTGACTATTATATTTATATAAAAACATCAAGTGAAATAAGGAAGAAAAGAATTCTACATCGAAATAAGAAAGGGAATGTGGATTATTGGAGAGACTATATTATGAAGAATTGGGAAAAATTAGAGAAGATAAATAATGCTAAACTAACTGATAATATCTCTGTAGACCTTGTTATCAATGGTGATATGAGTGAAAGTTATAATATTGATAAGATAGAAAAACTCCTTATAGAAAAGAATCTGCTAGATCGGAATAAATTCAAAAAGTTAAGCAAATTAGACAATACTAAAGTTTAATTTTGTAAAAAGTGTTCTTAGAAGGTTTATATCTACTTGGAATGTAATTTTTCTGTTCAGAAATATGTCGTAGAGAGGCAGTTCAATAGACTCACTGCAGGCAGTTAATATGTATAGTAAAGTGATGTCACAAAGGAACAGAAATGAAGGTTTTACTTGTGTTCTCATAGACAAGTAAATAGCAGATAGATATAATTTGAATATGAAAATTCTTCTCATTGGTGCTATGCCAAGTGAAAATAAATATATAATTGATTCACTCAAATTAGTAAAGACTGAATTACTAGAAGGATTCTTTCCACTTTATTATAAGAAACTACGTAATAAAGAAATTTTTTTAGTCCAATGTTATGTAGGAACAATAAACGCCTCAGCAGCTAGTGTGCTTGGAATACAAAAAATCAGGCCAGATCTTGTTATTAAAGTTGGATGTGTTGGTGCAAATTCTTTGAGGATAAAGAAAAATTCTTTGTTAGTACCCACATTGTTTTTTCATACTGGAGCATGGATAACAAGATCGTACATGGATAATAAACCTATTGCTGATTCTTCCTATTGGCAAATACTATTCGGAGATAAACCTGATCAGAATAGTAGAAAAAATTTAGGTGGTATTCCATTTATATTTTTTCCGGATAGAAAATATAATCAGAAATACAAATCTGTATTAAAAGCTCTTAATAAAAAATACATTGAAGCTGCATTAGGAAGCGGTGATATGGTTATATATGATAAGAAATTCATTAAAAATATACAGAATAAAATTGTCGGAGTAAATAAATTATGGTGTTCAGATAACGAAACGTATCCTATTGCCCAGATATGTTATATAACTAAAACTGCTTTTATGGGGATTTTTTTTGTTGCGAGTAGTGACTATGATGATATAGATGGTTATAATCCTAAGAATATAAATTATCAAACAAAAAAAACAATTGTCCCTATTGTTAAGGAGTTCGTCAAAAAAGTTTGAGCAGAAAATTCTATTTTATAAAATTAGGACTAAATTCTATTTTTCTATTTAGAGACATAATAAAAATTAATAGTATTTTAAAAGATTAGAACTGACTGTATTTCAAAACAATACTCTAAAAGTCTCGAGAAGAATGTGGTATAAAGTATTTTTGTTATTTTGAATATCCAGAAAGTATTTATATTATAAATATTGTTTCTTGTTAATATTTCTTGGTTTAAAATTCTTAATTATTTCTCTTGTTTTTTACGTTTTCTTTTCTTATACTATTAGTATATGGTACCTCCAAAATTTAATACCAAATACATTCTTTTCAGTATTGCTGTAGTTGGTCTTATTATTAGTTTAATTTGGCTTTATGAAGAGAAACTCAGACCAAGAGTAAGGCTTGATCCGCCAGTGAATTTACCGGAATTTGGAGTTAGTTATATTTATTCAACAACAGATTATTTAAAGTTTTTAGATGATGCCAAAAAAGATTTGGAAGAAATCAAAGATTCCAACTTTTCCGACATAAAGATAACTTTTCATTTTGATCAAAATAATACTACTTCTTCAATTCTTGCTGAAGAAGCTGCTAAAGTTGGGATTTATCCTGTAGGTCAATTAGTTGGATATAGTTACAAACCTCTGGACAGAGCTTTTAATAGTGACGAAATGACTTATTGGTTGGGATTTACTAAAAGTATTGTAAAAGAAAATAAAAATATTATTTACTTCTGGGAAATCTGGAATGAACCAGATATTGCAAAGTTTCGTTATGGAACACATCAAGAATATTTCGAGCTTTTGAAACAGACATACTTAGTAATAAAGAAAGAAAACCCTAATGCCAAAGTGATATTTGCAATAGGATGTGTAGATAGCAATGGTGTTGATTTTTTAAATGAAGTCTTAGAACTAGGAGGCGGGGATTATTTCGATATACTTGGTTTTCATCCTTATGCAGGAAATCCTTATATTAGAGAAGATGTTTTTATAAGTTCTATTGAAGAAATTAAAGAAGTTCAAAATAGTAATAACAATAAGTGGCCACTTTGGATAACTGAAATTGGAATTCCGACAAGCGAGGTCAGTGAACAGGAACAGGCGGACTTAGGAGCTATGGTTTTTCAAAAGGCTCGTGAAGAAAATATACCAGTTATCTGGTTCTATTATTCAGATAAACAGGCACCAGGAAATACTTTAGAATCAGGGTGGGGTTTAATACGTGAGGACGGAACAAAAAAGCCTTTGTTTGACGCATTAATGGAGATAATTAAATAGTGGAATATAATATTGTTCTAACAGCAACTACCAAATTAATTTATCTATTCGATTTAACTGTTTAATATTTACGTTCTGTTCTATATAAATATGTCATAGAGGGGCAGCAGTTTCCTTAGATTTGAAAGTATGAGCAACTTAAAGAAAGTTACTTTGAAAAGAAATCAATTATTTCATTAATATAAATCTGATTGGCTGTCTTTTTATCTTTTCCATAAATAGAAGAAAATGTATGATTTGCTCCATTAATTACCTTTTTAGTAGCATTAGCGGAAGAATATACTTCAAATAACTCATCTTGAAATTTTTTTGGAACAAAACCATCTTTTGTCCCTTGAAGAAAAAGGAGATCTCCTCTAAAAGTCGATGCTGATTTAGATATAACTTCACTTTCAGGAATAGTAGATATTATTGGCCTATCTTTCAATACTGATCTTATTCCAGAGTTACATAAAACAATTTTTTTGATATTTGAAAATCCATTAACCAGTGTAGATAGTAATGTTCCTCCGATTGAATTAGCTACGATATAAAGCTGAATATTCTTCTTTTGGAAGTATTTTTTAGCATTTAGATTAATATTACTTATGGCATCAATAATGTCCTGCCTCTCTTCTGAAAATGTTTTATTCTCAAATGCTAGATATTTGTTCTCTTTAGAAAGTTTCTTAAATCTATCCCAGTTCCTTGAAGTTGATATATAAACCACATGGGAGATGCCTTTCTTTAGAAGTGTATTTCCAAGTAGAAAAGATTTAGATCCTGTATCTCCAGACTCACCGAATGCCCCATGAATATTTATAAATACAATATCCGTATCTTTATCCGATTGTTTTACTGATAGTAAAATTCTATATTTCTTATAACTACTTGTTAGGCATACATTCATCTTTGTATTATATAGTTGTTGATTATTTTTAGAAAGTGATTTGATGTTATAGTTTTAGGAAGCTAACTACTAATAACAGAATTTTAGTATATGAATATAATTAACATCTTTTTCTATTAACAAACTTTACTATCTCAACCCATGAAATTGCTATTAAACCTATTCCGATTTGTAGTAGAAGAAATTTTGGGGCTAAAGGTACTGTCTCAATTATCTCATTGAAAAAAGGAAGGTAAAGAGAAGCAATTAAAATTATAAAACCATAAAAACAAGCTCCAAGCAACCATTTGTTATTTAGAATCCCTTTGATTCTTATTGGATATCGTAAACTCTTGAAAGAGAAGATGTATATTAGGTCAATTGTAGCGATGGAGCCGAAGGTTATTGTTCTAGCGAGACTAAGATCGTGAGAATTGTTAAAGGATATGTAAAATACGATTAGACCTAGAATACCAATAATAATGCTTACTCCAATAATAATAGCATAAGTATGCTTGTCAAGGATTACTCTCCCTTTTTTATTATGTAGATTATCGTGGTTCATAAGATCTGTATCTTTTGGTTCGAAGCCAAGTGCTATATCAGGAGGACCATCGCATATTAAATGAATTAAAAGAATTTGAGCAACAGTTAGTGGCATGGGTAGACCTAAAAGAATTGCTCCAAAGATAATTATGATTTCAACAAAAGAGTCAGATAGGACGTAAGTAACAACTTTTTTGATATTAGCAAAAACCAGTCGGCTTTCTTCAATTGCTTTTATAATAGTGAGAAAATCGTTATCCATCAAGATTAGGTCACCTGATTCTTTTGCTAGATCAGAAGAGTTTCCCATAACTATACCTATATCAGCCCGTTTAAGAGCCTGTGCATCATTTACACCATCGCCTGTCATAGCCACTATTTCTCCTTTTTTTTGGAGAATTTGAACAATCTTTAATTTGTGATGAGGAGTAACTCTAGTAAATAAAATTATTTTATCAAATAAATTTTTCAGATCTTTCTCTGGCAATTTATCTAGTTGCGATCCTTCTATTACATTTACCTTTGTAATATTAAGATTAAGTTCGTTTGCTATTTTAATTGCTGTAGCTTTGTGGTCTCCTGTAATTATTTTTACCTTTAGTCCTGCTTTTTGTGCAAGTTCAATTGTCTCTCTTGCTTCAACTCTGAGAGGATCTTCTATAGCTATAATTCCGTCCCACTTAAAACCATCCAAATTTTTTAAGTCTTTTCCTTCTTTTGATGCAAATGCGATAAGTCTAAGTCCAGCTTTTGTGAAGTTGGTGATCTTTTCTTCAATATTAATTTTCTCACTAGAAGATAAGTCACAGAATTTTATAATAATATCAGGAGCACCTATTACGTAAGCGAATTCTTTATTTCTTAATTGTCCTACAGTTAAAGAATATTTCCTTTCACTAGTAAACGGTTCTTCATATTTTTGAACAATTTCGTTGTGAATCTTATTAAATTGGTGAATATAGTTTTTTTTGATATATTCCCATAAGGCTACTTCAAGATTTGTCCTCTGTTCATTTGATAGGATTGTTGCTGAAACGATTCTTTCTTCATTTATAAAATCTGCTTTTACGACTTTCATATCTCCCTCTGTCAATGTTCCTGTTTTATCTAAGCATAAAACTGTAGTAGAACCAAGAGTTTCAACTGAAAGTAGTTTCTTTATAAGTCCTTTTTGTTTTAATATTCGATTTGCAGCAATGGATAGTATAACAGTAAGCGCAATAGGTAGACCTTCCGGAATTGCTGCTATCGAAAGAATTACAGATATTCTGATCATTTCAGTTGCTTTGTTTCCAATAAGAACACCAATTACAAAAATTATTGAACATAAGATTAAAATAAATAAACTAAGTTCTTTTGAAAGTTTTTCAAGAGAAACCTGAAGTGGAGTTTTTACTGATTCTATTGTTATTAGGCTCTTTCCAATCTGCCCAAGTTGAGTTTCCTTACCGATGTTTTGTACCTTCATTAGTCCTTCTCCAGAGATTACATCTGTTCCCATGAATAGTTTATTGTCCTTTATTGCATTTTTACTTATTGCTTCTTCTTCTCCTGTGAGAATAGATTCCTTAACTAGAAAACTTTTTCCTTCTAAAAGAATTCCATCAGCAGGGATTTTATCTCCAGCTCCCAATACTACTATATCTTCAGGAACTATAAATTTTAAATTTAACTTTTTTCTTATACCATCTCTAATTACAATACATTGCGGAGTAATTAGCTTCTTGAGCGATTCGGAAGTTCGGAAGGCTTTATACTCTTGGATAAATCCCATTATAACATTTAAGACTATAACTGATTCTATAAGGATAAAATCAAAGTATTCTTTGTAGAGAAGTGATATAAAACTTACAATAAATAAAATATATATAACTGGACTTTTAAGTTGTGAAAATAAGATCGAAAGCCATGTTATTTTTTTATCTTTAGGCAGAATATTGAAACCAGTTTTCTCTCTGATTTGAAAAACTTGATTTGTTGTAAGACCTTTATGAATCTGCTTATTTATCATCATTCAAGTTATTATAATAAGTTATTATAACAATAGAAAGTAGAAATTTGAATATAATTCTTCTATTTAGGAATATATCAGAGAGAGGTATATATAAAGATTCGGTCTATCCATGGAATTTAGCTATGGTATGCATTCGATAGGGAGCTATGTCAAATGACATGGTGAGTCTAAGTCCAGTGGTTCTGCAGGATACATAGTTTAATAACTGATATATACGTATTCTCCTCTATCAACATTGATTTTATATTTTCCTGCACAAAGACTACTTTGTGTGTAGGATTCGAATTAACTTTTTGGAATATATACTTTTTTACAATCCCCCTTTTTATCTTTATAGACCATAACTTCATTAAATTGACTTATATCAATATTTTTATTTATATTTCCGGTACGAATAATAAATATTTCTGGAGAAGGATTATATAGATGAGGGTATGTATTTAAAACAAAAGTTGCTAAAGGAGAATGATAAATTGGTTTCATAAAATTATTATTTGAAATGATTAAATATGCATAACATCCTGTTATAATAACAGTAAAGATTGTAATCACTGATGATAGTATATTAATAAATTTACTTTTATATAATAAACAGATCTCAACAAAGATAAAAATAAATACTGGAATTATCCAGATGTTATATCTTGAAGGACCGTTTGTTCCATGGTTCCAATTCAATGTGAAGGTTGATAAAGCTGCTTCCAAAGGGATCGTTAAACATAATCCTAATATTGTTATTATATGATCTTTGCTTATAGATTTTTTATTTTTGAATAGTTTAAATAATAACAGAAATAAAAAGAAAAGTGTTCCTATGAATAGGAAAGGAAGATATGGGAATACACCTATATTTAGGTCAATAAATAACTCTTGAAGTCTTAATAATGAAAAGTTATCTATATTTGCTGCACCTATTTGATAAATCATATTGAAGGTACCAAATTTTATAAAATAAAAAAGTAAAGGAAGAAGAGCGAAAAAGATAGAAATAATCATTATCATCTTATTAAATTTATTTTTTTTATTAAATTGTTTATCAAGTAATATATAGATGAAAAGGAAGAAAAACAAAATAATAATTGGCTGATTTTGAGTAGATGCTATTGCTGCTGGAATCTATGTCATTATTGTAGATTTTCTTTTTAATCCTATTAATGAAATTATTACAAAACAAGCAGAGAATAATTCAGGATGAGGCCAAAAAATAAACCAAAGAATAGGATTGATAACAAAATTAAAAAAGAAAACAACTTTATAAAAAGTTTTAATTTCTGAGAGGAAAAGTATTCCAAAGATTGAAATTGAAAGTAATATTGCATTAAAAACTTGAAATGAATAAAGTTCATAGTCAACAATGGAGAGTATTTTTTTCAGTGGCATAGTCATAAAAGAATATAACCAGAAGTGATAAGAATAATTTTTGTTATCTTTATCTTCATAATATCCTGTATAAGCTATATTTTTATCCCAAATGATCATATGTTTATCTTTATCCCTCTCAATGAGATATTGGAAATGATTGATATCTTCATTTAAGAGGTTCGCAGAAAAGTGATTTGAGAATGATTCAAGCATTAAGAAATATTCTGCTCCATCGCCTTTAATTCTTGGTTTAATTATGAAACTTGATCCGATTAAAAAAGTACAAGTAATGAGGAATAAAATTACTTCAATAGGATGCTGTTTTAGAAATTTAATAAATTTACCTGATATCATAAATAATCATACATTAGTTATTAATATATCATAAAAATATTAATATATAAATCTTATGTTCAGGTTGCATACATCTTACGAATTTAAGGTGCCAAATTTTAACTTGTTAAACATCTCAATCGGTGTCAATAATCCTAAACTTTCATGTGGTC
>Ga0315294_10001585_pt1 | contig 24859 bp, 27 predicted proteins | sample YL17G13_40_MG_FD_203626 | JGI IMG/M metagenome (GOLD analysis project Ga0315294, IMG submission 203626) | Sediment microbial communities from Yellowstone Lake, YNP, Wyoming, USA - YL17G13_40 | ecosystem: Environmental > Aquatic > Freshwater > Lake > Sediment | place: USA: Wyoming | collected...
AGGCCTGGGAAACGAGTTATATAAGGAGAGCCCTTCTCGTGCTGTTCACCTATCTCGCCATAGGATTCTATCTGCAGGCGATCAGCATACCACAGCCCTGGTTCAATGCGCTGGTCCCGGCGGTCGCGTTCATGCTATCCACGCTGACGCTCCCATTCTTCAAGAGATTGTGGCTGAGATACGCCTACAAAAATGAAAAAAGATGAAAATATGGGCTCGGAAGCTACCTAGAAAATCATCCTGCCGTCGGTAGTCATTCTGGAGCGTTTTCCTCATCGCCCTTTATTTTATTGGTAAAATGTTTTAAAAACAGCCCTTTTATTCATAGTATGGCGTTCGATTTTCTCGGTTCAGTGCTGGGGAGGAAGAAACCTGAGCAGCCTGCGCCCGCAAAACCCCAAACAAAGGAGCTCCGGGCAGACGACGTCCTTTCGTGGCTGGAGTCCCAGGTATCAGGGGGATTGGAGGCCGAAAGGAAGAGATTCAGCTCGATTTCCGGTGACCTCCTCAGGCTCCTCAAGGACCTCCAAAGGATAACCGAAAGCATCAGGAAGAGGGGCTTCGAGGAGGGCGACAGGACCTATGCGGCCATAAACATGATAAAGGACACGTGGGCAAAAAAGGCTGCCATGGGTTTATCCTCCTACTGGAGGGAAGGATGGGAGGACAAGACAGCGCAGGGAAAAGTCGACTTCCCCGCGTTCAGGGAGCACTACCACGGAACCGTGAGGCTCATGAACGAGATCACCATGATACCTAAGCAGAAGATAGTCCTGCAGAGGTACTTCGAGGATGAGAGCAGGCAGATGGCAGCTGTTCTGAAGTCTATCGGCGCGGCGATGGAGCAGATGAAGTCGTCCATCGAGGCGGCAGGGGCCATGAAGAGCACGGATAAGATAAAGGCCATGCTGGATAATTTCGCCAAATTGGAGAAGGAGGAAAAGGCGCTGAAGTCAGGGGTCAGCGAGAAGAGCTCTGGAATCATCAGCAAGAAAAGGGATATTGAAGCCCTAGAAAAGAAGCTCAAGATGATAGATGAAAAAGCCGAATGGAAGGAAATGGTGGAGCTCGACAGGAAAATGAAGGACAGCCTGGAGAGGAAGGATGATATCGAGAACGAGATCGCTGAAAGGCTGGGCTCCATGAAGAGGGTCTTCAAGCTGTTCGCGCATGAAGCCAGGGACCTGAAGAAGGACGAGAAGAGGATTCTTGAGGACATGTCGCATTCGCCTGTGAAGACGTTCCTCTCGGAGGATCCGCAATCAATAGAAAATATCCTGGGAAAGATGAAAGCTGACATCGAAAATGGAAGCTTCAGGCTTTCGGACAAGGACAGCGGCAAGACGCACAGGCTTGATGAAATGCTTGAAAAGGGCTGGGCTCCTGGGATCAGAACGGAACATGAAAGAACGCTGGCTGATTCAGACGATGCAAAAAGGAAGCGCGACGAGATAAAGGTCGTGGTGGAGAAGAGGGAGACGGAGCGCATGCTGGAAAAGGCCGAAGTAGAGGCCGGCATGCTGCGCAGGGATAGATCGGAGCTGGAGAAAAGGCTGGAGGAAAGGGAAAGAATCACGAAGGAAAAGAAGGAAGAAATCTCGGATACCATCAAAAAGGATTTCGGAAAGGAAGTCAGAATCATATGAGTGTGATTCGGATGCAGGAAAAAGCCGTAAAGCTGGAAAGCGGGCACAGGATGCCCGTGCTGGGCCTTGGGACATGGCAGATGGCGGGGAAGGTCTGCGAAGAAACGGTGAGGAAGGCGCTGGAACTTGGATACAGGCACATAGACACAGCCGAGGCCTATGGCAACCAGAAGGAGATCGGCAGGGCCATGAAAGGGTTTGACAGGCCTGAGCTTTTCCTTGTCTCGAAGGCATGGACCTCGAATCTGGGCAGGGATAAAATAATCAGGGCATGCGAAAGGACGCTCAGGGAACTGGGAACATCTTACCTGGACCTTTACCTCATACACTGGCCGAATGAGTCGGTTCCCATTTCAGAAACGATGGCGGGAATGGAGGAGCTGGTGAAGAGCGGGATGGTTAGGAGCATCGGGATAAGCAATTTCGATGCGAGGCTGACAAAGGAGGCCATGGACGCTTCAGGGATTCCGGTGAGCGTCAATCAGGTGGAATTCCACCCCCACCTTTACCAGAAGGAGCTTCTCGGGTTCTGCAGCAAGCATGGAATCGTCGTGACGGCATATTGCCCGCTTGCAAGGGGGGAGGCGCTCACGGACGCCACTATAATGGAAATCGCAGAGAGTCATGGGAAGACTCCCGCGCAGGTCTCATTGAGATGGCTCGTCCAGCACGGCCTGGTCGTCATCCCAAAAACGGTTTCCGAAGCCCACCTGAAAGAGAACATGGACATCTTCGGCTGGCGCCTCTCCGCAGCGGACATGAAAAAGATAGACTCCATAGGCATCTCAAAGAGGCAGGTCAATCCCGTTTACACGAACGTCCCATTCTTTGTCGTCAGAGCCGCGCAGAAGTTCCTTCACTAAATCCGGGCTTGCATCCTGGGTAAAAGTTAAGCTTGAACTCCTTTGAAACGATGATGAACTCGTAGTTCTGGATTATGTCCGAGAATTTCTCCTTGATATCGAACATTGTTTCCTGAAACCTGTCATAATTCTCGAGTTCGAAGTCAAGCTCGAAATCCCAGGCGCCCATGACCCTCTGCGGCCACACAGCCTGCGGAAGGGATGAGCAGTAGCTGACGAATTGGTTCAGCCTTTCCTTCGTCGAACTCGCGAGATAGACGATTGCCTTGCAGAATACGTTCCCCATCGTCTTCGGGTCCAGGTGAACCTTGTAGGCGAGGATTATATTATCCTTCTCCATCTTCCTCAGCCTGTACTGAACAACCCTTGGTGTGGTTTTCAGCTGCGCAGCGATTTCCCTTACAGGCATCCTGGCATTGTTTGCTATAATTTTCAATATCTTCAGGTCAAGTTCCTCCACCCTTTCGAGTTTGTCGGCTGACGTATGATAAACCACGCTCCTCCTCTCGTGTGCTGGTACATCACCCAGATACTCCCTAACATGATGCGCAAGATAGAGCGTTATAGTCATCGCCTTTTCCTGGACATGCTGGGAGAATCTGTTCATCATATTCTGCACCTCGTCGTCGAACTCGTTCACATTCCTCACAATGTAGCTCACTATCATGTCCCAGCGGCCCGTGCAGGTCACGACCCACTCGGTCTTTTCATGTTTTCTGAAATACTCGCCGATTTCCTCGAGCTTCTCCCTGTCAACATTGCGCAGGCGCAGGTAAAGCTTGTACTTGACGACGCCAAGCTTGAAATAGTTGACTATCGTATGGAACTTCAGGATTGCCCCCCTTTCGACCATCCTGCCAATCCTGTAATTGACGACTTCCTTGCTGAGCCTCACCTTCCTGCCAATTTCGGCATTTGACTGTCTGGCATTCTTGTCGAGCTCGTACAGGATTTTCCTGTCCTTGATGTCAAGTTTATCGTTATTTTTAACCATATTTTATCTTTTTAACTTCATTAAGATTTAAATTTGTTAATAAGATAAAAAAATTAATAATTTATTTTAAATATTATCAGATCCTTATTCGCAGCTGTTAAGTTAAAAAAAGGTTTATATGCACAATTTAGACCTGGAGCTAGTGGGGTCACAGTTGAAGGATGTATGGATAGAGGTAAGCCAGTCCTGCAACCACAGGTGCAGGAACTGTTTCCAGGCAACCGAAAAAGGCATCGACGGCGACCCGGACAACTTGACGGATGAGCAGCTTCTGGACATTGTAAACCAGGCCATCGAAATGGGCGCGAATGAGATCGGGATACCCGGAGCAGGAGAACCATTTCACCCCAAAAATGTAAAAACACTGTTCAGAATAATAGACAACAATTTCAAGAAGCATGTCCACACCACAATCTTCACACACCTCGGCTTCTTTGATGAAAGACTTGTCAAAAGGCTGGACAAATATGGGGACAGGATAACACTGCTGGCGAAGTTCAATACCTTCAGAACGGGCGTTCAGGACTGGTTCGATGACGCGAAAGGCTACGGGAAAAAGCGTAACGAAATTCTGGAGCTGCTATTCAAATACGGGTTCAACGATGGAAAGAGGCTGGGATTCGTAACCTCGGTGATGACATTCAACCACGACGAAATCCCGGAGATATTCAGGTACTGCAGAAGAAACAACATCATCGTCGATTTTGACCCGCTTCTGCCAAGGGGAAGAGGGGCCAACAGCCCCCTTAATCCCACTGGCGAGAAATTGAAAGCGATGTACGAACTCATTTCAAAAATTGACAGGGAAGAATTCGGGAACGACTGGGAACCCACCTGCAATTATATAGGGCCGTACGCCTGCAACAGGTATAAGCATCATATCTATGTAACGAAGACCGGAAACGTCCATCCATGCATAGGCTCTGTGCATGTCATCTTGGGCAACGCCAAAAAGAAAAAACTGAAAGATATTTGGGATTCTGCTGAAATGAAGATAATCCATTCAAGGGAATATGACGGAAAATGCCTGGATTGCGCATTATTCATCGGAGACAAGTGCAACTGCTGCCTCGGCAGATATACACAAAACCTTAGCAACAAGAACCTTCTGAGGACAGGGAAAGTACACACAATCGGATGCTGGGGATTCAAGGAGAAATCGCGCAGGCCTCAGATTAATAATTATTTATCATAGTTGCTTTATATACCTTCTATTTTGTAATTTTGATAAAAAATTAAACAGAAAATTTTATATATTCTCCTTTTTACTATTCATAACTAAGAGGTGAAAAAATGAACGTGCTGGAGTTTGCAGAGGAACTTGGGAATAAAAGGGGAGAGTGCAGGGCAGCGGCCAGAAAAGCCAGAGCAAAAGCGAAAGACGTAACCTCAGAATCGTGCCTGGGCCTGTGCGTCAGGTGACGCGCAGGATTCACTTCCGGCCCCTGCTTAGCTTAAGCTACAGGTGGTCATATGCCAGGGACATTCCTATGCGGATTTCTAATTCTGACCTACAAATGCAACAACAGATGCAGTTTCTGCTATGCCTCGCCTTCCAGGTTCGGTTCTGATATGATGCCTGCCGAAAAGGCAATTGAGTTTCTTGACCTGATGCATTCCCTGGGAATAAAGACCGTCGGCCTTTGCGGCGGCGAGCCGGTGATGCATCCGTATGTTCTGAAGATAATAAGACATGCCGACAAACTGGGCATTGGCGTAACAATTTATACAAACGGGAGAAGGCTGAAGGAAGAAAAATTTGCAGGGAAGCTCAAAGCTGCAGGGACGGCCTTTGTCAATTTCTCGGTGCAGAGCGGCTCAAAAGGAAGGCAACTTCATGACAACGCTGTCGGCGTGAAAGGCGCATGGGAAGAAACCAGGGAAGGCATAGAAAACTGCCATAAACTGGGCATGAGCATAAACATACAGACAGTTTTGGCGCATGACAATTTCGATGTTTACAGGGATATACTCGACGAGTTCGCCTATACAAAAGCTCTTTTCATATTTTACAGGGAGGTCCCGCCGGTCGGCGATGACATATTTTCGGTAAAGGTTCTCCCGAATGAAAAAACAAAAAACATCTACAAGAGGATTTTCATGTACGCGCAAGAAAGGAAAATCAGGACATACTTCTTCTCAAGGATGCCCCTCTGCTGGTGGAACCCAAATGACAAAATCGAAAGGAAGATTTCGGAAAATGTAGTAAGCCACTGCCACGCGATAAGCGGCAGGAACCTGATAATCGATCTGAACGGCAAGGTCCTGCCTTGCGCACAATGGATAAACCTGGGCACGATGGATATGTTAAAAGACGGGAAGGTGATTTCAAAAGAAAAATTCATAAGTGAGTATAATCATGGAAATCCGCAGAAGGTAAGGGACAGTCTGGTATACTTCCCTGATAAGGTTTGCAAATCATGCAAGTACTTTGGTAAAAGATGCACAGGCGGCTGCCCGCTGGTAAAATTCGAGCTAGGGCCGCATTACAGGGAGTACCGAAAATCGCCGGGTCGCTGACTGATTTCATGCGCTCAGGTTTATATTATTTTTTTCACACATGAATTTCATGGGCAAAAAATACAAATACACTTTCATATCAGTTGAAAAAATTTCCCCGTTCGATGTCAGGGACCCTTGCGGTAACGTGTGGCATTTTCCCGGTGGCATGTTCAGCACCGATCTCTATCCGGAGAGCCTGTGCGAGATTTCAGCCGGAGAGCTCATGGATAAGGTTGGCGCAGAGCACCTGCCTGCACTCCGTGATTTGCGCGCCCTGACCGAGCTTGCGCATGCCGTCATCGAAGGCAGGGATGCAGACAAAACCAGAGAGGAAATGCAAAGGCAGGCCCTGCGAATATTTCACAATAATCTTCGCAGCGCCTACGCCGGTGTGGTAAGCGGTGTGAATGCCAGCGTTTACGGAGAACGCACGAGGGACGTCTTTTCTTTGGCAAGCGCCGTTGCCGAAGGGGACCACATCGAAGTTGACTGGCTGGCGGAGCCCGTTCAGGTCAGATCCAAAAAGGGAGAATACGGTTTCAGAAGCGACAAAACACTGCGTACGAGAATTCCCTGTTCTCAGGGGATTGTCGAACCGACCAGTGACGGCCTCTACAACCCGGACACGGGCATGCCTTTCAGCACAAAGCGCGCCGGGAGAGTCGGCGTGAATCCGGGATTCTGGAAAGCCGTGGAAAGGAAGATTGTTACTTGGGGACAGGAGCATGAGAAACAAATAGATGAAAAAATCGCGGGGGATGGTATGAAACCGCCCTCGAAGTTCAACCCGAGATTTATTACAATGTTCTTTGACCCGTTCCCCGAACTGGATTATGGAGACTGCATACACCTTCTGCGCCAGAATGCGACATACGGGTTTTCGCATCAGGACCCGGCAGCAAGACTGGCACCGAAGAACGAGTACATGGTCCTTATGAGAGGCATGGACGAATTCCTCTACTGCGACCCCGACTGCGTGAGTGTGGGCTACAACAATTTTCCCGATTGCGGGATGAGCGCAAGGTTTGTGCTGTATCAGCGCTGAGACGGCGCTCAGGGCAGCCGCCCTAAGGCACCAGCCTCTCCGGCGTCCTCGGGAAGAGGATGGCTTCCTTTATGTCCGGCAGGTCGAGTATCTTCTCGACCATCCTTTCGACGCCGAAGCCTATCCCGCCGTGCGGCGGCATGCCGTACCTGAAGGCGTCGATGTAAAATTCGAACTTGTGCGGGTCGAGGCCCTTCTGCTTCATGACCTTCTGCAGCACTTCCGGCCTGTGCTCCCTCTGCCCTCCGCTGGCCATCTCCATGCCCCTGTAGTCGAGGTCGAGACCCCGCGAGACCTCCCCGTCGAGCATCACATAGAATGGCTTTATCTTGGAGGGGTATTTCGTGATGAAGTACCATTCATGGCCCTTCTTCTCAAGGATCCCCCCGACCTTCCTCTCGGATGCGTCCTCCAGGTCGTCACCCCATTCTATCGCTGTGCCAGCCTTCCCAAGCAGCCTGACGATCTCGTCATATGTGACCCTCTTTATTGGGAGCTCCGGGACCTTTATTTCCTTCCCGAGCATCGCAAGCTCGTCCTTGCAGTCCTTTGCGATTCCCTTCAGCGAGTGGGCGACCATGTTCTCCAGCGTCGCCATGATGTCCTCCTCGGAGTCCACCCATGCCTGCTCGAAATCCACGGATATGAACTCTGAGACGTGCCTTGGCGTATGGAACTTCTCCGCCCTGAAGGCCTGGCCGATTTCAAATACCTTGTCCATGCCGGAAGCCATGAGCATCTGCTTGTAGAGCTGAGGGCTCTGCCTGAGGAAGGCCTCCTTCTGATAGTATATCACAGGGAAGAGCGTCGCACCGCCCTCCGCTCCCGCCGCCTGTATGACCGGCGTGTGCACCTCGATGAAGCCCGCGCTTTCGAAATAATCCCTGATGTATTTGAGGGCCACCGACTTCACCCTGAAGACGGCCTGCATCTTCGGGTCCCTGATGTCCATCCACCTGAAATCGAACCTCTTGTCCTTTCCGGACTCTATCTTCCCGAAGACGTCTATGGGCAGCGACGCTTCCGCCTTGCTGACCACCTGGATGCCCTCGGGGACTATCTCCTTGCCTCCGGGCGCCTGCTTTGCCTCCACGACCTTCCCGGTCACGGCTACGCAGTCCTCGCGGCCAATCCCGCTTATCGCGTTCAAAACATCGTCGGTCACGCTGCCCTTTTTCGCAGTGACTTGTATCATCCCCTTCCTGTCCCTCAACAGAAAGAACGTGAGGCCGCCGAGGTTCCTTATCTTCGCCGCCCAGCCCTTGACAAGGACGTTCTCCCCTACCTTTATCTCGTCAGTGTATTTCCGCTGCATATAACACCATAATGGGATTTTTGCTTTTTAATCTTATTTCCTCACAAGCCCCCTGAACCATCCGCCGAGGCTTGTCTGCTCCCTCTCGCCCATGAGCATCGACGTTGTCACCCAGCTCTTCCTTACAAGATGTTCGGGAAACTCCTTGTTAACCTTCAGCCATTCCCTGAGCCAGCTTATCGTGCTTTCGTCAGAGGTGTAGCCGGTGCCGAAGTCCCCGAACTCCTCCTTCAGCTTCGCTATCTCCAGCTCCCTCTCCACTTTCGCTATTATGCTTGCTGCTGACACGACCGGGTAATCCCTGTCGGCCTTGTGCCTGACCACGAGCTCCGGGCCGTCTCCCACGAGCTTGGACATGAACCTGTGGAACTTGCCGAGGTTGGTGTCCGGAGCGTCTATGTACGCAAGATGAGGAGCCAGCAGCTTTATTATGTCGGCGAACTTCAGCGCCTCTATCCTGTTCATGTCAACCCCCTGCTTCCTGAACGCGTCTATCTTGCAGGAGCTCACCTTCATGACCACTATGTCCTTGGCAATCTCCTCTATCTGCTTTGCGAGCTTTATCCTTTTGGGGTGCGCCAGCATCTTGGAATCCTTCACGCCGATTTTCCTCAGTTCCTGCTCGCGCTCCTCGCTTACGGAGATGCCGGCTACTACGAGCGGCCCGATGACGCACCCGCGCCCCGCCTCATCGCAACCCGCGATAATTTTCCCTTGCATAGATGTCACTTGATTTTAAATGGTGCAGCAATAAATTCTTGCGCTGGTTAAACTTTTAAACCCTCTTTATGCTATTATTATAGCAACAGCGGGGTAGAGCAGCCTGGAGTGCTCGTTGGGCTCATAACCCAAAGGCCGATGGTTCAAATCCATCCCCCGCTATCTTTTCCTTTTTCTCCTTATTCATCAATGTTTTAATTTTATCCTTATCATATCCTTACCATGGAAGAAGGCAGTGGCACAAGCTTTGATGACTTTTCAATAGAGATGGCGGACTTCGAGGTCAGGAAAGTCAGGAAGTATGACCGCCTCTTCAACATCGGAGAGGGCGGCAGCATCGACACGCGCCCGCTCATAATCCACGGAAAGATATACTTCGGGTCGCACAACAAGAACGTCTATTGCCTGGATGCGGCCGCAGGCAGGCTCCTGTGGAAGTTCAGGGCCGCGGACAGCTGCGGCATATCCTCGGCTGCATATTCTGACGGGAAGGTTTTCATAGGCTCATACGATCACAACCTTTACGCCCTTGACGCTGAAACAGGAAGGCTTGTCTGGAAGTTCAGCACACGCAGGGAGATAATCGAGAGCCCCACGGTAAGAGACGGTGTGATATTCATCGGTTCAGTCGACCAGAATTTCTATGCCATTGACGCGAAGACGGGCAAACTTAAATGGAAGTTCTGGACTAACGGGGAGATCATTTCCGATGCGACTTTCTACGAAGATTTGGTGGTGTTCGGCTCATATGACAAGAATCTCTACTGCCTCACGGCCGAAGGAGGCCGGCTGATGTGGAAGCTGGCTACGAGCCAGGAGATAATCAATGGAGGGGATTTCGCAATCAAGGACGGCTTCGTGTATTTCGCTTCCTTCGACAACCTCCTGAGGAAGATAGAGGTCAGGACAGGAAGGGAGATGTGGAAGAAGAAGATATGCCAGTATGGCATCACCTGCGGAACAGTCATACACAACGGGGTGCTCTATGTCCCCACCGAAGACGGGATCCTCTTTGCATTCGACCTTGACGGGAATATCATCTGGAAATTCACCACGAAGAAGCCGATAGGCATGCCGACCGTTGAAGGAGGCAGGATATATTTAACGGCCGAGGACAACAACCTCTATTGCATCTCGCTCGAAGGGAAGCTGGTGTGGAAGTTCAGGACTTTCGAGGCGAACTGGTGGAAGCCGGCGGTCGAGGGGGGCGTGGTGTATTTCGGTTCCTATGACTGCAATTTCTATGCTTTGGATGCAGAAGACGGAAAACTGCTGTGGAAGTTCAGGGCAGACGGCTCCCCTTCAAGGATTCCCCCTCCATATAGAGAGTTCGAGCTTAGCATAAAGATACCCGAGAAAGAGGTCGAGGAAGAGGAGAGGGGCAGGTATGACATCTCAGAGAAAGGGCCAGAGGAACATGTCGGCGCATACAAGTCAAGGATAACATACCAGGTCTCAACTCAGTACAGGGAGAAAGGCAAGTACCAGACGGATGACGATTTGTGAACTATCCCTGATTTTAATAGAATAAAAACAAATTATGAATTATGCTCTACTCCAAACTGGTCGACGTCTACGAGGAGCTCGAGAATACAGCATCAAGGCTTGATAAGATAAGCGCGGTCGCGAAGCTGCTGAAGGAATCGGACACCGAGAACCTGCCTCGCGTTGTGCTGCTTCTTCAGGGGATGGTCTTCCCTTCCTGGAGCGACGAGGAGATTGGAATCGCCGGCAAGACGGCCATGAGGATAGTCTCCGCCGCCACTGGATTCTCCGAGGAAGAGGTGACGAAGCATTCCAACGAGAGCGGGGACCTGGGGCTGACCGTCGAGAGCCTGATGATGAAGAAGAGGCAGCAGACGCTTGCACCCAAGCACATCGATATCGGGAAGGTCTTTGAGAATATTAAGAAACTTGCGACTGTCGGAGGAAAGGGAAGCCAGGATATCAAAATAAATATCGTGAAAGAGCTCATCATGCACTGTTCACCAAAAGAGGCGAAGTACATCATAAGGACCGCCTTAGGACAGCTGCGCGTGGGCGTCGCCGAGGGCGTGGTCAGGGATGCCATAGCGGAGGCGTTCCTTCCGCCCAAGGAAGGGGAGGACAAGAAGGAAGCGATAAAGGCCATAGAATGGGCGTGGTTCCTCCGGCCGGATTACGGGGAGGTTGCCATCATCGCGAAGCAGAGTGGGTTCGAAGGCCTGGAGAAGGCCACACTGGAGCTCGGGAAGCCGTTCCACGTCCTGCTCGCGGAAAAATCGCCGTCGCTGAAGGAGGCGATCGAATCCTTTGATAATGTCCAGATAGAAGTCAAGTTCGACGGGGCCAGGATTCAGGCGCACAAGGACGGGGAGAAGGTCTGGCTCTTCACCAGGAGGCTGGAGAACGTAACGAAGCAGTTCCCCGACCTGGTCGATATGGTCAGGAAGGGCATCAAGGCCAGGAAATGCATCATAGAAGGCGAAGTGATGGCCGTTGATTCGAAGACGGGGAAGCCGAAGCCTTTCCAGATACTCTCCCAGAGGATTCACAGGAAGTACGACATAGAGAAGACGCTCAAGGAGATACCTATCCAGATAAACTGGTTCGACATAGTCTATCTGGAGGGGCGCCAGCTTTTTGACAGGACGTTCAGGGAAAGGCAAAAGCTGCTAGAATCGGTGATAAAGGCCACGCCGGGGAAGTTCCAGCTGTCAGAGCCGCTGGTCACGAAGGACCTCAAGAAGGCGGAGAAGTTCTACGAGGACGCGCTCTATGCCGGCCAGGAAGGCGTGATGGTGAAGAACCTCGACGCGACATACCAGCCGGGAAGAAGGGTCGCGGGCGGCTGGCTGAAGGTCAAGCCCATAATGGAGACGCTGGACCTGGTCATAACGGGCGCCCAGTGGGGCACTGGCAAGAGGGCCGGCTGGATGGGCTCGTTCGTCCTCTCCTGCAGGGACGGCGAGACAGGCGATTTCCTGGAATGCGGCATGATGGGGACAGGCGTCAAGGAAAAGAAGACCGAAGATACGGACATGACGCTCAAGGAGCTGACGGAGATGCTCAAGCCCCTCATCAAAGGCGAGGACGGCAACATGATAAGGATAAGGCCGAAGATAGTGCTGGAGATAGCCTACGAGGAAATCCAGAAATCGCCGAACTACGCCTCGGGCTACGCCCTGCGATTTCCAAGACTTGTCAGGTTAAGGCCGGACAAGAGCCCAGAAGATGCGGATGACATCGAAAGGATAACAACGCTATACGAGCAGCAGAAAGGAAAGAAACCGTCATAATAATTATGGTAATCTCTTCTTCATTCTTCTCGGGTTGCGGTAAAAAGCATCGACTTTTCCTGAATCGTAACCAACTGAGGAACTTCCAGGCAGTTGTTTCCCTTCTCCGAAAAAGCCTTCTCTGGCATCCATCTGGACATCGACAGACGATCTTCCATATCTTCTCGTAATCTGGTCTTCTGTCAAAAGCGTCACATTTCCTGCCTCCGGGGCAGGCGGGCGAGGCGGCGGCTCAGGGCCTTTTAGAACGGCTTCAGCGACGGGCCCGGGTCCCCTCTTCTGCTCAAAAACCGCAGCAATTCCTGGCAGCAGGGAATCAATAATAGACATGACAGCCGACTCTTCTGCCTTAGGGACCCGGTAGCTCTCGTGCTTCCCCGGTTTTGCACGACTTAAAAAATCAGGATTAGCAGTAAGCGCATGATAGATGGCCTCGAAAGGCGGATGGTCTGAGCCATCCGTACATCCACGGTAACGTTGACAGAATTGTGCCGCAGCATCATATCTTTGGATCAATACACCGAGGACAATCCCTTCATCCGCGGCGGATACCTCCTCGGCAGTTCTTGACCCAGCCGCGCCTCTGCGGGCGGAAGCCGCAACCGCCCCTGCACCCCCAAACGCGGCAAACTGCGAATCGACTTGAGGCAGGACGCGGCATACTATGCTTCTTAATCTTTCAGGGTCTTTGACTCTATACCCGTTGCGATGAACATAAGCAGCTTCAGGGAATTCCGGATCCCCTCTTACGGCATCAGAGAATGACTGAAAGAATCCTCTCTGCTCAGGACCGACTGCGATGCCGCTGTATCTCATTCTTTTCGCGCCCACGCCCGGAAATTTGAATAAGCACGCAGTAAGGGTCGGGTCGCCTCTTCTGGCCTCAGCTGTTGCTGCAGGTTCGCCTGTTCCATAAGTATGAGCCCTGCTTCTCTTTCCATCGGCAGGTGTATAGCCGAATATTACATCAACCTCCGGCAGGAGGCCATCAATGATTGCCCTGAGTTTATTTACATCAGTTCTGGCAACTGAATAGCGGCCCTCTCCACGGCCTGTTGCAATAACTCCGAAATCAGGATGTTGTCTGACACTATGGGACAATATCACAAAATAAGAATGTCCTTCCGGGTCATTTTTCCCTCTCAATTCGCCCACTCTCTTACTGACAGGATAATAACTCACAAGAGCTTTGGCTAACGGGATTTTTTTACCACCACCATCATGTGCGCCAGGTTCGGATGGTCCTTCCGTGGCCGTATGCGCAGCCCTGTATACGGAATCAGCACCGCCCGCATCCAAAAGGCTGCCAGGATAACATGGCAGTTTTGACGGGTCCCCGCCCAAAGCCCTCATCGCAAATGCAAGAGGAGCGATTTCACCAGACAATACCACAGCTTCTCCTTTTGTGACTTGAGGGTCTTCAATCGCACGTTGCAGTTTTCTGTAGGCATCTTTCAATGGCCCGGCAAGCGACTCCCCAGTGGCTCTAAGAATTCTTTGTATCTCACTCCTGTAAGCGCCCGCATTGCCATTAGGACCAGTTTCCGACATTATCAGCACCAGAATAGCTTATTTTGGTGGAAAATTTTATATTCCTTTGCAGAAGATGTGGGAAAGAAAAAGACGAGCCCGCGGGGAATCCCCGGACCTCTAAAGCAAGAAGTTTTCGCGCTAACGCCTTTTCACGCCCGCATTGGAAAAGGGTTCTACTTCTTCTTTTCAAGCCTCTTTATCTTGACCTCTATCTCGGTGAGCTTCCTCTCGTAGTCCTTCATTATGTCCCTGAAGGAGACTTCGTCTATGCGCTTGCTGTAGTATTTGGCGCTTATGGCCTTCTTGACCTCTTCCATCTCCTCCTTCCTCTCCCTCAGCTTCGCCAGCGTGTCCTTCTTTATGTTTTCCATTTCCCTGAACACCATGACGAAAACAGCTGAAAGGCCGACGTAGAGCATTATGTAGGCCAGGGTTATCAGCGCCCCTATCATTGGGGAGAAGATGAAGGCAAGCATGAAGACGATCCCCGAGACGACGAAGAACACGGACCACACCATCATGGCCCTTTCCTGCTGGTTCATATTTTATATTTTTCCAAATGGGCTTAAAAAACAAATAACTCTCATTTTGTCGCAGTTTTCCACATGACCTCGAAGCTGTTGATGAAGGCCTTTGCAATCTCTTTTGATTTTATCCTGATGACGAGGTACGGCTCGATATGCAGGGTAAGGAAAACAAGGTATTGGCACACGTCCCATGAAAATGGAGCAAAACTTATGTGTTTTGAGAAGCGGATGCTGTGCCTTTCAATGCCTTTGAACATCTTTGCCCGCTCCCTTGCCTTAGGAGTATCCAGAATAAGCAGCTTGGACTCAACTTTTTGCTTCGCCAGCCTTTCAAACCATCTGCGAAGCATCGTATTGTACGGCGGCCTGTATATTGAGATAAGGCCATGGGGGATGAAAACCCTGTTCTGGGTATTTCTTGCAATCCTCGTGATTTCCTCGAATTGCGTTTTTTTGCCTTCGACCCCTCTCAGTATGGCTACGTCCCAGGGCTCCTTTTTTGAGCTGAACTGTTCAAGCAACCCCGGCAATTCCTTATCCAATGATAGCATTTTGGCATCTTCAGTCTCCTTTAGTTTCATTGGACTTTCAGGCTTGAAAACCCTGGTCCCGCCTTCAGTGATGTAGGAGACGAGCCCCTTTGATATCAGGCTGTTCAGGACGTCATAGACATTTATCCTGTGGATGCCGCTCTCCCTGGCCAGTTCGGCGCTGTTCGCATTGCCAAGCCTTAGGAGCGTCAAATAGGTCTTCGCCTCATTCTTTGAAAGCCCCAGGTTCTCTAAAAAGTTCGTCTCCATGGAAACAACCTCATTTTATTAGTAGTAATAGTTACTAATAAAGTATTTATGTATTTAAAATATTTCCTTACTCATGAATGGCAAAATATTCGGCATGATCATGCTGGCAGTATTGGTAGCGGGCACAGCCCTGCTCGCGCTCCGGTTCCAGCCGACAGGGCTGGCGACGCTGCCGGAGGAGGGGTACACGGTCAAAATAGGATACAAGCCGAATGCCAATTACGTTGTACTCTTCGTTGCTCTTGAAAAAGGCTATTTTGAGGATGAAGGTCTCAAAGTCGAGACATTAAAGTTCGATTCGACCAACACGATTATGGATGCGTTTGCGGCCGGGCATCTGGACGCCACGCCCACAGGGAACGTTGTGGTTTCCTATTCCCTGGAGAACACAAAATCAGGCTTGTTCAAATTATTCTCCCCGGATTTCTATACGGATGAAAGGCACTCGGAGAACTTGATAGTGAGAAAAGGCAGCAGAATCAGAAGTATCAACGATCTTGAAGGGAAGACCATAGGGGCCAACAAAGGAATTTTTGCAAGGACAATGATAAGTAAGTTTTTGGAAAAGCAGGGCGTGATCGATTTTAAAATAATAGAAATCGATGACAGTCTGCAGCTGCAGGCGCTTGAGACAGGGCAGATAGACGCACTCGTTTCCTTGGAGCCAAACCCAACGATTGCTGTAGAAAAAGGGATTGCTGAATATCTGGTAAATGGTTCGGTGTACGCCAAAACCTTCGGATTCTACCCCTCAACATCATGTGGCGCGATATCCACAAAGTTCTTGCGCGAGCATCCCGCCGAGGCGAAAAAATTCCTGAGGGCGATGAAAATGTCCATAGAGTTCATAACAAAGAACTTCGAGGAAAGCAAACAGATCCTGCCTAAGTACATACCTATTGAAAAAAACATTGCCGAAAAGACAACCTTCCCCGAGTTCCAGTATGTCGACAGCATGAGCAAAGAGCAGAAGGAAGCGATTCAAAAGACTGCGGACTTCCTCTTCGAAGAAGGGATAATAAAGAAAAAGGTCGATACCAGCCGCCTTATGCTTGACGAAAAAGACCTGGAATAGGTGGGTGGAATATGGCCTTTCTGAGAATAAAGGATCTGGTCAAAGAATTCCCAAGCTCTTCCGGCAGGCCATTGAGGGTTCTTGACGGAATAAATCTGGACGTCAAAAAGAGGGAGTTCGTGGCAATCTTCGGCCCGAACGGCTGCGGGAAAACCACGCTGCTTAAGATAATCTCCGGTTTTGAAGCGGCGACAAATGGGGAAGTACAAATAAGAAGCGCCCCTGCCGAAAAGGCGAAATCCTACATGGTCTTGCAAAATCCGGATGAATCGCTCTTCAACTGGATGACCACGAGGGGGAATATAGAAATCGCGCTGAATGATGAGCAGAAAATCGACAGCATTCTTGAAAATATACGGGTCGGTGGAAAGACGCTGCTTGAATTCAGCAAACACTATCCGTACCAGCTGTCGGGTGGGCTGAAGCAGCTGACAGTCATAGCGAGGGCGATGGCGTTCAGCCCTTCTGTGCTGCTTCTTGACGAGCCCTTCTCATCCCTGGACTTCAGGACCGCCATGCAGATGGAGGATTCATTGCTGGATATATGGGAGAAATCAAAGCAGACGGTATTGTTCGTTTCACACAATGTGGAGGAAGCGGTTTACCTGTCTGACAGGATCGTGCTCCTCTCCAATCAGCCCACCAAGGTAGAAACGATAATAAACATCGAACTGCCGAGGCCGAGAAGATACCAGATGAGGTTTTCATCAAGCTTCCAAAAAATCGAAAAGAAAGTTCTGGAATCATTCTGCGGGTGTGGATGATGAGATGCGGCAGAATTCTCTTTATAGCAGGATTTTTCATCGCATGGGAAGCGATAGTTTCAGCGGACCTGGTCTCAAAACTTTTCTTCGCATCACCTGTTGAAATCCTTCATAGCATCTTCAGGCTCTTCGCCCAGGAAAACTTCTCGCCTGATTTAGGTGCAACTTCATGGAGAGTCGTCCTTGCATTTCTCATATCCGCGGGAATCGGGACACCTCTCGGGATATCAATAGGGTATTTCAGAAGGGCAGGCTGCAGCATCGAAGTTGCGCTGGATTTCCTCAGAAGCATACCGCCCATCGCCCTGTTCCCGCTTTTCATATTCTTTTTTGGAATCGGAGACGCGTCAAAGATAGCCGTCGCGGCTTTCTCCGGAACCATGATAATAACCATCGCATCCTTTTACGGGGCGAAGCAGATCAACAGAACAAGGCTGACTCTCGCCAGAAAGATAGGAATGAATGGCAGGAAACTGTTTCTCAAGGTTCTCCTGCCGGAATCCCTGCCGACAACATTCGGCGGCTACAGGCTGGCTGCTTCAATCTGCCTGATTCTCGTGATAACGACGGAGATGTTCCTCGGGACAAAACTGGGAATGGGAACAAGGCTTGTTGATGCGCACATGCTCTACGATACCGGAGGGCTTTATGCGCTGATTATAATTGCAGGGATTCTGGGATACTCGATAAACATGGTTTTTTCCAGATTGGAGAGAAAAATAGTACACTGGGAAGGAAGATGATTCATCTCCCCTTTCCCGACATGCTCTTCGCCTTGTAAGCCCTCTGGAGCGCTGAGATGTTGGTGAGGACAGCGAGTATGACTATTGCGTACGTGAGGATGCTCCTGTCATAGGCCGCGAGGACCATCCCGATGAACAGTATGAAGAACCTCTCCGCCCTTTCCACTATGCCGCCACTGAGCTCATCCTCGACGAGCTCCTTCTCCTTGGCCGCGGACTTGGCATAGGTGGTCATCATGGAGCCCATGAAGTAGATGAACAGCCAGACAGCGGCAGGCAGATAGAAACCCGGCAGCGCAACGAGAAGCAGGCCGATTATGATGAGCGATTCAACGTACCTGTCCATCATGGTGTCAAGGTATGCGCCAAGCTTCGTGACCTTGCCCATCACCCTCGCGACCGAGCCGTCAATGAGGTCTATGAAGCCTGTGATAATCAGGAAAACCGCCGCAAGGAGGAAGTTGGAATTCATGAGGGAATAAAGCGTCCCGAGCGTTGGCAGGATTGTCATCAGGGTCCACTGGTTCGGCGAGACGCCCAGCCTGCTGAAGGCACCGCCTATCTTGACCGAAAGCCACTGAAACTTCTGCCTGTTCCCGTAGAATGTCATAATAATTAATTCTATTCCAAGGTTAATATATTGAAAACGCGCCTGCTGAAAACGCGCCTATTTTATGCGATGATGTAATGAATAATTATGACGCTGAAAAAAATATTCAGGCCGACGAAGGAAAAGATAATCGCGGATTTCGCGCTCTGCCTGATTTTCCTCTCAATGTATTTTCTGACTACCACGATGGCAGCAGAGACGCTTCTTAAAATGAGCCTCCTGATGCAGCTTCTGGTGATTGCTGCCAATCTGCTGTTATCCGTGGTAATTTACTACCCTCTTGCCTGCGCCCTGGTTTTCGCATACAGGAACGTCTCAGGTAAAACAAAGGGGAAAGAAAAGCCAGTGAGGCGCGATTTTGCGGCGGCCGTCCTGGCCATGATCTTCCTCAATCCGGTATCGCTTGGGCTGATTCTATCGGGATTGCTTTACATGAACAACAATGTCATAAATCAGCCGTGCGGCCTCGAAATAGCAGGCTTCAGCGAGTTCTCGCCGGCCAAAAATGCAGGCGTTTCGGCAGGGGAGGTCATCATAGCCGCCGACGGGAGCAGGGTCGATACCAGGGATTCCCTTTACAGCGTGCTATCGAAAAAGAAGCCCGGCGACCCCGTTTCGATAACGACCGAGAGGAAAAGCTACGACATCATAACGGCCGAGGACCAGAACACACACATGGCCGTCATCGGCGTCTCCATCAGGGACAAGTACTGCCGAAGATGATTGATTCTATATAAGAATTTACCTCTCCCTTTCGCCCCTGATGAACTGCTCCACCATCTCCCTCGCGACCGGGTCCGGGTACTGCTCCGGCGGGCTCTTCATCGTGTACGCAGCTATCGAGATGAGCGGGCCGCCAATCTCCCTGTCAAGGCCTATCTTCGCCGCCCTTATGGCGTCTATGACAACGCCTGCGGAATTGGGGGAATCCTCGACCTCCAGCCTGGCCTCGATGTTTATAGGGACATCCCCGAACTTCTTGCCTTCGATGCGCAGGAAGCAGAGCTTCTTGTCCTTCAGCCATGGGACGTAATCGGATGGCGAGATGTGCAGGTTGTAGGGGTCTATCGGTATCGGCAGGTTCGACTGCACGGACTGGGTCTTGCTTATCTTCTTGGACTTCAGCCTGTCCCTCGCCAGCATGTTCATGAAATCCGTGTTGCCGCCGACGTTCAGCTGGTAGCTCGAGACAATCTTTACGCCCCTCTCCTCGAAGAGCCTTGCCAGAGTCCTGTGGACTATGGTCGCGCCCACCTGGGACTTCACATCGTCGCCTATCATGGGGAGCTTCTTCTTCCGGAACTTGTCCACCCACTGGGGCGTAGACGCTATGAATACGGGCATGCAGTTGATGAATGCGCATCCGGCGTCAAGCGCCGCCTGGGCATAGAACCTCGCCGCCTCCTCGGAGCCAACGGGCATGTAATTGACCAGGATCTCTGCGCCGCTGTCCTCCAGCACTTTCACCACGTTCACAGGCTTTTCGTCGGACAGCACGAAAGTCCTGTCCACAGGATGGTCGTACATGTGCGGCGCGACGCCGTCGAGCACCGGGCCCTTCCTGACCTCGACGCCGAACTTTGGTACATCCTTCTGGAAAACCTGGGTGCAGTTGGGCTTGGCGAATATGGCCTCGCTCAGGTCCTTCCCGACCTTCCTTGCGTCAATGTCGAAAGCCGCCACGGGCCTCAGGTGCTTTATCATATAGCCGCCGAAGCTCACGTGCATCAGGCCGGGTATGTCCCCGCTTTCGGCATTCTTGTAATAGAACAGCCCCTGGATGAGGCTGCTGCAGCAGTTGCCAACGCCCGAAACGGCAAACTTTATCTCCTTCGCCATAATACCTGTATTTATCCCCGCGATATTTATATATTTTACGCCGGTAAAATAATAACTCATTATGCAGGACAAACTTCTCGGAAGGCTGGAATCGCTCAACACCAAGGACTGCCTGTGGACCTACATACTGAGGATACTGGAGGACGGCCCGACCCACGCATACAGCCTCAGGGGCGAGATAAGGAAGAGGTACGGCTTCACGCCTGGCGCGGTCACCGCCTACAGGGTGCTTTATCATCTGACGGGAAGGGGGTTCGTGAGAAAAAGGGTGGTCGGAAGGAGAAAGGTCTACGAGATTACGGAGAAGGGCAGAGAGGAACTCAAGAAAGCGGCAGAGTTCTACGAGAGACAGTCAAAAGCTCTCAGTGTATGATTATTCCATTAAGAAGGATCATTGGATCGGAGATCAAAATTTGCAAAGCCTGTCAGCTTTTCCTTGGACGAAGTTTTGCAAAGGTCGAAACCGAGTGGACCAGGGGATTCGATTTCCTGCCTGCCGGCTCGGTCTTCCTGCGCCTTATCGCGGAAGCGAGCCCCCTGACATCATCTATATCCGCAATGGTGTAAGCATTCCCTACCTCAAGCGTGCAGTGGGCGTCAGACCCCCCGGTCATCGCGATGCCGTTCTTTTTTGCGAACTCAAGCGCCATTCTGTTGAATGCGCCTAAGACAACCCTCGAGTTCAGGACCTCTATCGCATCATAATGCCTTTTATACTCCTCAAGCATCCTGAAAGAGTTCCTGAAAGCATCGAATGGGTGCGCGACCACGAGGAGCCCGCCCTGCTCCTTTATCCTCTCCATGACAACAGGAAACTCCCCGGGCCTTATCTCCTCTTTCAGGAAAAGCCCTAGGACCTCCCCCGCCCCCTCGCCTTTATGGAAGATCTTTATCTCCTCGCCTGGGATCACGCCAATCCCGTGTTTTTTCCCAGCATCAATCACCCTTTTCCATGCCTTGGTCGTGTTGTGGTCTGTAACAGCAACAGCGTCCAGCCCCCGCTTCTTCGCGGCCTTGACAAGGTCCTCGGGGCTCTGGACGGCGCAGCCGGAATAGCAGGTGTGCGTATGCAGGTCGATTTTCATAAGAAGCATTTGATGGATTCTCCTTAAAAAATAAAGCAAGCGGGCTGTTCAAGCCTGGGCAGGAGGCGGATTTTCAGACTGGAGTCTCTGTCTGGCGGCTTCTACAAATCTTTCAATCACGCCTATGGTCCTTTGCACATCAGTTGCAGTTGCCGGGTCAAGACGCGGCATGGCAGCGGTATAACCATCCCTTTTGTGACTCAGGATATCAACCATCGAACGCAGGCCTGCGACGTCCTCCTGGCCTCCTCTCAAACCCTGGTCTTCTGCACCCTCCAGAGTTTTCATATGAAGATAGTGGAAAAATTCCGGCAAAGACGAACGGACTGCTTCGCCGTCCTTCGCCACAACAGAATGCGGCTTATCTGGTTCAAATAAAACAGCAACTCCATAGGCGCTCAACCGATTGCCATCCGGCATATAAGTTCTTGGCATGCTTGAATAATGCAAACCAACTAATAAAAAACTTATAGCCCCCTTTCCCACTTGGGAGAACTCCATCTATCAATAGAATAGCTCAGCCTGAAGGCGCGGTCACGTTATGCTGCGCCTCCTGAAGCCTTTGAAGGTATGCGGAGAAATCCCCCACGTTCTTGTCGTATGCTTCAAGAAGTGAGTCTATGTTCTTGATTTCCAGGGGGGCGTTTATCGACACGGAGACCAAGAGCGCGCTGTTCTTTCCGACGAAGTCCCTGTAGTCAAGAAGATGCTGCTTCACCGGGGGCAGCTCGTTGTTGTAGCTGTCAGAAATCAGTCTGAGGTATGGGTAGTTCTGGTAGGTTTCGCTGTAGCTCACGGCGATTTTCCATTCCTGGACAAAGGCGCTCATGTCGTTCATGTCGCTCTGGACAAGCGCCGTCCTGGAGTTGTATTCCCTGAGCACGGAGTAGACGCCCTGCATGTGGAGCATTAGGTAAGCGCTCACGATGGCAGATGCAACAAGCAGGATGACAAGAATCACGTTCAGATTGAGATGGACAACTCTCTTGTTCATAATTGAAATAAAGAAAATCCGTATTAAAAAGAAAGGGCTATTTCGGCATTTTGCTCTTCCCCGACTTTATGGTCCCGGAAACCCTGAGGACCTGGAACGTGGCCCTCATCTCGCCAATCTGCCTTACCAGCGCAAGGGACATCATCACCCCGTCGACTGCGCGATGGGAGACGGACAGCCAGCCTTCCTGCCTCTTTTCATTCCACAGGTTCCTGATTATCCTGGGGCTGGCAGCAGAGAGGCCGTTCTCCCCCAGCCAGCCGGCTATCGAGCCAAGGACGGCGTCCTTCATCTCGCTGTATGACACAGGTTTTTCCGAATGCAGCCTGAACGTGATATACCTCTTCTTGTCCCTCAGGCTTGGCATCCTTTTCAGCTTCATCTCACTCAACCTCCACCCCGGGCATGACCCATTTCCCACCAAGCCTCTTCCTGTTCTCTTCCGCCATTTTCCCGGACATGGCTTCCCTTATACTCGGCGCATCGAGGCCCAGAACCCTGCCGAAGGCCGCAAGCTCGGAAGGCGCCCTCAGGTCCCATTCCGACACCGCCCCGCTCGTGAGCACGAAAGGCGCCCCGAACTTCTTCACGATTTTTGCATTCTCCAGCATTACCGAAAAGGCGCTGCTCCTTTCCCTCCGGGAGGAATGCAGCAGCTGGCTGAAATCGAAGCCGACGGCCACGTTGTTCTTTCGCGCGAGCTTGACCATGACAAAATCAATCCTGGCGCCAGGCCCTGGAAGAAGGATATCCACCTCCGGGGTCTCTGATGCAATCCTGTTCACATCCTCATTGAGGCCCCTGACGGCAACAATCTCCTGAATTTTCCTGGCCCTCTGGGCAGCGCTCCTCGCCTCGTCGGGCTTTGCCGTCTCTATCAGCAGGCCTTTCATCACATCCATTCTGCTCCTTGGCATTTCTTTCACAGCGGTTCCGCTTTCCAGTATGCAGACGCCGTCCCATCCGAGCCCCTCCGCCTTTCTGATGATCTCATCGGAGCTGGCGAGGATGCAGTAGTCGTAGGATTTCATGATAAGAGATTGTAATGTAAATTAAAAAGGAGTGCTGAGGCAAAACGCTTTTTATTTAACGGCCCGATGAAGATATCAATATGGATCTTATTGAGGAGAGAGAGGGCCTGATAAAACGGCTCATCGAGGAGAGGTACCTGAAGACGGAAAGGGTAATCCAGGCCTTCAGGGAGATCCCGCGCGAGGGGTTCATCCTCCAGAATGACGCTCCCTTCGCCTATTCTGATTATCCGCTCGACATAGGCCACGGCCAGACCATATCGGCGCCCCACATGGTCGCTATCATGACGGAGCTGCTCAAGCCGAAGGCGGGGGACAGGGTTCTCGAGATAGGCGGTGGCTCAGGTTACCAGGCTGCGATACTGAGCAGGCTGGTCGGCAGCATATATTCCCTCGAACTCGACAGGGAGCTGGCGCTCTTCGCCAAGTGCAACCTGGAGAAGGTTGGAATAAAAAACGTCCACGTCATCGTGGGCGACGGGAGCAAGGGCTACCCCCCGTGCGCGCCCTATGACAAGATAATCGTAACGTGCGCGACCCCGGAGATTTTCCAGTCCTGGAAGGACCAGGTGGCCGAAGGCGGCATGATCATAGCCCCGGTGGGCGGCTTCTACAGGCAGGAGCTGATCCTTCTGAAAAAGACTAAAGGCTCCTTCACTGAGGAGGACCACGGCGGCGTCATATTCGTCCCCCTCAGGCAGGGCTGAATCCGGCTAATATGATTCGAATATAATTTTAACCCATTGCACAATTCATTTAGATGAGCTCCCTGAGAATCCCAAACAGCATCAGCTTCTCGAAGCAGTTCCTGATAGGCCTCACCTTCTTTTCGCTCCCGCTCCTCCTTTTCGACTTCGGCTTCGACGGGCTGAGCATTGGCGTCCTCATGTCCGTCTTCTCTGTGGTGTCCCTGTTCAGCTCCTTCCCGATAGGCGCCATAAACGACAGGCTCAGCATCAAATACGTGATAATCATAGGGATGCTGCTCGAATCGGTTTTCTTCGCAGGGCTTTACACCTTCAGGAATTTCTGGGTAATGCTGCTGTTCTTCCTGGCCGGCGGTCTGGGGGGCAACATGGTGGACACATCGGTGAGGAGCCTCACCTTCAAGGCGCTCGGCCATGAAAGGAAAGGGAAGAAACTGGGCTTCTACCAGGTGGCGACGACCGGGGGGTTCGGGACGGGCATCATACTTGGCGGCTTGCTGCTCTTCAGCTTCAAGTTCAGCGGAGTCCTGCTCATAAGCTCTGCCGCGTGCCTGGCGCTGGCGCTGGCCTCATGGCTGATAGCGGACGTCGAAAGGATAAAGTTCCCGATTAGTGAATACAGGGAGATCATCCTGAGAAAAGGCACTGCCCTTTTCCTGCTGCCCCTTTTCATTTTCGGCATACACTGGGGGGCCGAGCACACGTCCTATTCGCTTTTCCTGAGGCAGACCCTCGGGCTGGATTACTTCTGGTCCGGGATTTACATGGGGATTCCGATCCTGTTCCTG
>Ga0315294_10001588_pt1 | contig 24816 bp, 28 predicted proteins | sample YL17G13_40_MG_FD_203626 | JGI IMG/M metagenome (GOLD analysis project Ga0315294, IMG submission 203626) | Sediment microbial communities from Yellowstone Lake, YNP, Wyoming, USA - YL17G13_40 | ecosystem: Environmental > Aquatic > Freshwater > Lake > Sediment | place: USA: Wyoming | collected...
GAAAAAATGAGGAATCTCTTATAGAAAAAGAAAAAGAAGAAAAAAAAGAAGAAAAATATGTTGAGGAATTTATTAATATAGGTGGAATAGAAATTCCGATAAATAAAAGATAGGAGTATTAAAAATGAGTATTTATAATTATAGAAAGGAGAAAGAGTGTGAATAATAACGACGAGATTTGTAAACTGTTCAAAGTAAAATTCCCGGGAATGATATCCAGGGAACGACTTATTTCCAGTGTAATAAAGCAACATTCTATTATTAAAAATCAGGAAACGAGTATTGCTTTTTTTACTCTGGAATTATTTTGTGAAAATCCAGACAACCCATTTTTTAAGGATGTGCCAGAGGCACAACTGGCACCCTTAAGAGTAATAAGAATAAAGCGTATAAGTGAAAGGAGAAAGGTATGAAAAAATTGAAAGCCCTGGCTGCCTATGTGTATGCCGGCGGATTTTCCCTGGGAGTAAAGCCCTACATTCCAGTAATAGCTCACCTTGAGGATGCCAAGCCGTACGGTAAGGAAGTGATTGACTTAAACCGGGAAAAATACTGGCATGACCTCCCAATATATCCATTTGGAAATTGGCCTGACTTGGAGGCCGACCTGTTTTTTTCCAATCCACCCTGTGCTCCTTTTAGTAATGCCAATACCGGGAGCTTTAGAGGAGGCTGGCGAGGCGACGAGAGGCTGGTTTGCTGGGATAATGTAATAAACTACATTGTAAAGAATAGGCCCAAAATCGCGGCGGTAGAGACTACTGCCCAGTGCTATTCCAAGGCACCAGATTTTCTGGCTGAAAAAGCATATCAACTTAATAGAATAGGGTATCACGTAACTATCTTTTTAAACAATGCTTGCTTTTTCGGTTCAGCCCAAAATCGCCCTCGTGTTCTGCTCATTGCCTCACCCTATAAGCTGCACATGCTTCATTATTTATCTTTTCCCTCTACTACAGTTGGGGAGTTATTTACTGATTATGGTCCAGATTTAAAAGAGGTAAAGAATTTGGATTATTTTTTCAAGGACATTCCAAAATTAAGGACACTTATCGCAGAAGCTCTACCAGGTGAGAGGTTGGCAAAAACCTTCAACCGGCTCAATCCCAACCCTGAGTATAATTCCAAAGGACAGGTGAAAGGGAGGCCTACATTTGGAATGCTTAAACTTAATCCAAAAGGATTGAGTTGTGTTCTGGTCGGATATTTATTGGTGCATCCTTTTTTAAAAAGATTACTCTCTTTAAAGGAGTATCAGCTGCTGGGTGATTTTCCTTTAGATTACATTTTTCCGTCCCACATCCGTACCACCTCGTATGTTGCCAGGGGAGTGTCTACGAAGGTGGGAAACTGGCTTGGAAAAATGGCCACCTTAACTTTAGAGACTCCCAGACTGGTGACCCAAATGGGCGTTACAATTCACCAGGGCATAAAAGGTTATGACTTACTAAAGGAGTATAATATCAAGGGTGGCACGGCTGAAGAAATGGCCCAACAATTTCCAAAATTATCTTTACGTACTCCTTTTTATGAGGAGTGCATTCAACAGGAGGAGACTTTCTAATGAAAATACTAATGACCGGATTTTCCGGACTACAGACCGGACATCATAGTATGCGTTCTATGAGCAGGATGAGTGTGCCATACTATATCTATCTTAAGTTAAAGGATATAGAGCCAGACACCACCGTAGAGTGGCGGGCAGTTATCCCAGGGGAAAGTCTAACTATGTATGACTTAATATGGGTAAATTTGGCCGGCTGCCTCTCCTTTAATGCCCCATATTCTTTAGGAGGTTTTTGGGCTCTTTCCTTTAAAAAAATTCCAACTATCTTATTTTGGGATGATTGGAAAATAGGGCAGACTTTGCAACATGCCCGTAGCTTCTCCCGGTGGGGAGAAAAGCAAATATTTAAGAAAATAGGTGGAAAACACCTGTATCAATATGCCGACCTCCTTCTTAATAATAAGAAGGTAAGTAAGGTCATTTCTGACGTGGCCGGGCACTTTGCCTGCTCAGATTGGAGTGAATATGGATATAATAGGGCTCAAGTAGTTCCTATGTTTAAATGGGGCAATTTGGAGCTTATAGAAAGGATGCTGCCAATTACCTCTGAGCAAGGAGGAGTATTTTCCATTGACCCGTCCTCACAGGTGGAATTAATCAAGTTAAAAAGGCTTGGTGTAAAGGATAGAAGGTGGTGCATTGGAACGATAGCGACTTATAAAAAATGGCTGGAAAAGTTGGCACCCACCTGGCCTATGTCTGTTTTTGGTTCAGGTCCACTTATCAAAATTTACGGAGGAGAAAAACTGAAAACAGAAATGCAATTACAGGATGAGTATCAAAAATCATGGGGCATATTGGCTCCTCCTTATAATTATCTGGGCTCTGGCTGGTTCAGAACGAGATATTTGTATGCTGCAAATGGAAGGTCAATAATTTACTCCGAGCCGGGTGACGTTTCACTGTGTCTTGGAAAAAGTCATGGATTGTCCTTGGAAGAAATAGAGGCCATGTCAGATAGTGAGCTACGTAATTTGGCAAATAGCCAGGCCCACGCTACTTTACTTCACCTGACTGATGACCAATATTTTACGGAACAAATCTACTATATAGTTAACAATCTTATGGGTATAGAAAGAGGTCAATAATGGGTAAAAAAAAGACTACCAATTTGAATGTAGTTTTATTGCCTGAAATTATCCAAGATATTACTATACTTTTGAGCCAATATAAAGTTACGGCCGATGTCATAATTCAGGTGGGTGTAAGTCAGACGAGGATAAAACCAATGGGAACAATGGCCAACGGTCAGTGGACTGAAAAGCAATGCCCCAAGTGTCATAATGCCAGGATGCGAACCGATAATTTTGTGACCTGGTGTTCAGGGATATTTTGTGACTACATTGAATAGGAGAAAAGTATATGGCAAGTGTCCAAATATATGTTGATAAAAAGGTCAAGGAGAAAATAAAGGAGCTACTGGAGGAGTGTGAAAAATACCAGCACCACATTATTAAATTTGAAAAGGAGGTGGCCAATCTACAAAAAGAAAATAGCCTCTTGAAAGAGCATTTACGTTTGGTAATAGAAAATAAAAAATAGAAAGGAGAAAAATATGATTATTGTAATTGACGGGCCAGATGGGTCTGGAAAAACAACCCTGGCAAATGAACTGATTAAAAAATTGGGTGCTACCTATATACATGCCACCTTTAAAAAGGGCTGGAATATTTTTAACTATCATACAAAAATTCTTTACAAGGCGGTATTGCATATCCTTAAGAATAAAAAGCCAGTCATTATTGACCGTCTTTGGTTATCAGAAGCAATCTATGCTGAAATTTATAGGGGAGGAAGTGCCTGGCCATTACAAGGTCGTTTTTTTGAAAGGATAATAAACAGATTTGGAGGTATAAATATCACAGTCACCACTGGAAATATGCTTGCCTATATATCCCAGTTTAAAAAGTTGTGTAATACTCGACATGAAATGTTTACAAGTGACTATGGCAGGGTGGCGGAATTATACAACCAGGTTTATTATGGAAAAAAGGGAGTAATTACAAATAATGAGTATCTTAATTATTACCTGAATAATGGTGGAATTGATACTTGTGTAAATTCATATAACTACGAATTTGGAACAAGTGTTGAAGAACATGTTAAAAATATTTGTAACATACTTCCCAGACTTCAGACCTCAGAAACATTTAAAGAATTAAGCAACTTTAATTTTGCCGGTTCACTTAAATATTCAACGGTCTTATTGGTTGGGGATGTTCCAAATATGAATGGAATTAAAAAGCCACTCTGGCCATTTTGGTATTATGGCAATAGTTCATTATTTCTTGCCAAGGTTATTAACGACACTACCCTGCCGGAAATATCTTTGGCATATGTAGATATAAATTACAAAAATGGAGTAGAAACAACGAAACGATGGCTGTCATATAAATCTTATTTGGGGCAAATATCAAAAGTAATTTGCATGGGCAACGAGGCTGAAAAAACCTTTAGAGATAATTTTAAAGGTGTCGTATATTACAGGACAGTTCACCCTTCAGCGGCCCGTCGTTTCCTGAAATATAGACCACGTTTTATAAAAACATTTCTTGGCTTAAAGAGGTATTAATATGTTACAAATAAATGAAAAATATTATGACCTTGTATCCTTTATCTATACTTATGGAAAGTGGGAGACGTGTCGTAAATATACGACAAAAGAATTGTTGGTAAATAGCTCAGTCATATCCATGAATAGTCCACTTGTTACCTTAACAAAAAGGAATTTGGGTTATAGGTTTGCACTGGCGGAGGCAGCCTGGGTTTTGTCAGGTGACAATAAATTAGAGACTATTTTGCCATATTCCAAAATGATAAATAACTTTTCAGATGATGGGCATACTTTTTTTGGAGCATACGGACCTCCTATTGTTGACCAATTAGAATACATTGGTCGGGCATTTAAAAAAGACTTGTTTACCCGGCAGGCTGTACTTACTATTTGGAGAAAAAAACCGCCAAATTCAGCTGACATTCCATGTACAATTTCAGTCCAGTTTATTATTAGAAATAATAATGATGAACTGACTTTACACTTGATAGATTCAATGCGCTCCTCTGATGCTTGGCTGGGTGTGCCGTATGACTGGTTTACTTTTTCTATGCTGGGAGCCTATGTGGCAATTTATTTGGAAAACATACTTAAAATAAATATTAAATTAGGCAATCTTTATATGATAGCTGGAAGTCAGCACCTCTATAAAAATGGATTTGGATATAGTGACTTAACGACTGAACATTTTTTAGAGTCTCCTTCTGAAGAGTCATTTACATATAAACCAATTAATCTGGGTGAATTTAAAAAACCCACTGACTTGACCAATCATCTTTGGAATTTGGCCAGGGGTGGTAGTAATATTTATTCTAATTGGCTGGCTGAATTATTAACATATTGGAAGAAAGGAGCGACAGTATGCGAATAAGTAATGAGCAATATTTTATAAATCTTGCTTTACTAATATCAAAAAGGTCAACCTGCCTTCATACCCAGGTGGGCTGTGTTTTGGTAGATTCTAATAATCATATTTTATCTACTGGGTATAATGGTTCACCGGTTGGTGCTATTAATTGTTGTGATATCAATGAGTGTCAGTCTGACCGAAAAATAAGGGGAGAAAATCTTGAGCACTGTGTGGCAGTTCACGCCGAGGCCAATGCCATTATTCAGTGTAAAAATTGCTTTGAAATTAAGGCCTGTTATTGCAATTATTATCCCTGTGGGCACTGTCTCAAACTTTTAATGAACACCTCCTGCCGAAAAATATACTACCTTGACCCGTATGCAAATTTATTAAATGAATCTGTTTCTTTTTGGGAAGAATCACGTCAGGGCAGGACCATAAAACAATTAACTATTTGTGGAGACTAAAAAATGAATGAAAACCTGTTGTCATTAGTAGAGTCACCCTGGCGGCCATATACCAATTTTCCTTCCCTAAAGAAAGCAGGCCTTATATCCTTTGACGTAGAGACTTATGACCCAAATCTGGAGGAGAATGGGCCGGGAGCTTTAAGAGGAGACGGATATATAATTGGCTTTTCAATTGCAACTAATGATGGGTTTAAGGGCTATTATCCGTTAAGGCATGAGGGAGGTGATAATTTGGAAAATCCTGACAATGCTATTAAGTGGGCCAAGGACCAGCTTAAATCTGACATTCCAAAAATAGGAGCGAATATATTATACGATCTTATATGGCTTAAGGCCGACCTTGGAATAAGCGTGGGAGGCCTGAAGTATGATGTTCAGATTGCCGAGCCTCTCTTAAATGAAAATAAACAAACCTATACTTTAGATTCTTTGGCAGTGGAATATTTAAAGGTACACAAAACTGAAGATATGCTCTTAAAAGCGGGAGAATTATTGCTCGGTTTAAAGGGCACCGGAGACACGCCGGAGAAGGTTAAAGAGAGTATAGTAAAACAGGTTAAGGGGAAGTTATGGAGGCTGCCGGCACGCTACGTCGGGAGCTACGGTGAAGATGATGCTGACCTTCCTATAAAGATATTTAAGATTCAGGCTGAACGGTTGAAAAACGAAGGATTGTGGAAGCTATTTAATGAAGTAGAGACACCCCTGGTAGACTTACTTTTGGCCATGTGGATAAAGGGTGTGCCAATAGATATAGACAAGGGTGAAGAAATAAAAGATAAGTTGCAGTTGGAATTGGACCAGGTTATTCGTAAGATAAAAAGAAAAGTGGGATTTAAACCGAATATTTGGGCACAGGAGGAGGTTGTTAAATGCTGTGAAACATTGGGCATTTTTTATCCCTATTCCAAAAAAGGCAATCCCTCGTTTGAGGCAAAGTGGTTAAAAGAACAGTCCCACGACTTTTTTAAATTATTATTGGAGGCTCGTCAACTTGACCGTGGTGGTTCAGTATTTATTGAAAAGAAAATACTTGATTTACAAGTGGCAGGCCGTATTCATCCTCAATTTTGGCAGGTAAAGTCAGAACGATATGGAACAGCCTCTGGGCGCTTTTCCTCCTCAAACCCAAACGCGCAGCAGTTCCCTGCCCGGAATGAAAGATTGGCAAAATTAATTCGTTCAATTTTAATTGCTGAAAAAGGAAAAAGTTGGGGACGACTTGACTATTCACAGCAGGAGCCAAGGGTGACAGTTCACTATGCTTCTTTGCTTAACTTAAAAGGAGCCAACCGGGCATGTGAAAAGTATAATAAGGAGCCAGACACCGATTACCACCAGTGGGTAAAGGAGATGATAAAAGAAATGGCAAACCTGGATGTCACCCGGCGAGTAGCAAAAGATTTAAACCTGGGATTGGCCTATGGAATGGGAAAGAAAAAAATGGCAATAACACTTGGACTTTCTTATGAGGAGACTATGAAAATATACGACGCATACCACCAGGCAATTCCTTTTATAAAACTACTGGGTGACCGATGTCAAAAAACAGCCAGCCAGAGGGGAGTAATAAAAACCTTACTGGGAAGAAAACAGCATTTTGATTTATTTGGACCACCAGAATGGAGAGAAGGAATAATTCCAAAATTATATGAGGAGGCTATAAAGGAATTTGGCCGGCCAGTACAGCGATATTTTTTACATAAGGCAATGAACCGACTTATTCAGGGAGGTAGTGCTGATATGATAAAAAAAGCTATGCTGGATAGTTATAATGCTGGCTATATTCCTTGTCTTACCGTTCACGATGAATTGGACTATTGTGATATTGAATCAGATAAACAATTAAAAGAAATAAAAGAAATAATGCTGAATGCCATAAAGTTAAAAGTGCCCATGGTTGTGGATGTAGATAAAGGAGAAAACTGGGGAGAATTGGAGAAAATAGAGCTATGAACAACACTGAAAAAAAATTATATACTTTAATAAAGCCACACTTGCCAGGCGTAGTTAGTAGAGTAGAGAACTATGCTGATGCTGGTACTCCTGACGTGTCAGGTTGCTATGAAAATGATTATTGGATTGAGCTCAAAATATGTCGTACAAAAAATATAGAGGTGGTAAAATTAATGGAGCCATCCCAGTTGTCTTGGCATTTTTCCAGGGCAAGAATTGGCTCAATTATATTTGTTATCGTTCGACATTTTAAGGCCATAAGGATATATCAGGCCGTAATAGTAGACAGAATAAAACTTACTTATTTTTTGCACTTCAGGGATGAAAAAATAAATAACAAATATAAGTGGAATATTTTTAAAAAAGTCATTGAGGTTATTGTAACAAAGTGAGGTGTATAATGGTTTATGTAACGCAGGAACAGGAAGGAAAAAATATTTTGTCTGCCCTAAAATATGGGGAGATAAAAATATTACTTCCCCCAGGTATGCAAGTGACTTTTTCAGTTGGTCAAGTTGTAAAGAAACTGTATGTCGAGCTTTCTAATTTCAATGACGCGGATTATTTATTGTTAATTGGTGACCCGGTTGCCATTGCCATTGCCGCGATGATAGCGTCAAATTGGAATAATGGAAAAATAAAAGTACTAAAGTGGGACAGACAGGAAAAGATTTATTTTCCAATTGAAATAGAGCTTTTCAATAAAAATTCAAATGAAGAGTTTTTTAAAAAACAATAAAGAAAGGAGACAGTGGTGATTAAAAAAACAAAAGAACAAATGATGGACCTGTTTGAAGGAGTAGAGGAGGGAGGAGCTACACAAAAAGTCGACTTGCCAAGTAAACAAAAATTAACAGAGCTTGGCAACTATATTTCAAAAATGAAGGAGCTGAGTGAATTAATTACCAGGCGTGAAAATGAATTAAAGGAACTATCCCAAAAATTCAATGATTTACAGTGTAATAAAATACCTGACTTTTTTGATGAGCTGGGCCTGTCTACTTTAAGTCTGGTTGATGGAACAAAGGTTATAATAGAGCGAAAATTCACGGCCTCCATTACGGCTGAAAATTCAGGCAAGTGTCTTGAGTGGTTGGAAAAAAACAACTATGGTTCACTGATAAAACACGACGTTGTTACAAAACTAAAGAAAGGAGAAGAAAAGTTATACACAAAACTTATTGCTGTTCTTAAAAAAGAACAAATGGACTACACGGATAAAAAGTATGTTCATCCCCAAACTCTTTCCTCATTTGTAAAGGAACAGATGAGTGGTAATGGTGCAAAAAAATTCCCACAGGAATTATTCAAAGTCTTTCCACTACGGTTTACAAAATTAAAATAACCTTAAGGAGTATTTATATGATTAAAAAAACAAAGTCAGAGGTGCCGGAAGTACAAAGGCAAAAAGCAAACCTTCCAGCCGTCAATCTTTCCCAGCAAATGTTAACCGATGCCCATGGCAATTCTGGTTTTGAAAATATGCGGCCAGACGATATTGCCATTCCGTTCATAACAATTCTACAAGCACTGTCTCCTCAGTTACGTGGAACAACGAAAATAAAAGGTGCCGAGGAAGGAGACTTTTTTAATACGGTAACCAGTGAAATATACAAGGGAGCAATAAAGGTCATACCCTGTGCATATCACAAGTCGTATGTAGAGTGGGTGCCTCGCGATTCTGGCGGTGGTTTTGTCCGTCAACACGATGAAAGTATTTTGGAAAAATGTACGCGCAATGATAAAAATCAGGACATCCTTCCGGGAGGTAATATCATTGTTACTACTGGATATCACTACTGCATTTTACTTAATGGAAAGAAACAGGAAAGAGTTGTCTTGGCCTTTTCCTCTACTCAATTAAAAAAGAGTCGGCGGTGGAATAGTCAAATGATGGCTTTACAAATATCAAGTGGCAGCAGAGTTATTACTCCACCAATGTTTTCTCATATCTACACGTGTGAAACGGTAGAGGAGAGTAATGACCACGGAAGTTGGGCTGGTTGGCAAATTTCATCTCCTGAAATGATAGATGACTCGATTTTATATTCATTTGCAAAAAAATTCAACGGTGATGTAACCAAAGGTTCAGTAAAAGTATCACCGCCACCCGACCTTACAGAATCTGCTGGTCAGCCAAGTGAATCAACGGCGGGAATGGCAAATGCTGAAAGTGATGTTTTTTAACAATTGTAAAGAGGGCGACTTACGGGTCGCCTTCTTCCACCATAAAATTACGAGGTGTTTGTGAAAGATTTATTAATAAGTTTTATGGAATATTTTAAAGGGCTTGATAGAGCCTATGGAACATACGATTTATCCAGGGCAAAAAATGAAAATGGAAAGGTTATTGGAAAGCCAAAAACAGTACACAAAAATGTAACATTGGAATTATGGAAAGACCACTTGGAAGGAAGAAATGGAATTGGCATTGTACCTATTTTAGACAATTCAACATGCTATTTTGGAGCAATAGACATAGACATATACAAGGGTTTAAATGTAAAAAATGTTATAAAAGAAATGGTAAATTTGGACCTTCCTTTAATACCGTGTCGTTCAAAAAGTGGAGGCTTGCATTGTTATTTATTTGTAAAGGAGCCAGTGACGGCAATTCAGATGAAGGAAAAACTATCTATTTTTGCAGCGGTGCTTGGGTTTGGTGAATCTGAAATATTCCCAAAACAAAGTGAAGTATTGTCAGAAAGAGGAGACATCGGGCAGTGGATAAATATGCCCTATTTTAATTTAAACAAGGGTGACCGGTATGCCTATAATGAAAATGGAAATAAATTGTCTGCAACAGACTTTATAGATAAAGTAGAAAAAGTCAGACTTACAAAAAAGGAATTCATTGCTTTTAAAGTCAACGTACTATCTACTATTGAGGACGGCCCGCCATGTTTACAATATCTAATTACAAAGGGATTTGCCCCGGGTGTCAGAAATGACGGTTTATTTAATGTGGCAATATATCTTAAAAAGTCAAAGCCCACTGAGTGGGAAGATTTATTGGATGACTTTAATATGAAATATATGGAGCCACAGTTGTCATCTCAAGAAATGCAAAACATTATTAAAAGTGTAAAACGAAGAGAATACAACTATACATGTGAGAAAGCCCCCTTAAAGCCATACTGTAATATGACTTTATGCAGAAGTCGCGAATATGGTATTGGTCAATTAACAGGAATGCCTCACCTGACCTCCTTGACAAAGTATGACTCTCGACCACCCATTTGGTTTTTGGATGTGGACAATGGCGGCAGGTTGGAACTAACTACGGAAGAGTTGCAAAGTCAAGTAAAATTTCAAAAAAGGTGTATGGAATCTTTAAACCAAATGCCCCCAGCTATAAAGACATCAGTATGGCAAACTATGATTCAAGTTTTATTGGAAAATATTACCTTAATAGAAGCGCCTGATGATGCATCTCCAAAAGGATTGCTTTTTAATCATCTGGAAAGGTTTTGTACTTCTCGTGCCCAGGCAAAAAATAAAGATGAATTATTACTTGGAAAGCCGTGGACTGATGACAAGTTTCATTTCTTTAGAATAGTCGATTTTATTTCTTATTTGGAAAGACAAAAATTTTATGACTTTAAAGTCCACAAGATTTGTTCTATGTTAAAGGAATATGGAGGAGAGACTTTATTTTTTAAGTTAAAAGGTAAGGGAATAAATGTTTGGAAAATACCAGCCTTTGATTTTCAGGATGATGGATTTATTGTACCGGAAATAAAAGATAGTGAGGTATTTTAATGGATAAATTTAATACTACTCTAATATTTGGACCTCCCGGGACGGGAAAGACGAACAATCTGCTCAATCTTGTTGATGAGTATTTAAAAAAGGGAATATCACCTGAAAAAATTGGATTTATTTCATTTACACGTAAGAGTGTAAGTGAGGCACGTGACCGGGCTGCAATTAGATTTAATAAAAATCAAAAATGGTTTTCCTATTTTAAGACTATACACGCCCTGGCCTTCAGACAACTGGGAATGTCAACGAGTGACGTAATGGGACGAAGTAACTACTTTGAAATTGGTAATTTACTTGGATTAAAAATAACTGGAATTCAGCAGGTAAAAACAACTGACATATCTGAAATAAATAAGGGTGACCAGTTAGTATTTATAGAATCACTCTCAAGATTATGTTGTAAAGAATTAAAGCAATCTTATGATGAAATAAATCCAGACTTTTCATGGGAAGAGTTGGACCTTTATGCCAGTACTTTAATTAAATATAAAAAGAGTAATTTACTTTTTGACTTTACTGACATGTTGGTTGAATTCTATAACAAGGGATATAAGCCAAATCTGGAAGTATTATTTGTAGATGAGGCCCAAGATTTATGTTTATTACAGTGGAAAATAGTTGAACAATTAGCTCAAAAATCCAAAAAAATATACATAGCGGGAGACGATGACCAGGCCATATTTCGCTGGTCCGGCGCGAACGTTGAATATTTTATTGGACTTACTAAAAAATGTGAAATAAAAATACTGCATCAAAGTTATCGAGTGCCCAAGAAAATATATGAAATGGCCAGGGATATTTCAACCCATATTAATAATAGGGTAAAAAAGGAATTCAAACCAACAAATGAAAAGGGATGTATACAATATGTAAATGAGGTCACTGAAATAAATATGGACCTGGGCACCTGGCTTATATTGGTAAGAAATGTTTACATGATAGAAGGAGTCATAAGGCAACTTCGCCTTGTTGGCTATTTATATGAGAGTATTTTTGACAACTCAAAAACCGATAATTTAAAAGCAGCCTTTCTTTGGGAAAAGTTAAGAAATAAAAATCTATTAACAATCGATGAAGTCAAATTAGTTCTCTCACTAATGTCAAAAAAACATTGCCCAGGTAGTCATAGAAATATCCTGGAAAGTAAAAATCAAAACGACCTCGTGGGCATGGAACAGTTGGTAAATTGGTTCAATATTACTTGTAAAGAAAAAATATGGCATGAGGCACTGGATAAAATCAATGTTGAGGACAGGGAATATTATATTGCAGCAAGGAGGAAGGGTGAGAGTTTTTTAAAAGCTCCTCGAATAAAAATATCAACGATTCATGGTGCCAAAGGTGGAGAGGCCGAGAATGTAGTTTTGCATACTGATATGTCAACCCGTACTTACAATGCTATGGTAAATAACTATGACGATGAGGTAAGAGTATTTTATGTAGGTATAACCAGGACACTAAAGAATCTTTACATAATTCAACCACAAACACCAAATTATTTTAACCTGTTAGGAGTATAATATATGGATGAACAATATCGCTTTAAAATAAAGCCCTATAAACACCAGTACGATGCTTGGTTAAGAAATAGAAGGAATAAGTATTATGCTTATTTGGCTGAAATGGGAACGGGAAAAAGCAAGATATTAATAGACACTGCCGCCTACATGTATGACCAGGGTTGGATTAATGCTATAATTATTTTTGGACTAAAGGGTATGTATTTGAATTGGTTGGATGAGATAAAACTTAACATGCCCGAGCACATAAATTATAAGGTTGGAGTATGGAGTGCTGCAATTAAGGTTGTGGAATTAAGAAAAATAGATGAGCTGTTTACAACTAAAGAAATGAGCCTTAAAATTTTACTTATGAATATAGAGTCATTGGCATTTGACCGGAGTAAAAACCTGGCTTTAAAATTTACCTCCTTCTATGATACGATGGCCGTGGTCGATGAGTCAACTACCATTAAAAATCAAAAAGCAGCCCGGACCAGGGCAGCCTGGAAAATAGGAAAGTTGGCAAAGGTAAGGAGAATTTTGACCGGGAGTGCCATGGATAATAAACCCCTGGACATTTGGGCCCAATTTCAATTCTTATCAAATGGCCTTTTGGGATATACTTCATTTGTAGCATTCCGTGCCCAGTATGCTATATTGGAAGATATGACGATAAGGGCAAAAGGAGCTTTACGACAATTTAAGACAGTAGTTGGATATCGAAATCTGGAAGGCTTGAAAAAGTCAATTGAAAAATATTCCTTTATTGTAAAGAAGGATGATTGCCTGGACCTTCCTCCAAAAGTATATGAAAAATATTTTGTGGAATTATCAGATGAGCAAAAATACCACTATGAAAGATTAAAAAAGGAGTCAATGACGGTACTATCTGAAACGGCAATAGTCACCACAAAAATAGTTTTGACAAAATTATTAAGGCTGCATCAATTAGTTTGTGGGCACCTGGTAGATGATGATAAAAATATTCACCCTATACCTCATTATAGGCTGACTGCCTTAGGCTCTATTTTAGAGGAGGTAAGAGGAAGGGTAATAATTTGGGCGAACTACAGAGCGTGTATAAGTGATATAGAGGCCTTTTTAATGAAGGAGTATGGGGAAGGCTCTACTATTACGTACTATGGAGAAACATCCTCAGACGACCGGGATGAAGCGAGGCGTGTTTTTAAACGAGGCTCAGAGAAAGAGTACTCCTCTAAAGTACGATTTTTAGTTGGCAATCCACAAACGGCAGGGTATGGCCTTAATTTAACTGCTGCAAATACCGTTATTTATTATTCCAATAGCTTTGACGGAGAGAAAAGAAATCAGTCTGAAGACAGGGCACATCGAATTGGACAAACGGAAAAAGTAACATATGTTGATTTAATTGCAAAAGGAACTATTGATGAAAAAATATTGGCAGCCTTGAGAGTCAAAAAAAGCTTGGCTGATTTAATAGTGTCATCAAATTGGAGGTCTTTTTTCAATGAATAAAAAAGATAGATTAAGCACTTATTTAATGGTCATAGTTGCAACACTAATTTTCATCTATGTCGTATGCCAGCTCCTCTCCTCGATTATATATCTTTACAAATAAAAAGGGCAACATCCTGGCCACCCAGCTATGTCACCCCGGAGGCAAGCCAATGGCTTGCGGATTTAAGCGTCACTGTTTTTTAAGTCTAATATTAAAGTCACTGGAAAAATATGTCTGATCTGGCCTATAATCCAATTTGAGCTTTTACCTTCCTTTTTGACTTCCCATTCATCACTTTTCCAGGTGCCTGAAAATCGTTGTGGAGAGATATTTGCCCACGTAATCGTTGCCAAATCTTGCACCACAAAGTTACTGGAAAAAGTATACTTGGAATCGGCACCAGTCCACTGTATTTCTTCTGGTATGTCCTTTATCCAAACCTGATTTACTCCCGGTATCGGATAGCCATAAACAAGTCTTGGTATTCTTACAAGTAAATAAGCTCCACATAACTTCCAATAAAGAGTACCAGTAATAACATTCGTTACTCCTCCAAGTGTAACTGGTGCCGAGCCGGAATTATCATCATCAAACCATTTTAACCACTCATATGTTAATCGATGTAACCAGTTAAAATACTGCCGAGGAGGTTTTTGCTTAAATATCCAGCCATAATCTTTTAAAACATCTGGAGGCACTTCAACATTTGGCTGCAAGCTCACCGGGTCAACCTGGTCAAGCTTGGCGAATTCAGGTAAAGTAGTTGGTTTTGACATATATTCTCCTATGATTTTTATTGTGAAATTAATTCTGGAATAACACCACCAATTTCAATCCCACCTTCCAAATAATTAGTCTCTGAAAAACCAGAAGTATGTGGAATGCTTGGAAAACCTCCTTCAGTTTCAAAGGCAAAAATAAGGTCATCTGAGTTAATAAATTGGAGGTATAATTTAACACCCGCTGGAGTTATTTTTTCAAGCCCTGACTTTAAGTTAAAAGGAATAGGATAAATTGTTGTAAATGTCAATATAGCCGTCGCCGGATACATCTCAACATAGTCAACATGGCTGGCCTTTGTAATTATCCTTAAGGCAGTGATAAGTGTCTCTGGCTCACCGTATGACTTATTAAGATAAATTTTAAAATAAATTGCAGAACGATACTCCTCATCACTTCTAAAATTACGGAATTCGCCAACTGTCTCACCTGCCATATCCAACTGGTCACCTGCCGCCGTAGCTATATTCCTTAACTTCATCAGCTCAGCCAAAATATATTCTTGCTCCTGACCATCGCGGACCATTATACCACAAAAACTTAACAGGTTGGGAGACTCCTCAAACTGTTCTACAAGTAAAGCTATACAACGCCGCTCTACGTCCGGGATGAATGGGTCGGGAAGCTCCTCATATTCAAAATATCCAAAGGTTGAGACTCGTGATATTTTCAAAGGAGCTTTTTGCCCAAAAATAGTTACCTGTAAAAGATTCGGTTCTGACATTTTTCCTCCTTTAAGAGATTCGACTACGCTCACTTGAAGTGGTATGTGTCACGGTCATAACGGTACTGTTATCCCTCTTGTAAAAAGTCAGGTCACCAGTATTTGGAAAATCTTTTTTAATCCTGCCATTGGCCATTGCCATTACTAATTGATATATGGTAGAAAGAGTGACACCATCTAAAGGAGTGTTTAAGAATTCCGTTGGCAGGGCGGAAAATCTTATTTGCAAATCTTTTAATATAGAGCCGGTGACCACTGGTATTGCTGAAACATCCTCACTACGAAGTGAACCGGCAATAATTTGTTTATTTTCAACACTATCTTCAAGAGTCACATCTCCGACCTGTGCAATTGTTATATTATTACTTCTCACAAAATGTAAAGGATAACCACCATTTTCATAGCAGGCAAAGTCATACATCAGTTCAGTTGTTATTTCCGTTGAGGCAATTTTTACAAAGCAATAATATTGCCCCGTTCCATCCCCATTGTCTCCAACTCTCATAAGTTTTTTATAATTTGTAAAGTTGGGAGCCACATCAAGTAAGTTAGTACAGGCATACTCTTTGTATAATAATCCAACTTTACTTATGGCATTTGCCGTTTCCATTAAAATTGCAAATTCCTGATTGTCCGGGTCTTCCATAGCACCCTGGGTATCGTATAAATTTACCACTATTTTATAGACAGTATATGAAGATTCCGGTATGTAAAAATGAGCGGGAAGGCCAACGACACACCTCGTGTTATTCTGTATATTTTGTACTATTGATAAAGTGCTGTCAATTTCATCATCCTTATCCGTCTTAACAGAGGAGCCCATAATATTATTAGTTGGCAATTTTCCAGTTATGGCCTGGGTATCGGCATAAATTGCTACTTCACCTGAAAGCATGGTGTCCAGGTGTTCATCCACCGAGCCCGCCGCTGGTGCCCCACCTGTTGGAGCAAGTTTCATAGAGTCTCTTACTTGCTGTGAAGTTATACCTCCACTACCAACTGCCAACCTTATCTTGGCAAGTGAATCTGTGGTAGCATCATAAGTAGCACCAGCATTGTCATCAACTATCTTTTTTAATACTTCCAATATGCCGGCATCTACTGAACCATCAAGTGTAAACTTGGTGCCAATTTCAACTGCTTTTATATCCTGGCCAGTGCCTGCCTTTACAAGATACAATCCACTTCCATTTCCACCTGCCACTGCTTTTATAGCATCTTTAGTATTGCTTAATATATCAATGGCCTCGTCTGCTGCTGTGATTTTTATTCCTTTTCCCGGACTGGAAATTGCCATACCATAAGTAGCACCTTGTATTTGAATGCCATTAGTAACTGTTCCCTCACTGTAAATTCCATTTGCCACTCCAACTGATTTTATACCATTCAATCCGCCACCACAATCAAGGGCTGCTCCATTTTCTGAACCAACACATTTTAAACCTTTTGCATTAATTCCCGTAGCTTGACAAATAGTTCCATCGCCACCTGTCACTCCTCCTTTGGAAAGCAATCCTGGTCCAGTATCACCTCCCTCAAGTTTCATACCGGCACCACCACCCACTCCCTTTGCGTAAAGTGCAGGTATGTCTCCCAATTCAGATGATACTCTTAATTTTACAGCATTGTCTTCAGTTCCCCATATATCAAGCTGTGCCAATTTAAGAGTAGCAAGATTTGCATTTGTTCTATGACCATTTATTCTTACCACGTCGGCTGCCCTATTCTCAATTGAAAAGGTTGCCAGAACAGCATTGACGGTTTCATCATCAATCACTGCTCCCTGCAACACAACAGTGTAGTCCTTTTTAACCTCATAAAAAGCATCTGCCGATAAGTCAATTTTACAGCAGTGTACTCCCGTCAATCCGTCAAAATCTTCAGTGTCAACTATTCCAGCCGTACTTTGGGCAAGGTCGTCATTTTTATATACTCTTACTTGCCCATTAGTGGCTCTGGTAATAGATGCGCCTGATTTACTGTTACTATTCCAAAGAAAATACAACAGTGAATCCTCTTTTCTGTCACCCAAGTCGTTCATGTTAACCTCCCACAAGTTAATTTATTTTTTGCTAAGGTTTGATTTATTAATTTAAAGCCAGTGCCATAAACAAATTCCATTCTCTGATACCCAATGACACAATTTGTTGGAGCGGCATCCTGGTCACCTCTTTGAAAAGAAAAAGTATCTGATTTTCCACCAACGATATTAGTTAATAAAACAGTAGTTCCTACGTCTTTGTAACTATCTGCCGAGCTGTCAACACTCGCCCAGCATCCATTATGTAAAGTTAAATTGGCAATTAATCTTTGAATATAGATTGAATTGCCAAAAACCAAATCAGCACTCTCACCTCCAAAAATATTAAAGCCCTGGTCACGTACCGTCACTCCATATTTTTTAGGAAACGTGACAAGATACCACCCGGCATAATCACATGCCATTGCCACATAGGCATAGAATCTTAAATTAGTAGAGCTACTTAATCGGGCATATTTTAAATGCTGTGTATTTGGAGCAGGAATGGTAGCATCCAATAATTTATAATTCATAAGTAACATAGTTCTCGTCAAGTCAATTTCACTTATGGTAACATCATTTTGATTGGAGGTATTTGGAAGTGAGGTGTTTCCTTTTTGTATAGTACACTCTGGTGCCGTAATTACTTGCCAGTATGCTGTATTATATACTGATAAATAGTTCCCTCTTATTCGTAAAGTGGGAGTCGAGCCATTTAAAAATGTCTGGTGATAAAACACCTGTTGGTCCGGGTCACCATCCCAATTAAAATCAGCACTGTACAAATTAACAAAAGCGAATGTTTTTGTAACATCGGAAGTCGATAAAGTAACATCTTTTGGATTGGCATCAATGGTGACTGTTCCTCTTTCCACCGTCATATTTATCGTTGGCAATATTTCATATACAAACCAGTCAATATATAATTGTTGAGCCGTTTCGTAATATCGTGAAAAGCGCAAAGTATCATTGTCAAGAAAAGTCGCCCCAAAACTATAGTTTCCATAATAGTCCATGTCAGTATTATTAGAATCTAAGTTACGAACCTTAAAGGTTATAAAGCATTTACTTTGAGTAACTGCTCTTGATAAGTCAACATCAACAACATCGGTGGTTGAACCTATTGTAAAGTTGCCTCTGTGTATTTCTTTTAACACTGGTCACCCCCAATTACATTTGTAAATAAACGTCAATCGAAATACCTTGCCACATCTTAAACCCAAACAGATAAGTTGAAGGAACTGGAAAGATATATTTGCCCAAAGGTAAGTCATTAATCTTTTTAAAAGTCAATGTTCCAATGCCATTTACAAGTTGCATTCTGGCACTTATTATGGCACCTGGTATTTTTATTGGAACTAACTTGACCACATTAATATTTTTAACTGTTACTTTATCTGCCAAATAAACAGTCAAAGTAATAAGGGCAGAGTCTACCCCATCACCGCGAATCTCCGTTTTATCACTTGTAAATTTTATATATCCCTTAGCATCCTCGGGTGAGAAGTCAATAGAGGTGATATTTCCATTTGTCCATGTCATGTTATATGAAGCTCCTGCCAATATTCTTTGACAAGTACTATTTGGCAGGTTACTATCCTCAATATAAAAATACTCGAGGTCTGCCAATAAATATCCTTCTGCCACAGCCTTATTCAAAACATTTGTCCTTAAGGAAAGTTGCTGTGCCTCTGTCAATCCGATATACTGACCGGAGACTTTAAGCACATCATGTGTTTTATTGTTTGCCAAAATGAACATATAACCTCCTATGGTATTAAAACTGTTATTCTACTCAGTGAAAAAACAGCGAGCCAATTATCATTAATTTCAATCGGTGTTGACTGGTAAACTGGTATGTCACCAGGGTCACCCGTAATTGCCACTTTTACTGATATTTCTTCTATTCCAGGCACCTGAAAAATAGGGCCAAAAAATCGTTGTGGTATTATATTCAAGCCAATCTCAAAAGTATTGCCATAAGTTAATATTTGATTTTGTATCTGAGCCACACCATCATCTGGAAATATCTCTTCATCGTAGTAACTTATGGTGACTTCAACCCAGGCATATTTTGGAACTGGCCGTGAAAAAAACATTCGTTGCAAATCTCCATTACTATCAAGAACATCATAAAATACATTGCCAAATGTTCGAATTCCAGCAGGCTTTATCAACCACAATAAATTACCAATATCAGCTGTAGCTCCTCCTTCCACGACAACTTCAAAGGAGTGCGATGGCCGGCCGTCAACCTCATAACTTTCCCTATTTTCAAAGCCCTTAACTTGGGTGACTCCGGTAATGTCGTCCAATATTCTTGAGACTATTGATGGAAGAGTACCAGCCCCTGCCACCTGTAAAGAAAGGAGACGACGCACCCTGAACTGGGCGTCTGTTTCCTCGTTCCTTCCAATAGTACCTTCCTCAAAATTATTTACCTCCTCCAGTCCACTCAAAGGAGTCTCTATAATGTTTAAAGAATCTTCATTTACTGGAATTGGTCCGGTATTAAGTGACTTAAATAATACCGGCATAAAATAACTCATGTTACTATCTACCGTGGCATCAAATGGCATATTATCCTTCGTCTCTAATATAATATCACCCGCTCCCATATCACGAGCTATTACCACGGCAGCTATGTCTGCGACGATAAGAGCAATTAAGCCCTGGGCAATTATTTCTTTAGTAGAGCCAAGGCCAGAGTTATATACATAGCCGGTTAAATTTATTACCAATGTGTAATTAGTAGAGTCAATAACCTCCTCTATTCTTATGTATATTTTACGCTTGCTTAAATTCGTTATTTCTTCCTCTACCATTGATTCAAATAAATCTCCACTTAAGGCAGAACGAACTTGGGTGCCCAGGGTAATTAATGTGCCAACATCTCCTCTACATCCAATGTATGATTCTGACTCCAGGGCGGGTCGCCGGGTGAGTGAATTATACTCCCCTATATAATCCAGCTGAACACCAGCCGCCTCGGAAGGATGCCCCGCTGCATAGACTGCCGCCATCTGTTCCCAAATGTCCGCGTGCATTTTAGCAAAAACACCAATAGCCTGACCCAAAACTGATTCAGGAGAAGTATCAACCTGGCCAAATACTTCCTTAAGATTTTCATTCATTTCTTCGACAATATCAGGCAGTCTTTTAATTGAAAAACCAGCTGTAGTTATTCCAAAGCTCATAGTGAAATCTCCTCTCTAATTTCAACGTCACCATATATAGTTGATACTTTAAAATTTACTGACAATTTTTTCATAGTTATTGATGAATCATATTCTAAAATTTCAACCACTTCTTCCACCTCAGCAATTGTTATTTTTATCAAAGTGTCTATATAGCTCAAATCAACATTTTTTTTAAAAATAATGTCATAAAAATCCATTCCCTTGGAGATGTCCAAAAACCATTCCCCATAAAAAAAGAGGAGCTTTGTTTTTAACTTTTGAGCAACCCATTCATTCTTTTCTATGAGTACCAGGTCACCATCCTTAAAAAATAAGTCATGAGTAGTCTGGTCCAACTTTATATCCTTCATCTTATTCTCCTTTTACCTTTTGAGTGGCATGAGTCAAGGGATTTAATAATGGAGTTGGAACTAATGTTACAGTATGTGGAATATCAAGGGCGTGAGTATGACTATTATATATGGCAATCATGGCGTCAGTCATCAGGGCTGAAAAAGTATTTACTCCCATTTCAATCATACCATTCTTTTTTATTCTCACAAGAGAATTATTATATTGTAAAGTAAGGTCATCGCCTCCTTCATCCATATTATTAAATGAATTCAACCCGACAATTGCAATAGCATCCGATATATCAAATTTGCGTTTACTGCCCGGTGTCACTTCTCCTCCCTTAAATAGCCAGGTGTCTAAGGCTCGTTCACTGAATAGGAGGAGACAGGTTTGATTTTTGTACTGACTTTCTGGTAGTCTTAATATAGCTGAGCCTGCTCCACAAAACATCACTGGAACACTCTCAATAGGTTTATAAGAAAGAATAGTGTTGTCAGAGTATTTTTTATTTATAAGAGGAGTGACAGTTGCTTTTCTTGTCTTGGAATTATATTTCACAATCTTTCCCGGTAGACAGGTATGTAATGTTTCAGCAATTCTCCAATCAAAAAATTGCTTTATAGCCTCTGTCATAGAAGGTTTTGTAGTTTTATTTTCCAATTTCAGTTACCTCTAAAGTTGTCAAAAAATCACCTTCAAAATTATCTGCAGTATGGCTGACTTTTTCAATTTTAAATTCCTTATTCTCCCCTATTTCATTACTGGATATTAAGGCCCACCCACCTGGTTCAGCTTTGGGCTGAAGTAAAGTAACAACACTCCAACCTGATACCTCTTTTTCAGTCGTCTCCTTTGTTTTTTTAAATTTTATCCTTTCTGGAATTCCAATCAAACCTGTTTCCTTATTTATTATTATTTGTAAAGATTTATCAACTGCCGTGTCACCATAAAATTTTAATTCATTGTTTTGCACTGACCAGGTAAGTCCACTGTCTGTTGCAATTTTATCAAGCAATCCACGTAACTCACCCATAAAAGAAAATCCATTTTGATATGTTTTATTGGCAAAATTTGTTAAGTCAAGATTTGTTTTTACACCTATTTTAAACTTGCCAATAATTGATTTTAAGATTTGCTTTACCGACACACCTTCCTTAAAAGAAATAGAGTCACGGGTTGTCAGTAAAGGTTCATCACCGTCACGAGCTTCTATCGTTGTAATTATATCTGAATTGTCAACCTTATTTTTTACTAAGTTAACATCACCAACAAAAATAACCTCCTGATTATTTTCCGATTCATAGCCAGCCTTTACTGTTAACAATGCCTTCTCCTCATTTAACTTATTTCGCGTATCTTTGGTCAGATTATAAATCGAAACGGAACAAGTGTTTGGGTCTGAGGATGATACCTTCTCAATTGTAAATAATATTTTAAAGCCAGAAATTGAAATCAGTTCCTGGTTTTTCTTTTGCAAGGTAACGGTTATAAATCTTTTAAATAGTCTCAACTTCCGCCTCATCTACATAGGTTATATAGGCCCGTTCATTTAAGAAATCAAATTGTGCCAAAGGTTCAAAATTAGTATAGGTAGAATCAACGACATAAAGTCGACCAGGTGGCAATCTCCGGTCTGTAAATTGAGAAAACATTTCATAATTTAATACCAATTTTTTACCTTCTAAAATTGCATTTTGTTCACGGTCATACACACTCAAAAGCCAAAAAGCTCCACGTGATACCCAGTCGAATTTTAAGACGTATGGAATATTGTCAAGTGTAAGCTCCTCTTTAAAAGAGGGAAAGTCTTTGAATGGAATGACAATCATACTATGCCCTTTTTTTAAATATAAAATTAATAACTCTTTTTATTACTGATACCTTCTTCGTACTCCCAGTATTTTTTCCCTGGTCCGATGTTTCTGGTGCTTGATTTTCTACATTGGGAGCTTTGCCATTTAATGAACTGGCAGTCTTAACAGTTGTAGTTGAGGAGACTTCCAAAATACTTATTTTTTTAAATTCAATGGTGTAATTTAAAGCATCACCGGTACTGGCATTTCGTGGAAATGAAATACTCGAAATAATCATATTATTGTATACTTTATAGCGGGTAACAATGGTTAAAATTTTTGCCTCAGCAATTTTTTTAGCATCAACCCCAACTTGTTTTGATGGAACATATCCCGCATAGCTTAACAAAGTATCAAATGCCAATTTTGCTCTATTACTATTATCCTGTATTATAAAATCACGGACATTTTCACTGATAAATTTAACAGGTGTATTGGAAGTTATACACTCAATTGTTAATCTTTCCGGCTGTGACTTTACGTGGTCACATATGTCTGCTCCCTTTTCTACTGGATAATTAGTAATATTATTTGAATAGGAGTGGTCTTCACTTAAGGTAGTGTCTATTTGTAAGCCCCTGAGCATGACGGTCTGTTTTTTATTTGGCAATATACTTATCATGGCACCTCCCCTATTCCAAGAATTAAATTATTTAATTCCCAAGTAAAGGTATCTTTAACGGCTGCCTGAGCCTGTGTCCTTAAGGCCTCGGCCTGGGCGGCAGGTGTACCTGGGGGAACATAGGTATTAATAGTTGAGTTGACGTTTATTTGTCTGGTAGACATAGTTGAGGAAGGTTCAGATGACGGTCTTGTGGGAAGTCCAGCAAAGCTCCTTCCTTTTCCTTCTTCCTCTCTTGCTATATCCTCAAAACTTGCTCTTTTTCCAAAACCTTTTATGCCAGTAAAGCCAAAAGAAAGTATATTTTGAAGTCGTTCAATAAAATCACTTATTCTATTGACAACTACACCAATTTTTTCAAAGCCGGAGGTCCAGGCATCAACTAATATATTTATGATTTTTACAGTACGGTGTAATGCCATTCCAACCCATTCCCAGCCCTTTATCCAGTCAGTCACCAGCCAGGTTAAAAAGTCACGCATGAAATCCCAAAGTATAGACATTCCAAACTTAAATCCCTCTGCAAAATCTGATGAAACAAGGGCATTAAATGCATTAACAACTGCATCTATTTTTTTCTTCAATTCGTCCCATGGAGGTAAAATTTTACCCATCATACTGTCTTGATTTTGGGTATATAAAATAGTGTCCTCAATTAGTAGAGCTATTAAGGCGATAAAGGCTATGACTGCCGCTGCCATAAGGGCATACTTTATAAGTAAAGCTCCCATGGTAATATTATTGGCTGATGCGGCGAGAGTCAAGAAGCTCCACATTTTTGCCAGGCCCATGCCAATTCCAATAAAGGCACTCATAACCAAAAGTAAAGGTGGTATAATGGCGGCAAAAGCTCCCATCCAAAACAATACAATTTTAAATTCAGGGCTGACCTTCTCCCTAAAAATACGGGCCAAATTATACAGAACCAGCACAAACTTTTTAAACACTGGTAGTAAATATTTACTCATATCCATTGCCGTTAAGGTAAGTAAGTCTTTAAAATTTGACCAGACTCCTCCCAGTGTTTTTGACTTTTTTATCATTAAATTGGCAAACCTTCCACTGCCAGTACTCATTCTCCGAAATGCCTCCTTTACTTGCTCAAATTTTATCTGGCCTTTTGAGGTCATTTCCATGATT
>Ga0315294_10001590_pt1 | contig 24808 bp, 53 predicted proteins | sample YL17G13_40_MG_FD_203626 | JGI IMG/M metagenome (GOLD analysis project Ga0315294, IMG submission 203626) | Sediment microbial communities from Yellowstone Lake, YNP, Wyoming, USA - YL17G13_40 | ecosystem: Environmental > Aquatic > Freshwater > Lake > Sediment | place: USA: Wyoming | collected...
ATTGGAGTTTGGATATATTCAAAGAGTACCTTCGAGAATAATTACTTTGAAGGGTTTAGAGATACTTAAACAAATAAAGGAAAAATAAAATGACGTACAAAGAATTTTTGAATAAGCTTGAATGGGACACAAGCGAAGAAGATTTTGAATTCTATATTTCTGGTGTAAAAAAATTACCTATTAATTTAAAGAAATTTCACGATAAGATTTATGCACAACTCCCTGCTCTATATGAACAACAGAAAAAACAAAATATAAACTTTGGCAGAGATTTAGTAGGCTCTAAATTATTTAAGTTAGCATTTTTTAAATTGGGATATACAGGATATAGAGATAGGTGTAACGAAAATAAAATAACCACTACTCTAGGAAAAACCGTAGATATAATGAAAAAAATTGTAGATAGTCTAAATTACGGTATTGCAAAAGGAACAATAAATAAAAATGCACAATACATGTACAGAGAGTATTGCGAAAAGGATTAACCGATGACAATATACCATAAAAACATAAAAGACGCAGGTGCTTGCAATTTTTGTCAAAGAGCAGAACTTACCAAAAAGAAAATCGGTTTAAAATATCCTTATAAAAAAGTATATTGTATAATGGGCAATTCTATTTTAATTTGCATATGTCAAAATTGTATGAACGAAATTAAAGGATTTAAAAATAATGAACGATAAATTCAGAAATTGGCTTATGGTAAATGGCTCTAGTTATAACACCGCACTTAATTATGAAGGGCGAATAGAGCACGTAATAGCCAAAATAGACCCCGAAAACCTTACAAAAGAGCCTATACAGGCGTTTTTATTGGGTTTACAGGGGAAACACAAGGCTTCTACTATCAATGGCTATTTAAACGCAATTAAAGCATATTTGAAGTTTTTAGGTAAATCAACAGAATTACCAAAAGCATTAAAAGAACCGAGAACATTACCCGATAGTTTTACAGAAGAATATTTAGAGAATACAATATTGCCAACTATATCGCAACTTTTTTGTTATGATTATTTAAAATATAGAGCCTTATTTTATTTCTTATTTTTTGGAGGTTTAAGAATAAGCGAAGCAGGACATTTAGAACGTAAAAATATAGATTTGGAAAAACGCATAGCAAAAATATACGTACAAAAAACTAGACAAGAGAGAATTATATTTTTTAATGAAAAGACAAGACAGGCACTAGAAGAATATTTCGATTTTGAACCAGAGATTACAAATGCTTTCAATAATAATACAGACAGCATTAAAAAAAGAGTACAAAGATTAAAACAATATTTTCCAGAAATAAATATCCACCCACACTTGTTTCGGAATAGCTATGCACTTAATCTTTTAAGAAAAGGAGTAGACCTATTAACAGTCAGTAAATTATTAGGACATGCAAATATAAATAGCACAATGCGGTATTTAGGACTCACGACAGACCAAATGCAAGAGATATATAACAAGAAAATAAAATAAAAGGAGAATATATGAGTAAAAAATATTGCGAAAGCTGTGGTACGAAATTAATCAAAGTAACAATTGAACAATATAACGAAGAAACAGGTAAGCAGAAAACACAATTAGTTTGTCCTAATGTAGGATGTTGTAATAATGATTGGTGTCCTGTTACAAAATCATTAAGACATATCTATGCTTTTTGGTCATGCAGATGTAAATGTGGACATATTATGCCATATGCAAGTTATTAAACGGAAACTTTTATGAAAGATTACGTCAAAATAATGAAAATTCATAGGGCAATGTTAGAGCAATCTGCCGATATATTGGAGATTGTAGAAGAACATTATATAAAAATCTTACAGCCTAACATGTCAGAAGAAAGAAAAATAAAATACAACGAACTTTACAAACATGCACAAGCCTTAATTAAAAATTTGAACGAGGATTTACATATTTTGGTAAAACTGGATAGCGAATTAAAAGACCTAGAAAAAGAGGAAGCAAATGAAACAAAAAATAAAGAAATTGATTTGTAAATTAATAGGACACAAACCAAAAGAGTATATCAAACTCGGACAGATAAATGCAATATGCTCTCGTTGTGGTATAAAATTGGAGGCTATATGAGAGAAGAAAATACAGAAGAAGCAGGAGATAATTATCCCAATTTCAATACAATACATTTAAAACTTTTAATTCACAGAGAAAGAAGAGAAATGATAGAAAGACTTATTAATGCAGATGAACCCCAAATATGCCAAAACGATGTTATCGATTGGCAGATAGATTGCGAAATTTACAATATAGAATGTAAAAGAGGTATGATAAAAGTCCCTATTAAGAAAAGAAAGAAACATGATAAAAAGTAATGTCATTCAAAAAGCATTAGCAACAGCGAAAAACTCTCAAATGGAAAGAGGGCGTGTGGGGGCGGTTTTATTTACCAATTCGGGCTATGTCATTACTTTTGCAAGCAATGTATATTACGACGACCACACCGATAAAAGGTCAATTCATGCGGAAGAGTACGTACTTTCCAAAATGTTAAAAATAAGTGCTATATCGAGATATAAAAAAATAAATTTATTGGTAGTACGATATAAAATGAGCAATAACAATTTAGCGATGGCAAAACCTTGCATTAATTGTCAAAAATTATTAAAAAGATTTCCCGAACTCACCGTTTATTATTCAAATGAAAAAGGTAAAATATGCGAACTGTGTATTTGATATATCTCAATAATTCTAAATGTACAGGAGGTTGGTATTTAGAAAGAATATATAAAACTAGAAAAGGGGCTATATCATATATTAAAAAGGAAAAAATAAAATATTATAACATAGAAACAGAAAGGCTATATGAATAAAATTCAAATTAATAAGAAAGGCAATTCTACATTCATTATGGCTTTTGTACCGTTTGGTTCATATTACGAAGATTTAAAGGAGAAAGGGGTCGCACATTTCATAGAACATATGTGTTTTAAGGGAACTGAGACAAGAACAAGAAAGGATATAGACAGAGCAATAGAAGGGCGAGGAGGAGATATTAACGCATTCACAGATTATGAAATAACGGCTTATCACTGCACAGTCGCAAATCAATATAAAAAAGAAGCTATTGAAATTATAAAAGATATGATTACAAACCCGATATTCCCGAAAAAAGAAGTAAATAAAGAAAGAGAAGTAATATTACAAGAACTAAACACGTATAAAGATAGTCCTAATCAAATAATATATGAAATAAGCAATGGGTTATTTTATCCAAAAGACAACGGATTTAATTGTTCGATAATAGGAACCGAAAAAACTCTGCATAATATTAAAAGAGAACATTTAGTATCTAATTTTGAAACGCATTATTATAACCCCACTATGATTATTGTAGGAGATGTAGAAGATGCCTGTACTTGGGATATAAATGCTATACATACTAAAAAAACCCATACTAAAAGTTGTTTTAAGAAAAGAGAGGAACATATAATAAAAAGAGAAAAATTAGAGCAATCCAGAGTGATAATATCGAGCGAAGTTTATTTAGATAAATATACACAATTAGAGAAATTTTATTTAGAAAATCTTTTAAATTCAATTTATAACGATATGAGCGGAAGGCTATTTGAAACCATAAGAGAAAAAAATAACTTAGTATACGGAGTATCATTTTCAACAGAACAAAGGTCTAGCGGTATGATAGAATGGCAGGTGGGGATGGGGTTATCAGCAAATAAAATAAAGAAAGCAAGAAAATTAGTAGAGCAAGAATTAACACGACCAGTTACAAAAAAAGAATTACAATATGCAGTAGAAAAAACTATCGGCGCGCTTGCTCTATATTTAGATACAAATAGACATCTAGCAGAATTAATAGCATATCAACTAAGAAAAGGAGGGGATTGGCAAGATATATATAACAATTATGAAATAAAAATTAAACAAACAAGTAAATTAGTTAATAATTTTATTAAGGATTTAAATTTTAATAATAACATTTTAGTGGGTTTAGTGCCAAAATACGACCACTAAATAAATCTATAAAACCCTTGACTTTATCTTTAGAATAGGGCATACTACTAATATATGACAAAACTAACATGCAAAAAGGTGGTGTATATATGAACACAGTTTTAGGGGTAGGTGTTGGTATTTTAATGGGAATAGGATTTGCAGTTCCTTTGTTTATATGGATAAAAAATTTAAAACAACCCCAACCAAAAATCTCAGGACAAGTTACAGAACCATTTGATATCAAAAAATTCTTCTCTGGATTTGCATTATTTAATCCTGTGGCATGGAGCAAGAGATTTGTATCTTTCTTTTGGAATGTAGTGCTATATGGGGTTATTATAGGGGCAATTACGTTTTATGGCTATACTTTAGGAAATAAGAATCAACCAGTGAATGTAAATTTGGGATATGGAAGAGAAGCAATTGTAAAAATAAACAATAACGAATATATGCACATTACAAAAAGCGGAGAAGTACATTTACAAGATAAAGCAGACGATACAAAAGCTAAAACTATTAGAGTATTAACAGTTTCCGATTTAGGAAACTTACAATCAAAATTAAGTCCAATCGGTTTTCAGTTTCGTCCTGTGGCGGTTACAGGATATGGTCTTGGTATTGGTAAAGACGGGGGATTTGATAACGGTATAGAGGTAGGCGCAGGAGTTTCGTTTTTTAGATATTGGCGAGGTTCGGTGGAAGCGTTTCTCACACAAAAAGGGGTCTATGTCGGGACTTCGTATAGACTAGATAGGATATATCTTAGTAACGCAAGCATTGGTGTTGCGATAGGGAAAGGTTACCGAGATTTTATAAATCCAGATATTAGAGTGATGGTCTACGGTTCGATAAAATTTTAAGGGGGTAATATGAACGATGTAAGAATATACGAATTTCCATTCGACTGTACTAAAAACGAATATTACAATTGGCAAAGTTGCGCTAACTGTGAAAAGAATCATTGTTTAATAATTAGAAAAGGAATAACAATAACACAAGCTCAATTATACAAAGTAATTTGCCCAGATTGCGGTTGTTCTTTTTGTGGAGATTAAAATATGCCATATATAAATCCGAAACGAAGAAAAGAATTAAATGCTTATTGCGGTTATCCAATTCAACAAATGCCAGCAATAGAAACAAAAGGTGATTTAGAATATATAGTATTTCTTTTAATGAAAAAATATATGAGTTCTCGACCATATAAATACTCAGAATTACACGAAGTTGTATATGCTGTGCAGCATTGTGCAGATGAATTCCGTAGACGGTATCTAGATAAAAGAGAAGATGAAGCCAGAGAGACCAATGGAGATATTGAGTAATGGAGAGAGAAGAGATATTAAATATACTTGCACATAGAATTTATATCAATAGAGTAGAGTTTGAATATTCTGGAAGCAAAGACGAAGATATGGAAATAGCAAAAAGAATGTTAAGAAAATATGAAGAACAAAATCTAGACAAAGATATAATAGGAGTATTAGAAGATGAATAAAAAATACAAATACACCACTTATTCCGCAGGAGCAATAGAACATGTTTCTTCTAAAGAAATGAAAACATGGAGACAAGAAGTTACAGAAAAATTATCTTCTCCAGATTTGTTAATATACGACCCTGTTGTACAGGAATCTTTCAAAGTAGGTAAACCTTCTGGAGAACAAGTGATTTATATTACAGGTCTTAAACAAGGAGGACATTGGATTCGTTTCAGGGAAGAAATGCAGAAAATTTGGTGGGGGCAAATTAATCCACAAGCAGACCTTATAGATTTATTTAAAGAATTACAAATGAGAGCATCTATTGACGGCAACACTGCAGAAGATATTAGCACTTGGGGAGATTATGAGGCGGTTGCTAGGTCAAGTTTTATTATTGTTTATTTACCAAAAGATACAAAAACAGTAGGAACCATATACGAAGTAATGTTAGCCTTTTTATTACGAATACCAATATATTTAATACTTTCTAATTCGAATAAAACAGAGTGTAATTCTTCCCTTCTTTATGGAATTATAATATCGGGAGGAGAAATATTTTATTCGGTAAACGATGCATGTAAAGCAATAAGAGAAAAATATAACCTCGCTCCAATGACAGAATTAAAAAAGGAATAATATGTCCCAAGTCACATTTTGTGATATATGCCATCAACCACTGGCTATAGGAGAAAATAAATGTTTAATAGCAATAAATGTTTCTCCAGAAGCGAATAAAGAAATAAAAGAAGACGAATATAAGGCAATGTTAGATTCCGTTTTTTGTCAAATGCAAAGATTTGACAGAAGAGTTCCTCTTTACGAGATTTGTGGTAAATGTTTGGCGGTTTTTTATTATTTTATTAAGATTAGAACAGACGAACTAAATAAAACGCAAAAAGAAATGGATAAAATATTAACGAAGAAGGCGAAAACAATAAAGGAGAACAAGTAATGGCAGATATAAGAGCATTTAATACGGGAGCCACTAGGGATGCAGACACAGGTAAAAATGATTACGATGGATTTCTTTCTCCTTTAGTATTACAGGCTTATGGCGATTACATGACTATACATAGGATACAAAGCGATGGTGCGGTTAGGGATAGTGATAATTGGCAAAAGGGGTTTGGAGATAAACATTATGATGTTTGTATGAAATCATTATGGAGACATTTTCTAGATTTTTGGGCAATACACAGAGGATATAAAAGAAACGATTCTAAAGATGGACATGAAATAACACTTATAGAAACTACCTGTGCAATACTTTTTAATGTAATGGCTTATATGCATGTATATTTAACAAAAGATAAAAAGGATTAATATGTCTAATATTTGGTGTCGGTATTGTCATTCAAATATAGAAGAAAACGAAGAAACATTTCAAGATGAGCAAGGTAGAGTATATCATAAAGAATGTTATGAGCAAATGAACACATTTACAGATGATTTCGATAGTACATATTCATATAATGAGTTTGGAGATATAGAATGAATCCAGAAGGCAAGATAATAGTTATAGATTGGTTGGCAATTGTGTTTAATGCGATTTTTTCACATAAATACACACCACAAATACCACTAAAATATAGTATTACAAACATGGTTCTTGCTAACATTTTAAAAATTGGATTAGAACCACAAGATACTGTTATGATAGCGGTAGACAAAGGAAAATCTTGGCGAAAAATGTATGACGAAAATTATAAAGCTGACAGGAAAGAAAAGAGAGAGGCACACAAAGAAATTAATTGGGAAGATACTTGGAAACAAGTAAACGAACTTCTCTTACAATTAGAATATGCTACAGATTGGTATTGGTTATATAGCGAAGGTTTAGAAGCAGATGATTGGGCAAGTTATATACCGAGATATTATAAAGATAAAGAGTGTATTTTGCTGTCGTTTGACAGCGACTGGGAACAAATGCTGGCATTGCCTAATGTAAAATTATTTTCTCCTAAGTCGAAAAAATATAAATTTAATTCAAATCCTTATGCAACTCTAGCAAAAAAGATTAATAAAGAAACATCCGATAACCTGACAAATCCAATTTTAAATGAGAAAGATTTTGAAAAAAGGGCTATATGTGTTAGTTTATTTAAACTTCCTGAATTTGTAGAAACCATAATAAAAGACAGGTTAGATACTTTATCTGAAATTAAAGAAGAATATATAGTCGACTTTCCTTTTAAATCATTACAATTAAAATATGCAAGTTTATATAACGACAAAACCAAAACAATAAGCATAGAAAAATGTGCAAAAGCAATAGAAAGAAAAAAGAAAGGTAAAAAGAAATGTTCGAGCAAGAAACAGGTAAAACAAGAATCTCCTTTAGTTACACAATAGAGATTTTTAAAATTATACAAAGGGTTGTAATGGTTATTTTAACATTATTAATACTTTGGGCTATGCAATTCGTCGGCACGGAGATAGCTATTATGAGAAAGGAATTAACTATAGCAAATACTAGAATCGGTACGTTGGTAAGCGAAATTGGAAAATTAGAACAAAGACTAGGACGTAGTTGGTTTTTTTAAACAAAAGGAGAATTATGAAAGTGACCAAAGAGCAAACAGGATTGTTGATTTTTGTAGGTGGAATCGCAGTAGTGGGGGCATATGTGTTTTTTACAGTAAAAACCCATCCCATAGTAAGCATAGCAGTATTGGCAGGGGTTGTTGGTATGGTTATTGGTTATTTAAAATACACAAAGAAAATATAAAGGAGACATATGAAATACATTTTTCTAGTAGCGTTTGACAAAGGCGGCGGCAAGAAATTAATAAAAGTAAAATCTATTGATGGTAAAGAAACTTGGGCAACAACTTCGGAGGCAGCATTTGAGTATGCCAAAAGGACTTGTGTAAAAGACCAGGAATACGAATTTCAAACCGAAGAAAAGAATGGTCAGTTGCATATTGCTTTAGTAGGAAAGGGAAACACAAAAGAAGAGGTGGAAACCGTGGCAGAACCAAAGTGCGAAGATTGTGGTGCAATATTGAAGGATAACAAGTATAAGAAATGTTACACTTGTAACAAAAAGAATCCCGTTCCAAAGACAGAAGAAAAAAAGAGTTGTTCCACAGGAGAATCTATTGTAAAGCAATGTGCATTGAAGGCATCGTGTCATGCTGTAGCGACTGCAATGCAAGGACAAATTCAAGACGTAGAAACACTTGGAGAAATGATTACAAAACTTTATGAGAAGATTTATTCTATTATAAAATAAATTTAATTGGTAGAAAATAAGGATAATAAACCTCGTCTACCAATTCAAATTAGCAAGGATTTATGAATAAAATTTTTACTATAATATACAATGTATTTAAACTCGTTGCGACCATTATGGTAATTGTGATATTATTTTTTAATGTACTTTTTATTGCAGAAGTAGAAACTACATTAAAAGATATAGATAACAAAACTTCTTTAATGGCTTCGGCTTTTATTAATTATCATAAAATAACAATAGAAACAATGTCATTATTACTAAAAGGACAAATTTCAACAGTTGGTTTTGTAAAAGAGTTACAAACTTATATATTTAATAAATCTACAGAAATTGAAAAACAGATTAAAGAAAAAACAATGCTTCCAAATTTTACAGAATTAATAAAATCAAATGTAGTCATTGTTAATAAAACAAGTTGTTGTATGGGAAGTGGTACTATAATTAAAGTTAAAGATAAATGCTATATTTTATCAGCCGCACATTTAACAGATGACTCTACCGACGAACTATATGTTAAAGAAGGTGACGAAACCAGACCCATTAAAATAAATAAAATTAATCGCAAAATAGATTTAGCGTTATTTACATATACAAACGATTATTACGATTTAACAATCGCCAAAATATCAGATAAAGAACCTATTATAGGAGATAGAGTGTGGACTATAGGAAATCCCGCAGGGTTGGAAGATGCAATTACAAGTGGGAGTATAGTCAGAAAGATTGGCATTAATTATTTGATTGATGCAAAAATATATTTCGGTTCTAGCGGAGGAGGATTATTTAATAACAAAGGAGAATTAATAGGAGTAAATGTTGAAATGATGGGACCAAACCCCGTTAAAATTGGAAAAATTGATTATATGTTAGGAGCATCAGTACAGTTAACAATCATTAATGCATTTATAGATGGAACCATAGATAGTGAAATTTAAAAGGAATGAATATGGGCTTATATATAAAAATATACGATTATATGTTATTTTTAACCAACAACGAAAATAAATCCGTTAAAGAGTGGAGGCAAGACGAAATTAATTTTGACATCGGATTTTTGTTATTGGGATTTATATTATTAATTGTAGGGTGTATATCAGTGGGTTTTTATATTTGTACTAAAGAAGACTTGTATATTGGGATTATGTTTGCATGTGAGTTTATTATATGTTTCATTTGGCTTTTTGATAACATAAGGCACAATCGTGAAAATTAAAAGAAAACCAGGTCGTTCCAAAAGATGAAAAAAATTATACTTATATTAATAGGTATAGGAATGTTATTAGCGATTTTAATAGGAACGGCGAATATTCCTGTAACTAATCCTATAATAAAAACATACCCTTATATAAGAAATAATATACTATATAGAGAGAACACGACGTTACCTTTGTCATATATAACAGGAATACAGATGGATAGTAGAAGTGTTAATTATATGGTTTTTACTTGGCAAGAAGGTAAATATAAAGGCGGTATATTTTCGCTTACATTGGTCGAGTTTGAAAAAATAAGACCACAAATAGAGAGATATTATGCCCAAAAAAATAGTTAGAAGTTTAGAAAATATTCGCTATGGAGTGGAAATCGAATGCGAGTATCCAGATTCAAAAGATAGTTCAAAGTTAATAGAAAAACATAGAGTTATTCGGGGATGGGAAATTACATTCGACGGGTCTTTGGACAACGGTAGCGAGTATAAAGCTAAAAAAGGAAATAAACTTTATTATAACGAAGATGGTATAGACCAGATTAAAGAGATTATAGGGCTTATTAAGGCACATAGGGGGCATATAAAAAAGACATGCGGGTCGCATGTTCATATATGTATGTCAAAATTCTCGAATCAAGAGATTGTTAATATTATTAAAGCATTTATAAAAAAACAAGACTATATTTATCATAAATTCGAAGTGCTAAAATGTAGGCAAAAAGACCATGCGAGAAAAATACCGAAGGACGTATTGAAATTACTCACCGCAGAAATTGTTAAAAAGACGAAAAAAAATGAATACGGAGATAACGAAATACACGAATATTTCGGCAACAGAGACTATGGCTTAAATATGTTATCGTTGGCGCGTCACGGCACATTGGAGTTTCGGATTTTTTCGGGTTCCATCCAGATAAGAACTTGGAAGAAATATATACAATTTGCCATTAATTTTTGTCTTGACAATTGCAGGGGAAAACAATGATTGAAATTATACACTGCAAAGACTGCGGGAAAAAATTAAGCGCAAGCGCCTATTACTTAAAATATAAAAGGTGTATTCCATGTGCAAGCAAAATAAGAGGTAAATATCAAACTAATAATTCTCTTAAAAAAATATACAAATGTTTGTTATGTGGACATAAATTTAGAACTTATAAATCCAGTAATCGAAAATATTGCAAATTAGAACATAGTTATATACATAGAAGTTTATTGGGTTATATTAAAACAAAAAAAATTATGATGAAGTTATCGAAAAATTTTATATGTTGGTTAACAGGTTTTTGGGAAGGAGAAGGGTGTATTTCAAATAGACCAGGATATAGAAATTTTAATTGTTCAATTGCTCAAAACGAATATTATGTCATACATAAAATTAAACAGCAAATTCCAATAGGTCACATTTATAGGCATTTATCTTGTAAAACCATAATGTATCATTTTGTATTAAATGGTATAGGGGCATCTGTTGCATTTATTGAAACAATATTACCTTATGTAAAATCTTTAAAACGTAAAAAACAAATTAAAAGATTATTTCAGGAATCTCGTATTTATAACTTCAAAAAATACATAGGCGGAATATGTTAAAAATGTTGGCAGGGGTGTGTTTAATTGTATTAGGATTGGCGGATGGATACAAATATATTTTACAAGCCGAGAAATTACGGCGTACTAAATCCGCCAGAGGGCAGAGTAGAATGTTCATTAATCTTGCCTGGGGAGCAGATTTAGGTAAAATTATATGTGGTATTATTGTTTTAGAAAAATGGTTGGTAATAACCACTTTAATAGGATTTATATGTGTAATGTATTTATTTTTTATTACTTATAGATACTATCCCTATCGTCGTAGAGGTCTATCTAACTTCAAACGTCCTAATATAGCATTATATACCATCAACTCTTGGCTCCCAAATTCGTTGAGACGGAGATTATAATTGAATAAAAACTTAAAATTCATATACGGAATAAGTATTATTTCCTATTTTTTACAGGGACTTGAGGGGCTTCCAGGACAAGCCTTATTTTGCTTTATGAAGAACAAACTTCACTTAGACCCTTCTACAATAATGTTTTTAGGAAGCATTACAGGCATTGCCTGGATTTTAAAAATAATCTGGGGGGTTTTGAGTGACCAGTTATTTTCGAAGCGAACCTGGTTTTTATTATCTTTAATAGGCAGTGCAATTTTATCCTGTATAATGGGAATGACCTTCTTCCCAATTAGTGTTGTTATTATTTTATTAACAATACAAAGCACATGCTCCTCAATAAGAGATGTAAATGCCGATGGAATAGCCTGTATTGAAGGAAAACGCTCAAATTTAACAGGAAAACTGCAAGCGGTTCAGTGGGGAGCGATTACGGTGGCATCATTGATTGTAGGGCTAGCGGGTGGCTTTATAGCGCAGAATTTAGACTATAAGGTTGGTTATTTAGCACTTATTCCTCTATATTTGGTTGCGGGTTGGTTTATTTGGCATTATAAAGAGAAAAAGATTAAAAAACCCATCTGTAACTGGATACAAACTTTTACACAATACAAACAACTTTGGAAAGATAAAAGATTTTTGGTCATGTGCTTATTTCTTTTTTTATATGTTTTTGCTCCGAGTTTCGGAACACCCCTTAGTTTTATAGACCGCGATAAATTTCATTTTTCAGAAATTTACATTGGCATATTAGGGGCTATCTTTTCCGTATGTGGAATTATAGGGGCAATTATTTACTACAGAATGTGCAAGAGAATAAATCTTCGAAAATGGATAACGGGTTCTGTATATATAGGAGCAATAACTACACTTTTCTATCTTAAATACACACCACAAACAATGGTAATTTATGGTATATTATTTTCAACGGTAGGAATGTTTGTACATTTAATTTTATTGGACACTATGGCAAGAATTAGTATTACAGGACTGGAAGCAACTTCATTTGCTGTGTTGTGCGGAATTTTTAATTTAGCAGGTACTATATCTTCATTATCGGGAGCATATTTGTTACCAAAGATAGGATTAAATCCTTTAATTATTGTATCCGCAATTACATCTTTTGCGTGTCTTCCGTTGATTTCTCATTTAAAATTGGATAAACACAATGAAAATAATAAAATGTAAATCATGTAAAAAGAAACTTCCAAATAAAGATTTTCTAACCTCCGACGGATGCCGATGGTGCGATACAAATCGCTTGACTTTAAAATTAATGGATGATATACTTAACCATAACGATAAAAAAGGAGATAACAATGATAAAAACAATGAAAAAGAAATTTAAAAGAACTTGTCATTGTGGAAAGAACAAGAAATGTAAACTTTGCAATGGAAAAGGTATTTATGTTGATTACATCTACTACCATATTATAAATGGAGTGGCATATGAAAGCGATACATTAGCATAAAGATTAAGAGATAAACAGAAGATATAATTATAACAAAAGAAAAAAAATGAATAATCCTATATTATTGATGCTTATTTTTTTTCAATTATGTGTAGCAGTTAATTATTTTATACATAATGGATTATTATTAGGTTGTTTATTTATTATTTATGCTTTAGCAAATGTAATAACACTATTTATAAAGATACAATAAAATGAAAATAGAAGAGATGTTAAATAAAATTTATTTAGAAACTAAAAATGGTTTCGAATATGTAAAACAAATACCCGATAAGTCGATAGATATGATATTGTGCGATTTACCCTATGGAACAACTGCTTGTAAGTGGGATACGATTATTCCTTTTGAGCCGTTATGGGAACAGTACAAACGGATTATCAAAGACAATGGTGCGATAGTTTTAACAGCTTCACAACCTTTTACTAGTGCTTTGGTGATGAGTAATATCAAGATGTTTAAGTATTGCTGGACTTGGGAGAAATCACGACCAACTGGTCATTTGAACGCAAAAAAACAGCCAATGAGAAAAACAGAAGATATTTGTGTTTATTACTCAAATCAATGCACCTATAATCCGCAAGATTTGATTAAGGGATTATTTGATAATACAAGACCAGCAAAAGCAAATAAAGTAAAAGGCGAATGTGTTCACGGTCAAGAGAGGTCGGACTTTGGCACATCTTCTTTCACCAATTATCCAATAAATATATTAAAGTTTAATAATGAGCATAATGTAGGCGATGATGTCCACCCCACCCAAAAACCAGTAGCATTGTTTGAGTATTTAATAAAGACATATACAAATGAAGGAGAGATGGTTTTAGATAATTGTATAGGTAGTGGAACTACCGCAGTAGCATGTAAAAGATTGAATCGTAATTTTATTGGTATGGAAATATACCAAAATTATATTGATATTAGTTATAAAAGACTATCAGAAACTAAACAAGGAGAAGGATTATGTTCGAAATAATAGAATACAAGAGCGAAGGGCATCCAGACACATTAACGGATTTAATTGTTGAGGAATGTGCTACATTTTTAGATTTTTATTATTATAATAAGTATAATCGTATTTTACATTACAATGTAGATAAAGCATTGTTTTCGGCAGGTGATTGTGATATTCATTATGGTGGCGGTAAAATCATTAAAGTACCTACATTTATATTAGGTGGTCAGGCAACTAATCTAACCAAAGATTTACAAAATAAATTAAAACAACAAATTCAAATAATTATAAAAAGACACCTACCCAATCTTAAAAAAGTAGATGTAGAAATAAGGACGAGCAATACCGTTAAAAATCTTTGTGATATTGCTTTTAATGAAACTATTTTGGCAAACGATACTTCGTTCGGAGTTGGTTACTATCCCTATTCCAAAAACGAAAAAATAGTATTTGCTATTAAAGACAAATTAGACGAAATGATAAAAGAACAAATAATACCAATTGGAGAACTTTATAAGATAATGTTTACTCCTAAAACGATTAGTATTTCTGCTCCTTTATATGCTCAAAGAGTTAATAATAGAGAAGAGTATGCCAATTATAAAAAACAAATAGAAAAAAAATTATCAAAGTATGGCAAGATTATTTTTAATCCAGATTTCGAAAACGGTTTTCCTTATCTTACATTATGCGGTTCAAGTATAGAATGTGGAGATGATGGACAAGTAGGCAGGGGAAATAGATATAACAATCTTATAACGCCATGTCGCCCCATGACTATAGAAGCATATCATGGAAAAAACAATAAGAATCATGTTGGTAAACTTTATTCTAAATTGGCATTTGAAAGAGCGAAAGCAATTTATGAAAAAACAGGAAAATATACGGAAGTGATTTTGGTAAGTAAAATAGGTAAACCAATAGAAGATTATGAGGAGTATATAAAATGAAAAAATTAAAAATAATCGAATACAAGAGTGAAGGGCATAAAAAATTATGAAAAGCCAACCCAACAGAAATTATAAAAGCGATGATATGGTAATGACACCACTATCGTTATGTAAACGTATTGTAGAATATTTTAATCCAGATGGAACAATATTGGAACCATGTAAAGGAACGGGTAATTTTTTACAGTACTTACCAAAAGACAGAACCATTTATTGCGAAATGGAAGAAGGCAATCCTTTTGAAACGTTCAACGGTAAAGTAGATTGGATAATTACCAACCCCCCGTGGTCTAAAATGAAAATATTTTTGATAAAGTCTTGTCAGGTGGCAAATAAACACATTGTATTTTTAATTACTGTGAACCATGTATTTACTAAAGCGAGAATAAGAATTACCAAACAATATGGATTCGCATTAAAAGAAATATTGTATATAGATACCCCCAAAGAATTTCCTCAAATGGGATTTCAATTAGGAATTATTCATTGGGAAAAAGATTATAAAGGACCTGTAACTATAAAGGATTTAAAATAAATGGACAGACAAATAATAGAAGCATATCTTTTAGATTATTTAAAAAAGAAGGAATTTAAATTAAAGGTATCTGGAAAAGTCACTATCTTGCAATGCCCTTATTGTCAGAAACCCACCCCATCTGCCATAATTCCTCCCCACTGTCATTTTATTTCCTGTTTTGCTTGTGGTGAGAAGCGGAAAACTATATTTGATTTGGTTAAAGATTTTGAACATATAGAAGGTGAAGACAATATAATACAATATGTCAAAGAATTACTTAATTTAAATATTACAACCAAACAAGATACTGCACATATAGAAGAGATTTTAAAATTTTATTCTGCAAATGGATTCGACTTGGTTCCTGTAGCAAGGAATTCAAAAAAACCCATCGAGGTCAATTGGTGTAACAAAATACATACGGATATTAAAGAATGGAGAAGATGGTTAGAAGGTGGACTTAATATAGGAGCAAAAACATCTGAAAAAAGTGGAATTATAGTTATAGATGTAGATACAAGACCTACTCCTCCAGAGTTATTACCGTTATTAGGAACAACTTTAACACAAGTAACTCCAAAAGGTACACATTACTTTTATAAACACACCGCAGGATTGATTAAAACACGAATAGAAGATTTAAAAACAGATATAGAAACAGATGGAACTACTGGTTGTGGTCAGGTTCTATTATTTCCTAGTGTAGTAGAAGGTCAATCTAGAAAAATAAATCTATCCTCTATTATAGAAATGCCAAACGAATTATTAGAATTTTTAAAATCAAAAATGACAATTCCTTTAAAATCGTTTAGTGAGAAAATTGTAGAGGATATTGGGACCGAAAATTTTAATTTGAATCTTATAGACGAAGGTAATAGAAATGTTTCTCTTCTTAAATTAGGTGGTTTATTTAGGAAAGAATTAAATGTACAACAAACCGAACACGTACTTAACATTGTAAACCAACATGCTTGTGCAAAACCTTTGCATCCCAGAGAAATATCGGCTATGGTAAAGAGTCTTTCGAAGTATGTAAAATTTGATGAAGTCGAACTTGCCCATAAAGTTTTATCTTATCTTAACGATGCAGAAGAAGCACAACGAACAGAAATTGCTATGGCAATTATGGGAACAAATCGCGGTGAAGATAAAATGCGAATAGATAAAGCATTACATTATTTAGTAAAAGAGCAATATATTATAAAAAAAGGAAAGCAATATAAACTTTTACAAAAATTAGATTGGGAAACTGAATTATCAGATGCGTGGCATCCTTTAGATTTTAAAGTTCCTTATTTCGAAGACGTTGCTTCTTTTGAATGGGGAGATTTAATTTTAATCGGCAGCAAAACAAAATATGGCAAAACACATATTGCTTTAAATATAATTAAACAATTGGTAGAACAAAACAAATGTCCTTATTATGTTTCTTTAGAATCGGGTTCAAGATTCAAAAAAATAGCGTTAAAATTAGGATTAAAGGAAGCAGATTTTAAATTTAATAAAAAATGGGTAGACCCGATGTCAATTCGATTAGAAGAACGCAGTATCATGATTATAGATTGGTTATGCCCCGATAATTTTGCAGAAGTAGATAAATTATTTCAACACTTTACCTCTCAGTTATTTTTAAAAAAAGCATTGTTGATTGTGTTTATGCAATTAAAAGAAGACGGGTCGTGGTTCGCTCCAAATTTAGTAACTCAATTTCCAGCTTTAGGGGCGAAATATCTCTATGACGAAGGGGACCAATCTGGAGTTTTTGGAAAATTTTTGTTATATCCAATACGAGATGCAAAAGTAGGAAATAAAACCTGGGAAATACCATGTATATATGACAAAGAAACCAAAATGCTGTCAGTTATAACAGAAAAAGAATATTCAAATAAAATCAATATTAACATAGAAACGAAAAATGATATAGAAATAGAAGAAAGAAAACTTTAACGAATAAAGTATATTATAAAGGAGAGTTAAAGTGTATATAACCGATTTAGAAATTGGTATTTTATATTTTGGAATATTTGCAATTTCGTTGTGCCTCTTTTCTTTTGTAATAACTATTTGGGCGATAAAAAATGAAAGATAAAATGATTTTTTCTATAAATAAAATAGAAAATGCTCTATCTGTTAAGATTGCCAGAAATAGAACTGTACTTGGTTTGGATACTGCTACAAAAAGTGGGTGGTGTATAGTCAAGACAGACGATAAAAAACTAACGCTTTCTACAGGATTTATAAATATAGACGTTTCAAAAATAACAGACCAAACAGAACGAAACGAATTAAGGTACAACGTGGTATTTGATACTATGAATAATTTAATAAACGATAAGATAGATGTTGTGGTTATAGAGAATGTTTTTCATGGTGTAAACGCGAACACGACAATTCTACTTTCTAGAATAGGTGCGATAGCATGGTGCATATGTAAAATAAATAAGGCGAAAAAAACTATTTGGCTTACAGCTTCACAAGCTAGAAAAACATTAAATATAAATCAAAAATGCCCAAAAGGAAAATCAAAAGAAACTATTGTAAAAAGAGTAAACGAACTTTTAAATATTAACATTACAAATAACGACGAAATAGACGCAATAGTATTAGCAATTTGTGGTTTAACAGAAAGGAGTTTTATATGAAGTGGAATATTATAAAAGAAACCTGGGAATATAAAGAACCAAAATTTTGGTCAAAATGTAATTGGTTTCATCATCATAAAAATGGTTTATATTTTCCCGATGAACAGAATAACCTATGTGAACAATGTCATATATGGTGGACTACAGGACTTAATAGGCATGAAAAAAGTTATCCTCCTATGTTTATAGGCGTTTCTGCAGATAATCAAAAAGGAGTAGTAAACGAACCTTTCTAAACGAGAATTTCAAATTTCTGGACTTTGTATGAGTTGTCAAGAAGACATATTTAAAGGAGAATAAAAAATGGGTAGACCGCTGAAGGAAGAACCAAAAGAAGAAAAGAAAGATACAAACAAAGATTTTCAGCAATATATAAAAGAGTTGGAAAAAACTTATAATGTAAAAAGAGCGTCAGATATTGTAATTTCTCCTAAGATTAGAACTGGAATATTTCCGTTGGATTATGTACTGGATGGTGGCATCGCGCAATGTGAAGGTGGGTGCAAAATAGAATTTGTAGGTAAGGAATCTTCTGGCAAAACACTTATGGCACTTAAGATAATTGCAAAATTTCAATCACTTAATAAGAACGTGGTCTATCTTAATGTAGAAAATAGTTATGACCCCGATTGGGCAGAAATACAAGGTGTAGATAACAGTAAATTACAAATGATTAAACCTACTTCGTTAGAAGAAGCAGGGGATTTAATTATTAAATTAATACCGAGAGCAGATTTAATTGTAATTGACAGCATTGCTGCTTTACAACCATTGGAAGAAAACGACCCAGATAAAACATTCGAAGACAAACACATGGCTAGCCAAGCAAAGGTCATGTCTCCTATTTGTAGAGCAATACAAGCAACTTATAAAGATTATACATGCGTTATTATATTTATTAATCAAATCAGAGAGAAGGTAGGAATATCATATGGAAATTCAGAGACATCACCAGGAGGGCACGGACTAAAGCATCTTTACGATTCACAGATATATTTTCGTATTGGTCAGCCAATTTATATTGGAACTGGCGATAATAAAGAACGAATAGGTAACGAGATAAATCTCATTAATAAGAAAAATAAAAAAGGCAAGCCATTTAGAACAAGTGTGCTAGATTTTTATAATACTGGAGCTGTAGATGTTGCGAAAAGTATATTGTTCGCAGGTTTAAAATACTTGATAATTAAACGAGAGGGAAATACATACTCATATAAAACTTTAAAGGCTGTAGGACAAGATGCTTTTAAAGAACTCTTAAAACCCGACATTATAAAAGAAATTGAAGAAGAGTTATGGAAACTAATAAAATAAAACACTGTAAAGACTGTAATGTTCTTATATGTAGAGGACCGCATGTAAGATGTAGGTCTTGCGATGTCGAAGAAACGTCAAAAAAAGTATTAAAAGGACTACAAGAAGCATCTGCTGGTCTTACAGAAGGACCATTTAAAACGGTCGATGAACTAATGGAGTCTATTCATAGGAAATATAATTTATTTGATTGGATAGAGATATATTGGCATAGGTGGTTTTGGAATTATGTTTCTGCTATTCCATTAGAAATAAAATCATTTATACAAAGAGGTATAAGGGGTTATTCAGATAAAGATACTTGGGATTTTGATAGTTATTTGAGCAAAGTTATCAAAGGTGGTGTCCAGCATTTGATAGATATAGAAATAAAACGGTCGGAATGTCCACAGGACAAGGGTGCGGGTTTCTGTTGCGAATGCTTAGAATGCTTAGAATGCTTAAGACCCGATAAGAAAAGAAGAGAAGATTTTAAAAAGATTGTAGAAACAATGGAGATTGCAGAAAGTATTACAGAAACATACGATAAAGCATTATATATTTATCGTATGAAAGAATTTAAAAAAGGTATGTTAACTTTAACAAAACGATTTTTTGAATTGTGGGATTAATAAATAAAGGATTGAAATGGAAAAATGTAAAGATTGTAAAGAAGAAGTCTGCAACATATGTACTTATTGTAAAAATATAAAATGTAAAAAATGTTATTGTTATGACACATCATTAAAAAAATAACAAAACTCTTGACTTTAATATTATAATAAGGTATAATTAAATTATAAACAATAGAGGAGCCTCAAGATGAAAAAGACTGATGGGTTGGTAGAACTGTTAGCAGTAGAAGTTGGTAAGTTTTCTATTCCAAGTAATAAAGAAATAACTAAACTTGCAAATAGTGTTCGCACCTATATCTCGGGGTGTTTGCCTCGGGAGAAGGATACAACCTATTTTATGGCGACTAAACGTTATTGTGCATTGGGCTTCAACGCCTGTCTAAAATCTGTAAGAGAAGCATTGGGGGTAGATAATGGATAGCCAGAAGTGTAGGGAGAAGTTAGAGAAAATGGCAAGACAGGCTAAGTGCTTAATAGAAAGTCCTTATGCTAATGGAGACCCAAGTGGTGCGGTTAGGGAAGAATTAGATGTCCTTTCCTTCGCTCTCACCGTCTTAGATGAATGGGAGAAGATGAAGGAATATCGAGAAGACGTATTGGACGCAAGTTGTAGAGTTGCAAATAAGCAAGATGCGAAGATAGCCTCCCTAGAATCCGACCTGGCGAGGATGAAGGGCTTTATGGAGAAGATAAGAGCATACGCAAGAGAGAACGACTTAGACAAAGTATATATTTTATCTGACCAAGCACTCAGATTGGGGGAGACTGGACTAATGAAAGAAATCAAAGACTTAGTGGAAGGTCTGAAAAGGATAGACCCAAAAGAGTGGGATTTAGAGAACAAAAAGAACATTGCTTATAACCAAGCCATTAATGATGTTCTGGCTATATTCAAGCAGGTAGCTGATGGAAAGTAAAACCTATATCTTCAGTTGGGGCGGTGGAGTATGATTACAAAAGCACAATTACAGCAACGGCAAAGAGAACCTTTGGCTGTTAAAATAATAATGTCACAAAAAAGGATTAGGGAGTTTCATGAACACTATCAAGGGGATACATATATTTCTTTTTCTGGTGGAAAGGATAGCACAGTATTATTAGATTTAGTGCGTAAAATTTATCCCAATACTCCAGCCGTGTTTGTAGATACTGGACTTGAATATCCCGAAATAAAAGATTTCGTTAGAACTATCCCTAATGTAATCTGGACGAAACCTAAAATGCCATTCAATAAAGTAATTGAGAAGTATGGATATCCCGTTATAAGCAAAAAGAGTGCAGAAATGATTAAGGACTTACAGAATCCTACCGAAAATAATGTTGTCACAAGAAACTTTTATATGACGGGAATAAAAAAGGATGGAACGGTAGGTTCGTTTAAATTAGCAAAAAAATGGCACAAGCTAATAACTGCTCCGTTTAAGATATCTCCTAAGTGCTGTGATATTATTAAGAAAGAGCCATTTCATAGATACCATCGAGAAACGCAAAGGCAACCGTATATTGGGACTATGGCAGTAGATAGTGACCAGAGAGAGGCAGTTTACTTGAAGAGAGGGTGTAATTCTTTTGAGGGCAAGATACAAAGCATTCCTATGTCTTTTTGGACAGAGGAAGATGTATGGGAGTATATAAAAGTTAATAAGCTATCTTATAGCAAAATATATGATAATGGCATACATAGAACTGGTTGTATGTTTTGCATGTTTGGTGTTCATCTAGAGAAAGGGCTTAATAGGTTTCAGCTAATGCAAAAATCTCACCCTAAAATGTGGGATTACTGCATAAATAAATTAGGATGTGGTAAGGTTTTAGATTATATAGGAGTGCCATATGTTCAAGAAAACAATTTACTTTAGGCTATGGTCAAACATAATGACGCTAATAGCGGGGCGTGTATGGTTTGGAGATTGTCATTGTGGAGATACTGCAAGGAAAGCTCTCGCATCTTCACCACTCAGATTGGGGGAGTTAAATGAAAAAGACTGATGGGTTGGAAGATGTGGTAGACGATATACTCGACAATGCCGAAGTTGACGTGGAGGGCGCATATAATGACTATTTTAAGCTAAAGAAAGACCTAGCCTCCGCCATCCGCACCTATATCTCGGGGGTTATAGATAAAGAGCCTGAATTGCCTGGAGATATGCCAGACGATATGTGGGATGCCATAAAAGACGATAGAGATGCTTGTCAAAAAGCTATGCAAATAATAGTAAGACAGACAAAAGATAACATTAAACAAGCACTCAGATTGGGGGAGTAGGATGAAGGTATTATCTAAATTATATTGTTGGTTATTCAGGCACGATATGATTGAAGAAGGTAGGCATGATAATGGGCGGTCTTTATTCGGCGGATATAGATGTCTTCGCTGTGGTAAAGAACATCAATGGCAATACGATAAATAAGAGTAAAGTAGCTAACCAAGGGGGGAGTAGGATGAAGCAGTATTGTAGCAATTGCATACATTGTTATTGGACTGATGATTCGTCTTATGGTGGTGATTTCTGTTGCAGATTACTTCTCAATAAAGGTAGTAATTTCCTAGAGACATTTTGGATTCACAGCAAGTGCGAAGAACGGAATGTAGGCAATAGTTGTTTAGGGTATAAAAAGAAGTGGTATAAGTTTTGGATAAGGAGGATGGGCGATGAAGAAAGAAGATATTATTGTTCAATGTAATAACTTGAATATCGAGGAATTGAGAGAGGTCGCTGACTTTTGTGAAGAACTTGCGGATAGCCTAGAGCATGAAGCAGAGGAAAGTGTTGTGAAAGAAAGACCTTAATCATGCAACCATCCAAGCGGAGGGGGAAGATATGTACATAAATGAGGGTTTTATAGCGAAGATTGTACCACTTACACCGTCAGGAACGAATAGTACACTATTTACAGAATGTTGTGGGGCGGCAATATGTGATGACCAAGCAAAATGTCCAAGATGCAATAGAAATGTAGTGGGATATGATGCTGACACAAATCACGAAAGAGGAAAATTGCGATGGAGAAATGCAACAAGACATTGGAGCAGGAAAATATGACACCCAACAAGAAGTGCGTGGAAGAGGCGGTTGAGTATTACAGGCTAAAAGGTGGAGATAGAGATGCTTGGTGTAAAGAGTTTTGGACATTACTCTCACTTGCTCAGTTCTACCTCTCAGGTGAGCTGGGGGTAATGGCGAGTGAGGAGGAGATAATTGCTTCATTGTTTAAGTGGGACGGAAAAGTAATGCGGATGGAAAGAATGAGAGAAATAGCAGATGCCCTTGTAGGTAAAATAGCAAGTGTGGGAAGGGTGGAGGAACTTGAGGCAAAGAAATCTGAATATCGGGCGGCACTTGAGAAGATAGAAGCTATCTGTATTGAAAGCAATCCAATTGAAAGCAATCCACGTGAGCGTAGAATACGGAACATCGCCACTACCGCATTGAAAGGACAAAATGGGCAAGAAGTATAAAGAAAAACGGGGATTAGAAAGATTACAGTTATGGAAAAAAGAAAATCCGTGGTGCAGATTTTATTATGGTGCAAAGGCGAGGTGTAATGACCCAAAAGAGATGACTTATTATTTATATGGAGGAAGAGGAATAAAATTCCTTCTTTTGCTGAAAGATTTTGAGTTTTTATGGAAAAGAGATAAGGCTGATAAGTTAAAGCGTCCCAGTATAGACAGAATAGATAGTAATGCTGATTATAGTCTTGATAATTGTAGGTTTATAGAGCTCTCAGAAAATTGTAGCAAGGGAGGCAAGAAGGGCAACCAAGTAAGATGGGGGAATGCCAATGCCATAAAGGAACTTAAATGAACTGTAATATGTCGGCTCGTGGCTGATCATTAGCTAGGTCTACGGATTGCAGAAGGCGAAGGAACATCGCTGAGTATGCCGAGTCGATGTATTACTAAAAGGGAGGTTAAGTCCACATGAGTAATTCAGGTAGATGGCGTAGATTATTAGAATGGATTAGGCACATGGAAGAAACCGATAATACAGATGATATAACTTACACAAGCCTTATGGATGAAATAAATAGCATAAAGAAGGGGAGTGAGTCCACATGAGTAAGGACACATATAGCATGGAAGCACGTTGTGAGAACTGTAAGTCTACATGGATAGTTGCAATACCAAAAGGAACTCCAGTAATAATCTATGAGAAAACAATAGTGTGTGGTAATTGCGGTTGCGGAGAAATATTTATCCGAGCAGAAATGAGGTTTAGATGAGTAAGGCAAAGAGGATATTGGAGAAGTTACAAGCAACTGATAGCGGTGATTGGAGTGCAGTTGACCTCGCCCTCTCGGGACTGCGGAGATTGGTGATGGGGATAGAAACACCATTTATATTAACAAGCTATGACAGACAGGCATTTGAATTAGCAAGGAAATCCATAGCTGATGAATTGTTTGGAAAGGAGTAGGGGATGAAAGGGAAGACTTGTAATGGTGGATATTGTCAGTATAAGGTTTTAGAGGGTAGTATGCAAGGTTGCATTTACGAGGGCTATTGTGAT
>Ga0315294_10001591_pt1 | contig 24804 bp, 21 predicted proteins | sample YL17G13_40_MG_FD_203626 | JGI IMG/M metagenome (GOLD analysis project Ga0315294, IMG submission 203626) | Sediment microbial communities from Yellowstone Lake, YNP, Wyoming, USA - YL17G13_40 | ecosystem: Environmental > Aquatic > Freshwater > Lake > Sediment | place: USA: Wyoming | collected...
ACTTTCGTATTCCCATTGTTTTGCCTCCAACAAATATTATCTTTCATTGGTTTTATCGGCAAAACAATAAAATTGTCTTCATGATATTAGCTATGACACAGTACTAGTGGGTGGCGGAGCAACCGGGACTCGCATTGGTGGGAAAAGTTGATAGAGTCCAGTTGTATCACCAGACGTTTGCCTTTTTCGACCAAATGGGACATTATGACCTGGTTCGCGAACCAAACCTTCCTGATTTATCAAACGTGTAGTGATCAGGGTACGAAGCGTCGCATCGTTGATTGGCTGAACGTTTGGGCGATCGGCATTGAGCAACTCTTCAAAGAGTGCATCGTAACAGTTAAAAATTTGTAAGTCCACGTTGGATGTGAAATCCATGTGAACAGCAGTAGCAACCTCAATGTTTCGAAACAGACCATCACGGGTCAAGTTTGAGCTACCAACAATGGCGATGGCTGTTTCCCTGCCGCTCGTCAAATAGAGTTTCGGATGATATATGAAATCCGAAGTAGTGTAGAACACGGTGCTATCCCTTGAAACTTGGCGCAATGCCTGTAAAGCTTCAATAGTCGTTATGCCAGAATCGACTCCTACGACACCAGAAACTCGACCGCCACGATTTACTAAACTGTCAACCGCACCAACTATTCTATCCCACCCAGATAAACGCATGTAGGCCACCGCAAATCGAAACCGTTCACACGAAATATCTGCTATCTGCGTATTAAGGATATCACCTACTCTCATACGGTTGATATCACCTATCTGCACCTGTGGAATAAGTTCGACTCGCATATATTATTCCTTTTCAAGTAATATCAATGTTTCGGATCTTATTGAATTGGCTTGATGAACATCAAAACGGTGATAAGCTTCCAGTTCTATACTTTCATTGTGCTTAAAACCATTTGCTTTTGCCAAGGCAACCAGAAGCCGGGCCGTGTCGACAGTGAAATGCTGGCCACCCAAACGAGTGCTGTTTCGGCCAACAATCAGAGCATACTGTGCACTTTTTTTTAAAAACGAATGAACCTGCCTAAACATTTGCGCCATTTCAGAAAGATACTTATAAAGAAGTGCAGGAACATTCTCTCTGCGAAATCCATCGAGATGTAGGTCTACTGCATTCTGAAGCATTTGACAAAAAAAAACGCACTCGCGAGGTAAACCGGAAAGGTTCTCCGTTAGCGCCGCTTCCAACTGTAACCGCTCAACAGACGTTATTTCACGGTTGCCGATAAGACTTCTTTCTGTGTCACGAATTCTACGAGCATCAATTAGACCAAGGAGGACGAGGCTAAGGCGTTGAGTATCAATATAAGGAAGAGCTGTAGCATAGGGTGGACTTGTAATTGAAGCGTCAAACCGCTGTGGGAAATTATGTCCCATTTTGCTGCTAAAAAGTTCCTGACAACGGAGCACATTACCGTGAATCGCTACCTGTGTCGTGCTCATGGCTTGAACGAGTTGGCGTGTTTTGAGTATAGAAGAAAGTTTCTTTGACAAAGAATCTAGGAATAAAGGAATGGCAGGTGAGTTTTCCGGTGGGGACTTTCGCCTTCGAATCCTTAGATCGGCAGAATCTTGTAGTGAGACATCTCTGACGATATCGCTTAGGATGACGCGCATGAACGACCGAATTTTATTGGATGGCAAATTTCCAATCTCGTCTATAATAGCCGCGAGTTGTACCAAGACAGATTCAGTAAACCAAAGTCGCAGGTAATCAGGACAGTTCAAACGACTTTGCCAATTACTGCCTCCCAAACGTTTGATTTGGTTGGAGGAAAAAGGCCTGTCAAAACGCATTCCTGCAATCCGTTCATTCAGATGCACCTTTAGAGTTGCCGTCTGTTCCAATAACTGATCAATAGGAACATGCATAGAGTTTATCTTTGCATTGGCAATCTCTACTCCAAGTGGATTTAGGTCAATACCTACCGCATTCAATCCTATATGAAATGCTTCCAGCAATGCCGTTCCACTACCGCAGAAAGGATCGAGTATCCAATCCCCAGGTTTTAATCGCATAATATTGCTGATAGCCCGAACAACCTGTGGATTGAACTTCCCCCGATACTCATGCAATCCGTGTGCTGAATAACGAGTGCTTTGTCGGGTACGAGGAGGTAATATGCCAGAAACAAGAGTATCAGAGCTAATTGAGCCATTTGCCAATGCCTCGATCTGGGTTTGCAAAGGGATGATCTTGTGCCCCTCGTCACTGAAAATTTCACGAAAATACGTAGTGCGCTTGGCCGATCGTTCCCATCCTCGTCGCGTATTCACAGCGAGGCCCGTTTTTTCCTCCGAAGGTTTTTGTCCCATCAAGGATTGTACTTCCCGTTTTGCAAACTCGCGCTCGTAAGGAAAGTACCGGTAGTTTTGCCACAGCAATTGAATCTTCATTGGGATCGGCTCAATGAGAAAACTATTACATGCTCTTTGGTAATCTTTCCGTGAGACGGATTGAAGGTCTTGCGAGTAGCTGGAATATTCCTTTCTACTGAACCTTTGAACTCGAAACCGTGAGGTTCAGCAGACCGTCTTAACAATGCAACGTTGTCTATTTCGCGACCATGGATTATGGAACGGCCTACCAAAAAGCATGCCTTAGCCTCTGGCAGCATGACACGCGAAAGGAGATTAAAACATACTCCCATCTGTCTCTCAAAATCTCGCTCATCTTGAGGCTTTGTTTTGAAATAATGTGGCCTCGCTCCAATTTCTTTTTCTCGAACGACGATTGGGTTCATGCCCAACCAGAACATTCGATACTTATGATAGAGCCAGTACTCGTAAGCATTGGGGTAAGGTGGCGAGATGACCACAAGACCCACATTTTTAGGAAGGTCTCTGTGGGATATACTGAGTATGTCTTGGTTTAAGACTCTAGCCGAACCGAAAGTGCAAAAAAGATCTTCTCGAAAAAGCGATATCACACGGGCAACATTACACACTGCTCTCTCAAAAAGTTTGAACACATCATCAACGCACACGTTCTTTTCAATTGCCGCATAACGCGTATCGCTTTCTTGGTTGGAGACACGAACGACAATACTCGACAATGCCACCTGTAAGGCCTCTTTTGTCGAAATCGTTGAAACATCATGTATCTCACTGAACAACGCAGCAAGTGCTGTTTGAATATCGGGTTTGAACCAGTGATCAAGATTGGGAATATTGGGTACCGCAACTTGGTTTGTTGTGAGTCGCGTTTTTGCCCTGCGGAGTACAACTTCGGATGTTTGAATAAAATCAGATTCAAGTAACGATGTTTTTACTCTTGTTATTAGGCATGCCAGTGGGTGCAAGTCTATCCCCCAAGCTTCCAAGCCGAGAGAAATGGCTTCAACAAGCGTGGTTCCTGAACCGCAGAATGGATCGAGTACAACGCTACCGTCACCGGGATGATATAACTCAATCAATTTGCGTGGAATTTGAGGGATAAATTTTGCCGGGTAGGGATGAATCGCATGAATACCTCTGTTAGATGGAGCATTCACAAAATCCCAATCGACCAAATTCAATTGCTGCGCAACTTGCGGCATAGATTCTTACTCCGGCAACGATAATTCATATTTTATATTTTGCCGCTATTCTAAAGGAAACTGTATCCAAGCAACAAACAAATTGTCTATCCTCAGCAATAATGTAGTCAAGAAAAAAATGATGCTTATCGGGAGACCATTCACCTACAGTAGGGGCGAAAAGACCATCGTCTTTGGGAAATGGAAGTTCACCCTCGTCCTTCGACTTTTTCGACTACGCTCAAGACAGGTTCGCTCAGGCCACATGCACGACTTCAGGGAAGTTGAGGCGGGCGAATTCGCCATGATACTTAATGGCAGCCTCATCATGCGCCTTAGCGGCGGCGATTTCGTTATCGAAACTTCCGAGCCAGAGGGCTTTGCCGTTAACCTTGATTTGCGAACCCCAATATCGATGCGATTTATTAAAAGAGACGCCGATAAACTGTGAGGAAGTATTTTTTTTCTTCTTCCTGTTGTACAAATTCTGGGCCTGTGTAGCAAGGCGGAGGTTTGCCCTTCGATTATCGAGTGAATCGCCGTTTATATGGTCAACCACAAGGCCCTTAGGGCAATCCATAATTAACCTGTGCAAACGGACAGTCGTCGTTCGAGAAGAACCGGCCATTATGTTGCGAACAGCATAGAATTTATTATCGTTGCCATTGATTTCCCATTTGAAGCGGCCAAAGCGGTAGTAATCCTGCCAGTCGAGAATGGTCCAGGCATCCTCGCTGAGGTAAATCCTGCGGAAGGTATAGCCATAGCAGAGAAGGCGAAAAACGAGCAGCGGAAAAGTGCAAATACGGTCCAGCCAATTCGGAATACTTATGTGAATCATTGACATAACATCCTCCCTTGCCACGGCGTAGCTAAAAGCGAAGCCGGGTCCTCAACTCAACACTATCCTTAATTTATTTGATGCTCAGCCCCGCACCCCTTAGGGGGAAACGCGGGGCTAAGGCCCAATTCGAGGAACATAGTTCCTCTATAATTGGGCCAACTTGCGCGCTTTTGACGAAAAATCGTATTTTGGGGATAGGCCGAAATATGCTTAAGTCGTTGTGGCATAAGGAATAAAAAAATATTTCAAAATTCCGGGATTGGCCAAAAAACACTTGCGCGCTTTTGGTGAACAAATGTATGATACATTTGTATGAAACAACTGTATTAAACAACCGTTCGTATCCAGAATTTAAACCGTTACGGAGAAAGCGGTTACAGCAAAGCACCTGCCTGAAAAACACGCAAAAAAACAGGCGAAAAACGGCCTAAAAAAGGGTCTTAACCACGGATTAACACAGGTGGACACGGATTTGTAAGTACTTAAGAATAACGGGATTACGTTATTTTTCGCTACAAAGAAAAGAGGGGACATCCGGTCTTGCTTTCGGCGGACGAAGATATTTTAATCGCGGAATAAACATTGGCGTTTATAATCCAGGGTATGTGGTTTTTTAAGAAATGGCGAAGAAAGAGGGTAGCCGGCAGGGCTTTTCCGGCGGAGTGGCTTGGCATTATTGAGGCCAATGTCTCAATATATCGCAAATTGCCAACAGCCGACAAAGAGGAACTGCAACGGCACATCCTCATATTCCTCGCGGAGAAGCATTTCGTCGGCTGCGGCGGATTGGCAATTACCGACGAAATCAGGGTAACGATAGCGGCTCAGGCGTGCGTGTTACTGCTTCACCGCCAAACCGATTATTACCCCGGACTGCATTCCATATTGGTTTATCCCGCGGCATACGTGGCAAAAGCCACGAGGCATCTGGCGGGCGGGATTGTGGAGGAAGGATTTGACGTCCGCCTGGGTGAATCGTGGCATCACGGGTCGGTTGTGCTGTCGTGGGATAATGTTCGGCGTGATTCGGCGGACATACGCGCGGGACACAACGTCGCGCTGCACGAATTTGCGCATCAGTTAGACACCTCCGCCGGGCAGGGAGACAATAGTAATGTCCTTCAGCGCCAGTCCACATTTATCGCCTGGGCGAGGGTGCTGCATAAAAATTACCTGAAGTTACAGCAGGATTTATCGAGTAACAGGCCGACATTGCTGGGTTCTTACGCTGGACAGGACCCGGCGGAGTTTTTCGCCGTGGCGACCGAATGTTTTTTCGAACGGCCAAAGGATTTGCAAAAGACATATCCGGATTTGTATCGCGAGCTGAAAAACTTTTATCACCAGGACCCGTCGACTCTGCCATAAGTAGCTGGGCGGTTATAAGGTCAGCCGGGTTGATTATCGAGGGCCGATGGCGTATCATTTGAGCAAAGATAATTATGTGGAGGTGTAACGAATATGAACGGACGGAACGTATTTTGGTCGGCGATTTTCATCGCGATACTAATGACGGGACCTGTTATGGCGGAAACGAGTAAGGTTGTGCCCCTTGAAATCGGTTCTGCTGCGCCGGATTTCAGTTTGCCCGGCGTGGATGGTCGAGAGTACGGCATAGCGGATTTTGCCGAGGCGAATATCCTCGTGATTGTGTTCACCGCCAATCACTGCCCGACGGCGCAGGCGTACGAAGGCCGGCTGATTCAATTGGTGACGGATTATAAGAACAAAGGGGTGGCGGTTGTGGCAATATCGCCAAATGACCCGCTGGCGGTCCGGCTGGATGAATTGGGATACACCGACCTCGGCGATTCGTTAGAGGAGATGAAGATTCGGGCAGCGGAGAGGAAGTTTAATTTTCCGTATCTTTACGACGGTAAAACGCAGGAGGTATCGCGAGCTTATGGGCCGGTGAGCACGCCTCATGTTTTTGTATTCGACAAGGAACGCAAACTACAATACACAGGCGCGGTCGATAACTCCGAAGACCCGAGCAAAATCAAAAAGAGCTTCGCGCGGGACGCGATTGAGGCATTGCTGGAAGGGCGAGAGATTACGATAAAGAAAATGAAGACGTTCGGCTGTTCGATAAAATGGGCGGACAAACGAAACTCGGCGCAAAAGGCGATTGCGGAATGGGCAAAAGAGGCGGTTGAGGTGAATCTTATAGACGCCAACGGCGTGCGTGAGATTATGAAAAACAATTCCGGCAAATTGCGGCTGGTCAATATCTGGGCGACGTGGTGCGGGCCCTGTGTAATTGAAATGCCGGAATTAGTCAATATAAACCGGATGTATCGGGGCAGGGCGTTTGAAATGGTAACAATCAGCGGGGATATGCCGAGCAAAAAAGACGATGTTGTAAAATTCCTGAAGGATAAGCAGGTTTCCTGTACCAATTACCAGTTCAACTCGGAGGACAGAACCGAGTTGGCGAATGCGATGGACAAGGACTGGGAGGGCGGTATTCCTTATACGGTTATCATTAAGCCCGGTGGCGAAATCATATATCGTAATTCCGGCGCGATAGAGCCATTGGAAGTGAAAAAGGCAATAATTGGCTACTTGGGCAGGTACTTCTTCTGATTTTTAACCGCAGAGGCCGCAGAGAACACAAAGATTTCAGATTGCATACTTGAAAAAAATGGATTAAAAATTGCTTTGAGAATGACCCTCCGCCGCCCTTCGGGCTATGGAGGGTAAACCCCCAGGCAGGCCTGAGGGCTAACCAAAGATGAAAATTGGAGTTATGACTTGGCTGAGACGCTTTTTTACAAGATACTTGGGGCGCACATTGTAGAAGGGAAACTCACGGCTGGCGAGCAGATTGGGATACGTATTGACCAGACGTTGACGCAGGACGCGACGGGAACGACGGCGTTCTTATTGTTCGAATCGATGGGCGCCGGCCCTTCGACTGGTCCGACTATGCTCACCACAGGCAAGCTCAGGGCCGGTCGAGTCCGGACTGATTTGTCGGTCAGTTACATTGACCATAATATGTCGCAGTTTGGGCCGGAGAATCATAACGACCATTTGTATTTGCAAACGATAGCCGCGAAAAGCGGGGTATATCATTCGCGGGCGGGCAACGGGATTTGCCATCAGGTTCATTTGGAACGGTTCGCAAAACCCGGCGTGACACTATTGGGGAGCGATTCGCATACGCCTACGGCGGGGGGAATCGGGGCGATAGCGATAGGCGCGGGCGGATTAGACGTGGCGGTGGCGATGGGCGGGGGGCCATTTTATTTGGCTTGCCCAAAGGTTGTGGGCGTTAAATTGACGGGGCAACTGCCTGACTGGGTGGCGGCGAAAGATGTAATCCTGAAACTGTTGGGCATACTGACTACGAAGGGCAACGTGGGCTGGGGAGTTGAGTATTTCGGGCCTGGGGTTGCGACGCTGACTGTGCCGCAACGGGCGACGATTACGAATATGGGCGCGGAATTGGGTGTAACGACGAGCGTTTTCCCCAGTGATGAGCAAACCAGAAAATTTCTTGCGGCGCAGAAGCGGGAAAAGGATTATCAGCCCATAGCTGCGGACGCGGGAGCGATTTATGACCGGCTGATTGAGATTGATTTATCGAGGATTGAGCCGATGGCGGCGTGCCCGTCGTCGCCTGATAATGTGAAAACAATCACAGAAATCGCCGGGGCACCATCGAAACAAATAGCGATAGGAAGCTGCACGAATTCGAGTTACGCGGATTTGATGATGGTTGCCGGCGTATTAAAGGGCAGGAAGATTGACCCGACGGTGGAGTTCGCGGTTGCGCCGGGAAGCAGGGAAGTTTTGAATATGTTAGCGGCCAACGGCGCGATTGGGGATATCATATCGGCTGGGGCGAGGATTTTAGAGAGCGGGTGCGGGCCTTGCATAGGGCTTGGTTTTTCGCCTGCGGACGGGGTCGTGAGCTTGCGGACGTTTAACCGGAATTTCGCGGGAAGAAGCGGGACGAAGGATGACAAGGTATATCTGGTGAGTCCTGAGACGGCGGTCGCGTCGGCTTTGACGGGGAAGATTACCGACCCGAGAGAAACGGAAAAATTGTTCGGGATAAAATACCCGAAGAAAAGTGAGCCGGCGGAATTTATTATCAATGATAATATGATTGAGGCGCCTTTGAGCGAGAAGGAGGCGGCGAAGGCGGAGGTTATTCGCGGGACGACGATAGTTGTGCCCGAACAGCCGAAGCAGTTGCCGGCGGATTTGAAGGCGGAAGCGCTGATAAAGTGCGGGGATAAAATTACGACCGACCATATAATGCCCGCGGGGGCGTTTTTGAAGCTTCGCAGCAACGTGCCTGAATACGCGAAGGTCGTGTTCCACTGCTTCAATGAAAAGGGCAAGCCAAGTTTTGCTGAACGGGCGATAAAAGTGAAGAACGAGGGCAAGGGCGGTATTATTGTCGCGGGGGCGAGTTACGGGCAGGGGTCGTCGAGAGAGCATGCGGCGTTATGCCCGATGTATCTTGGCGTGCGGGCAGTGATTGCCAAGAGTATCGAGCGGATTCACAAGGCGAACCTGATAAACTTCTGCGTTGTGCCGATAGAGTTGGCCAGCCAGGATGACTACGAAAAAATAAGTCAGGGCGACAATCTGCGGATAGACGGCTTAGTCGATGCGATAAAAGGCAAAGAAGAAGTAAAGATTGTCGAAGAAAAAGGCAGATATGAAATTACGGGCGAGTTAAACCTGTCGGGCAGGGACAGGGAGATATTGCTTTCGGGCGGACTGCTGAAATATACGCTCGAACAAGCGAACAAAAAGGCCGGGAAAGCCAAACGATGAGAACAGCGAGATTCATTTTGACCCTGACGATTGCAGCAGGGATATGGACGTCAGGGGCGGCCGGAAAAACGAACGGCAATGGGAAAACGAACGGCGATAAATTATTGCCTGATGATTACGTTTTCGCGGGAGTTGACGGCAAGCTGGTTCAAACAGGGGTTGACAAATGGGCATTTGAATTTGAGTCAGCAGCGAACATCGGCGGGGTGGAGATAAAAGCGGGACAGACATTAGAGATGCTCGGTTCGGCGACGCTGGAGAAAATGGCGGCGGATGCAAAGGAGCGAAGCGACGCGATGTTTCGGATATGGGCGAAAGCGACGAAATTCGAGGGTAAGAATTATTTGTTCGCGGTATATTATCTGTCGCTTCGCAAGATAGACAGGCCCGCGGAAGAGGCGGGAAAGAATGAGGCGAACAAGGCAAGCCAGGCCCTTCGACAAAGCTCAGGGCAGGCGGTGAACGCCCCGAATGACGTGGTGAATATACCCCCGGAGATAGTGGCGTTGCTTAGACAATCGGAGGTTTTGCCGACAAATGAGGCGCAGGCAACCCGGCAGGAAGAGCTGCAACTGAAACAGGATACTATTTTCGCCAACAGGGCCGGGCGAGTGGTCGCCAAAAACGGTGGTTATGTATTCGAGGCGGATGCGCTGGGACGCGGCGTTGAGAAATTCGAGATTAAACTGCTGCCCTGCCAGAAGCTTGAGGACGCTATGGCGCAGGTGCGGAGCGAGTCAAACCCGGTGAGGTTTAACGTGGCGGGGATTTTAACGAGATACAAAGGCGAACAATACCTGCTGCTGCAAAAGGCGACACGGATGTATAGTTACGGGAATTTCGGGAGATAATTTAGCCACAGAGGACACAGAGAGCACAGAGAGCACAGAGAATAAAAGTTAAAAGGAAAAACAGTGGGAAACGAGCTTGATAAAATTCTGATTAAATACGACCAGCCGGGTTTCAAAGAACGATTCATAGGAATCCGTGAAGCCGTTTTCAGGGCTACCCATTTTGGCCCCGGCAGCGAGAAAGATAAACAATTAGATGCTATTCTTATCGAAGTGTTCCAGCGTGATGATGAGGCGGTGGCAGAATACACAGAGAAATTTGACGGTGTTAAGCTTACTCCTGAGCAGTTCAAAATATCAGAAACGGAATTACAAGAAGCCCACAAAGCAATCGACAAAAAGCTTTTGAAGTCGATTCAACAGGCGATTAAGAACGTCAGGGAATATCAGACAAAAATTTTCGTCGGTAAAGACAAGAGTTTTAAAACGACGGGCATAAGATATACGCCAATAAAGCGAGTTGGAATATGTGTTCCGGGGGCATCTGCGCCGCTACCTTCTACGGTCATAATGACGGCTGTTCCAGCGCAGGTGGCGGGGGTAACGGAAATTGTTGTGGTATCGCCGCCAAGATATAACGGCAGCATTCACCCGGTGATATTGGCAACCTGCAAAGAATTGAAGATTAAAGAGGTTTACAGGATAGGAGGCGCACAGGCCGTAATGGCACTGGCGAAGGGAACGAAGACGATACGAAGCGTGGATAAGATTGTCGGACCGGGGAACGCCTGGGTTCAGAACGCAAAGAAAAAGCTTTTGGGTCTTGTCGGCATTGATTCGATTGCAGGGCCAAGCGAGGTGCTGATAATCGCGAATAACAAGGCCAATCCTGCCTGGGTGGCGGCGGATATGCTGAGCCAGGCGGAGCATAATCCGGGTTCGGCGGTTTTATGCACGGAGTCCGAAAAACTGGCTCTTGATGTTCTGGCTGAACTAAAAAGACAAGTGGCAGAATTAGGCAGGTCGAAAGAAACCATCGATTGCTTGTTGGAATTCGGCGCCATTATGGTTCTTAGAAATATGGCGGACATAGTAAATCATGCGAATTTTTTCGCCACGGAGCATTTGCAGATACAGTGCGGAAAACAGAGCAGGAAGATAGCCGACAAGATACAAAACGCCGGGGCGATATTTATCGGGGAGTATTCGCCGGTGGCGGTGGGTGATTACTGGGCGGGGCCGAGTCACACGCTGCCAACTGGAAGAAGTGCGAAGTTTTTCAGCGCGTTGAGCGCCAACGACTTTATAAAATCGACGAGCATCATCGAATACGACAAGAAGAAATTAGCGGCAAGCGCAGATGATATAATCCGATTGGCGGAGGCGGAGGGATTAGACGCACACGCGAGGAGCGTTAGGATTCGGCAGGGGAATCGAGGTTAAACATCCCAGTTAAGTTTTTGCTGGTACTTGAAGTAAAAACGGCCAAGCAGATGCGCCGCTATCATAGCCAGATATAACTCAACAACCTGGAACAACGGATACAAAATAATTCTCAGGAAGAAATCATGCGGGAGCAATCTTGTCGTCTGAACATACAGGAAGACAATTGCGCTGATAAGGACAACCAGGCCACAATACTGAAAAAATGAGCTGAATATGGACGGGATGATTATGAGAGGATTCAATCCGCTCATTGAATCAAACATTATCATAGATAAAAGCGCCATCGGGTAAATAAATGCGCCACAGCCTGCGAGAACCCAAAAGTACGGGTCAGGTGGCGTGAATTCGCTGTACAGTTTAAATGCGCGATACGCAGCCGCAGGGGCGGCACAGAGCGCGAGACACGCAAATAGTTCTAAAAGTTGCCAGAGCAGTTCCCAAACGCCGGGTGTTTCAGCTACTGTGTCGGGCGCCCGCAGACCGCCGGATGCGCTGTCGCGTACACATTGAGCGATGAACCAGTAAGTGTACATCCCTAAGACGGCATTAATGATAGCAGCGGGTACGGCTATGATAATGGCGAATATGCCGATGCACCGGGCAAAGATAGAAATTAACAATGGTATTAAAATGACTATTGCGAGGAAAGTCATTCCGTGAACGTTGGCGGGGTATAAAAATATATCGATAAGCCAGGGGAAATTTCGTTTTGGCGGAGGTGGGGGCTGGAGGGAAGCTAATCCTGCGCTTTCCCGCAACATTTCATACTGCTGGTCTTTCGGCTGGTCGGCAGCGATACGGTCGAGCGGAGGACCCGGCTGAAGAAGCAGGTCCAAATCCGGTTTGAGATTAATCGGCGTATTTTCCCGCGGGGACAAAGGTGTTGAATATGGAACCAGGACGACGTTTTTGCATTGGGGACATTTGCCTTTTTTGCCGGCGTGTATAGAGGGTACACGAATCTGTTTGCCGCAAAAACCGCACTTGAACCGGATTACCGGCTCAGACATCCCCTGGTTCGGTGTATTTTCATCCATTGCCGGTCCTTCCTGAAACCAGGATGGATTTTACAATTTTGTTTTTATAATTTCAGCGGCTTTAGCGATTGCGTCGTCGAGCTTGTCGGGTTTTTTGCCGCCGGCCTGCGCCATATTCGGTCTGCCGCCGCCGCCGCCGTCGATAATGGGCGAGATTTGCTTGAGGAGGTCGGCTGCGCCGATTTTACTTACGAGGTCGTCGGTTACGGCAGCGAACAGGGTCGCTTTATCGCCTTCGGCGAAGCCGAGGACGATGACCGAGGATGGGGCTTTCTTCTTTAGCATATCAATCGCCGCGCGTGCCTGTTCGGCGGTCGTGGGCGAAAGCTTGCCGACAACTATCGAAGTATCACCTATTTTCTCGCATTTATCCAAAAGCTGTTTTGCTTCGGCGAGCGAATCGGACGCGGCCTGACGCGAGGGTGATTTAAGCTCTTTGGCGAGCCGTTTATTTTCGGCGAGCAGATTGGCGACTTTTTCGACGATGCCTGTCGCGGGTATTTTGAGCGATGCGGCAAGCTCGTCAACTATGTCACTTCTTTGTTCGAGGTATTTGGCGAGGCCTCGGCCCGTGAATGCGGTTATTCTGCGAACGCCGGCGGAGATACTTTCTTCCCTGATGATTTTGAATCCGCCTATAACACCTGTTCGGTCAACGTGTGTGCCGCCACAGAATTCCTTGCTGAATGCCTGGTTGAGACCATCCTGGTTTGGCGCACCGACGGCGATTACGCGGACATCGTCGCCGTATTTTTCGCCGAATAGCGCCATTGCGCCGAGTTTGTCGGCCTGGTTTCTTGGCAGGACTGCACAGGTAACGGGCAAATCGGCGACGATTTTATCCCTGACGAGCGATTCGACCTGTTTTGTCTGCTCGGCGTCAAGCGATTTGGGATAGGTGAAGTCGAATCGCAGGTAATCAGGACAGACCAAACTGCCCTGCTGAGCGACTGAACTGCCGAGGGTTTGCCGCAAAGCCCATTGCAAAAGATGTGTGGCGGTGTGGTTTTTCTTTGTGGCGTCCCTGTCGGGGCTGACTATGGCGGTAACTTTGTCGCCAACAGCGATGGTTCCTTCGAGTAATCGGCCCTTGTGGATAACGCAATCGGCGACTTTGGTCGTAGCGTCAACGACGAATTTGCCTTTGTCGGACTTGTCCGCCTGGGCGGATTCTATAACGCCGACGTCACCGACCTGGCCTCCCATTTCGGCGTAGAAGCAGGTTTTGTCGAGAACAACAGCGGCTTCTGCGCCGGCTTTGATTTGGCCTGTTGTGTTGAATGCGCCCTGGTCAATGAAACCGAGTACCGTTGCCGGACAGCGGTCGGCGGTATATTTGAAGTGGTCCTGTGTTACGGGCAATTCAGTGTTGGCTACCGTAACGAGAGTTTGTGCGCCTTTTTGTGCGGCCCTTGCGCGGCTGCGCTGCTGTTCCATAAGCTTATCGAAGCCGGCGGTATCGACCTTGAGGCCTCGCTCCTGCGCCATAAGCTGGGTCAAATCGACGGGGAAGCCGTAGGTGTCGTAAAGCTGGAAGGCGTCGTCGCCGGAGATGGTTTTGTTTTTAGATTTTAGCGATTTATCAGCGGCGTCGGTGAAAATCTCAAGTCCCCTGTCGAGCGTTCTGCCGAAGCTTGCTTCTTCGGATTCGATTACGGTGGAGACGTAGTCAGCCCTCTGGAGTATTTCGGGAAATGCCTCGCCGAGGCAATCATCGACGGCGGAGACAAGTTTGAAGAGGAACGGGTCGTGCAGGCCAAGCTCTCTGCCGAATCTGAAGGCGCGGCGGAGAATTCTGCGGATGACGTAGCCCCGGCCTTCATTGGATGGTGTTGCGCCGTCGGTTATGGCGAGTGTGAGCGCGCGGATATGGTCGGCGATGACGCGGAAGGCGTTATCGGTTTTGCTGTTCAGTTGCGAGGTGAATTTTTTGCCGGTCATTTGAGCGAGCCGGTCGATTACAGGCATAAAAAGGTCGGTGTCGTAATTGCTGCGTTTATTTTGCAGCACAGCGGCGATTCTTTCGAGGCCTGCGCCGGTATCGACGTATTTTGCGACCAGCGGCGAGAGTTTGCCGTTGTCGGCGCGGTTAAATTGAATGAAGACGAGGTTCCACAGTTCGATGAATCTTGCGCAGCCGGCGTTGACGGCGCATTTGTGTCCGGGGACGTTCTTTTTGTCGCAGCGGTCGGGGCCGAGGTCGATGTGGATTTCGCTGCAGGGGCCGCAGGGGCCTGTCTCGCCCATTTCCCAGAAGTTGTCTTTTCTGCCGAATTTGAGGACGTGGTCTGCCGGCAGTTGCGTAACCTTCGTCCAGAGGTTCGCGGCCTCGCTGTCCTCAGGCAGATTATCGCCGGCATCACCTGCGAATACGGTCGCGTATAAATTTTTCGGGTCGATATCCCAGACCTCGGTGAACAATTGCCAGGCCCATTCGATTGTCTCGGCTTTGAAATAATCGTCGAATGACCAGTTGCCTAACATTTCGAAGAAGGTGTGATGGTAGTTGTCGTGGCCGACTTCTTCGAGGTCGTTGTGCTTGCCGCTGACGCGCAGGCATTTCTGGCTGTTGACCGCGCGCCTGCAGGATGGTGCGCTTAGGCCAAGGAATATGTCCTTAAACTGGTTCATACCGGCGTTGGCGAAAAGCAGCGTCTGGTCGCCGATGGGGACAATGGGCGAGCTGGGGACAAACTTGTGGTCTTTGCCTTTGAAAAAGTCGATGAAGCCGGCTCTTATTTGTTTTGCGTTCAATGTCATATCTGCTCTGCGAAATTACGTTGTTGTATCTTCTTTTTTGATAACGATGCCCTTGTCCATACTGTTCGCTATCTTTTCGAAGGCCTTGACGAACCTGTAAACCATAATAATAACGAACACAACGACGGCGATATTAAAAAGGAAATAGCCATAACCCAAAACCTTGGCCTTCCAGGACGGCCTTGGCGCGGGTCTGTCGGGCTGCACCGTTGTGTTCTGGTAGGCCGGATTTTGGTAAACCGGCGCTGATTGTGTGGGCGTTGCTGCCGCGAGTAAATTCATAACACTGTCCTTTCTGAAAACTTTCTAACAAGAAGAAATTTAGCCACAGAGTTTTTAGCCACAGAGGACACAGAGAGCACAGAGATTTATCCGCCTACGGCGGAAATGAATTGTAAACAGTGTAAATCCTGCCGTAAGGCATCCCTTTCGGGAGTGCTAATCCGTGTCTAAGTATTATTTATCTTCTATCAATCCTTTCGCGACGAGGATTTTGTGTTTTATCTGTTCGCAGAGGTCCTTGTTGTCGACGAGGAACTGGCGTGCCTTTTCCCTGCCCTGGCCCAGGCGGATTTCGCCGAAACCAAGATGGGTGCCGGATTTTTCGATTACGTTGCAGGCCTGCCCAAGGTCGAGCAGGTCGCCTTCGTAGCTGATGCCGTGGTCGAACATAATGTCGAATTCGGCTTCGCGGAAAGGCGGGGCGATTTTGTTTTTCACAACCCTGGCGCGAACCCTGTTGCCGACTGAGCCGGTATCTTCCTTGAGGGTTGTTATTCTCCGCAGGTCAAGGCGTATCGAGCAGTAGAACTTGAGGGCGTTGCCGCCTGTGGTGGTTTCGGGGTTGCCGAACATCACGCCGATTTTCATACGGATTTGATTTATGAATATCAGCGAGGTTTTGCTCTTGGCTATTATGGCGGTGAGTTTCCTCATCGCCTGGCTCATCAGGCGTGCCTGCAGGCCCATGTGGCTGGCGCCCATTTCGCCTTCGATTTCGGCTTTCGGGGTCAGTGCGGCAACTGAGTCAACGACGACGACGTCAACGGAATTGGAGGCAATCAGCATTTCCACGATGTCAAGGGCCTGTTCGCCCGTATCGGGCTGGCTGACGAGAAGCGAGCTAACGTCAACGCCGAGACGCTTTGCCCAGGTGATGTCGAGGGCGTGCTCAGCATCGATGAAAGCCGCGACACCGCCGGCTTTCTGGGCGTTGGCGATGATGTGCAGGGCCAGAGTGGTTTTGCCCGATGATTCGGGGCCGAAAAGCTCGGTGATTCTGCCGCGAGGGACGCCCGTACCGCCAATCGCAATATCGAGCGACAATGCCCCGGTGGATATGCCTTCGATTTTGGCGTATTTGTGCTCATCCATCTGCATAATCGAGCCGCGGCCATATTGCTTTTCGATTTGAGCGATGACTCGCTGCAATGCTGATTCTGCGCCTGATTTATCCCCAGGGGACTGCTGTGGTCTCAATGGTTCAACTGCGCCTTTGGTTTGCTGGGTGGTCTTTGTCTTTGTCATTTTTTCTCTCCTCCAAACTTATCTTAAAGTTGGTAGTTTTCCATTTTTGGTTTTTTTGCCACCAAGGCACAAGGACACTAAGTTTTTTATTTTTTCCTTTCTACTTTTAACTTCTTTTCGTGTCTTGGTGTCTTTGTGGCTAACGCCTTACTCTTTCAGCTTAAAATCGCCCAATAGAGTATAGGTTGGGCCGGCTGGTGTCAACTGGCTTTGGTAAACGCAAAGCGATTCGGCGGCGATTGAGCCGAGCTTGAGATGCGAAAATTGCGCGATTGCCTCGCCCATTTTAAGGCCCGCTATGGGGTGATTGACCCGGCAAAGCGTCAGGTGCGCGGAAAATTCTCTTTCTTCCCTGGGGTAACCCGACTGGGCGAGGAGGTCGTCGAGGTCTTTTTGCAATGCCAATAACGCTTCAGTTCCATTTCCTGCGCCCACCCAGACGATTTTTGCGCTTCTGCCGCCAAATGAGCCGACGGACTCGATTTCGAGATTAAATTTCTGGTGTGCCTGGGCGACGGTATTTGTTATTTCCTTTACCTCTTCTAATTGCTTATCACTTATCTCACCCAAGAATTTCAGCGTCAGATGGATATTATTCGGCTCGACCCATTTAAGGTCGCCCTGTTTAACGCTGACCTTCGAGGCGATTTGCTTTTGCAAATCCGCGATTGCCTTTCGGATTTTGTCGTCGATATCGATTGCGATAAAGCAACGCATATTGTATTCCGGTTAAAACTTTACGAGTTTGCGAAGGGTATTCAGCCGGCTGCCGATATTGCGTCTCGTTGTTTTTGTCAGGCCTTTGAGCGAGAAATCAGAGATTGTGAAAGACGCGACGACTGTGCCATACGCCACGGCCTTTTTGAGGGTCGCAAAGTCGGTTTTGTTCTGGCCCGCCAGATAACCCATAAAACCACCAGCGAAACTGTCGCCCGCGCCGGTGGGGTCTTTGACAATAGTGGCGGGATAGGCAGGCAGGACAAATAATTTTGTGTCGCGGCCATCTTGGCCGCGTTTGCGCGGGCTGGAAGCCCGCGCTACGTTACCGTCCGCCAGTTTTATGATTGAGCCGGATTCGCCTTTCTTGATAACCACGACCGTCGGGCCTAATTTTTCGATTTTGGCCGCAGCGGTTATGAGATTATGCTCATTTGCTAACATTCTGGCTTCACCCTCGTTGAGGATGAGGCAGTCGATTTTTTTCAGGAGTTTTTTCAAATCAGCGAGATTATTATTTATCCAGAGGTTCATCGTATCCGCGGCGACAAATTTGGGCTTATGGAGCTGGTCGAGAAGCTGGATTTGCAAATTCGGCGCGGTATTTGCTAAAAAGACGAATTTACTGTCCTTGTATTCCTCGGGCATTTGAGGCGGGTTTTCCGCGAGGACATTCAATTCGACAGCATCGGTTGTGGCCTCATTCATCGCGCCCTGATATGAGCCGGCCCATCGGAAGGTCTTGCTTGTGTGCCGCACCTCAAGCCCGTTCAGGTCAACCTTTCGGCCTTTGAAGATTTTCTTCAAATCAAACGGACAGTCGCTCCCGATTGCTCCGAGAAACCGCACGGGTGAAAAGAAGCTCGCCGCCATACTGAAATAAACAGCCGAGCCGCCAAGACAATCCTTACTCACGCCAAACGGCGTTTTTACAGTATCAATCCCGATTGAACCAGTTACTAATAATGACACGTGTAGTTTCCTCCTTAGGATTTGCCTGTGAATTTTTTCAACGTGTTATCGATTCTGGCTAAGGTTTTTTCTTTGCCCAATAACTGGACGGAGTCGAAGATAGGCGGGCTTATTGTTGAGCCGGTGATAGCAACGCGGAGGGGCTGGGCGACTTTGCCCAAGCTGACCTTGTGCTCTTCGGCCAACGCCCGCAGCATATCCTCAATACCCTGCTCGGTTAATTCGGCTATCCCAGCTAATTTGTCGCGGACGAGTTTGAGCATCGCAAGGCCATTGTCCTTGAGCAAAACCTTTTGTACGGCCTTTTCATCGAATTCAATCCGGTCATCGGCAGTAAACAGGAATTTCGTTTTGCGTTCAATGTCAGCAAGCGTCCTTGCGCCTTCGCAGATTTTAATAAGACGAAGCAATGTCTCATCATCTGCTTTTGCGACGGGAGAATCGACGACTTTCAAATACGCCTTGAAATGGGCAAGCAACTTTTCTTTGGGGAGCATTTTCAGATGTTCGGTATTGTAGGCGACGAGTTTGCCCCGGTCGAACAAGCTGTTGGATTTAGTCAGGCGGGTGATATCGAAAGCGGCAATCAGCTCTTCCAGGGGCATAATCTCGCGTGTATCGCCTGTGCTCCAGCCGAGCAACGCCAGAAAATTGACCACCGCTTCGGGAATGTAGCCGCTTTTGAAGAAATCGACGACGTTTATTTCAGGCAGCTCCACGCCTAAGTATTTTGCCATTGCCTCGATTGCGGGTACATCGGGGACGCTTTCGCCTGCCAAAAAATCCTTTAACTGTTCCGTGTTGATTCCGCCGACGTCAGCAAGCTTCCCAAGGTAGATTTCCGGTCGGGCCTTGATTGCCTTGCGAAGGGTTTGGGGGCGTTCGCGTTTCGATAGTTTGCCGCCCGATTCGCTTATGGTTACGGACATATGGGCATATTGGGGCGGCTGGCCGAAACCGAGCGCCTGCCACAACGCCTGCTGGCCGGGCGTGTTCATTAAATGCTCCTGACCCCTTATTACGTGGGTGATGCCCATAAGGTGGTCGTCGATTACGCAGGCGAAGTTATACGTCGGGAAGCCATCGCTTTTTATGATGATGAAGTCGCCGAGTTCGGCTGTATTGAAGCTGACCTCGCCCCGGACTAAATCATTGATGACGATTGTGCCTTGCGGCATAGCGAAACGAATCGTAACAGGTTTGCCTTTCGCTCTCGCCTTTTCGACATCCTTTTGAGTCGGCAATACGGCTGGTCTTTGATAAATGAACCCTTTTTTCTGCGCCTCGGCCTGTCCGCGGAGTTGTCCAAGCTCTTCAGTCGACTCAAAGCAATAATATGCCCTGCCCTGCTCCAGCAGTTGCCCGACGTATTTATCGTAGAGTTCTCTTCGCTGGGATTGAAAATATGGTGCGTTTGGGCCATCAACTTCAGGCCCTTCATTCCAGTCGATACCAAGCCAGCGGAGGTCGTCGATAACCTGCTGGGTTGCGGTCGGGGTATTGCGTTTGAGATCGGTATCCTCGATGCGCAGTATGAATTTACCTCCGGTTTTCCGGGCCAAAAGCCAGTTAAACAGGGCGGTCCTTGCTCCGCCTATATGCAGATAACCCGTCGGCGACGGGGCGAAACGTGTTACGACCATTACCGGGACTCCAAAAAGGTATTTAAGGCCCGTCAGGATAAGCGTAAACGCCGCAGAAGTCAATTTTCAAAACCGCCTGTTAAAGCTTGCTTGACGGCGACGGGCGGGGGGACTAAAATGACGATTATTGGCAATCATTTTGAATTAGGATTGGTTTATCGGATTGACTGATGGCGAGAATTAAACTGCCGGACGGCTCGATTATAGAAGCCGATGACGGCGTAACTGCGAAGCAAGTGGCGGAGAAAATCGGCCCGGGACTCGCGAAGGCGGCCATAGCGGCCAAAATCAACGGCAACCTCGTTGACCTGTCCACGCCGATAAACGGAGACGCGAGCATCCAAATCATCACAGCCAAAGACGCCGAAGGGCTGGAAATAATGCGCCACAGTTGCGCGCATATTATGGCCGAGGCGATTTGCGGCTTGTGGCCCAGTACCAAACTTGTTTACGGCCCGACCGTGGAGGACGGGTTTTATTACGATATCGACCTCGATGAGCCGATTCGCCCGGGCGACTTCGAGCGCATCGAGGAAAAGATGGGCGAAATCGCCAAGGCCGACAAGCCCTTCGTCAGGAAGGAAATGACCCGTGCCGAGGCGATTGCCAAACTCGCGGGTGAAAAATACAAGACCGACAACGTCAACCGCGCGACCGGCGACATAATGAGTTTTTATTCCTCCGGCAGGGGTTTCGAGGACCTCTGCCGAGGCCCGCACATCCCAAGCGCGGGCAAGGCGGGCGCATTTAAGGTTATGTCGGTAGCGGGGGCATACTGGCACGGCGACCCGACGCAAAAAATGCTGCAAAGGGTTTATGGCACCAGTTGGCGAAACCGCAAAGAGCTTGACGAGTATCTTACCCGTCTCGAAGAGGCGAAAAAACGCGACCATCGCGTCATCGGCAGGCAACTCGATTTGTTCAGCTTCAACGACGCGGGGCCTGGCTTCGCATTTATGCACCCTAAGGGGATGATTATCTGGAATTCGATAGTCGATTTCTGGCGGGGCGTTCACAAGCGATTTGGCTATGAGGAAATCAAGACGCCAATAATTCTCAATAAAGAACTATGGCACAGGAGCGGTCACTGGGACCATTACAAAGAGAATATGTATTTCACCCGCTTCGACGACGCCGACTACGCGATAAAGCCGATGAACTGCCCGGGCGGCTGCTTAGTTTATCAAACCCGCAAACATTCCTACCGCGAATTCCCGCTGCGGGTTGCGGAGCTGGGGCTTGTCCATCGCCACGAGGCGAGCGGCGTAATACACGGGCTTTTCAGGGTGCGGCAATTTACCCAGGACGACGCGCATATCTTCTGCACGCCCGACCAGATTGAGGCGGAAATCGCGGGTGTTATCGAGCTGACATTCGAGATATACAGGGCGTTCGGCTTCTCGGATTTCCACATCGAACTATCCACCAAGCCCGAAAATCACATCGGCTCCGATGAAATCTGGGATATCGCCACCAACGCCCTGATAAATGCCCTTAAGCACAAGAATATCGATTACAAGGTCAACGAGGGCGACGGCGCCTTCTATGGGCCTAAGATTGATTTTCATATTCAGGATTCGCTGAAACGCTCCTGGCAATTAGGCACCATCCAGCTTGATTTCTCGATGCCTCAGCGATTTGAACTTGTCTATACCGACAAGGACAATACCGAAAAGGCGCCGGTTATGATTCACCGCGCGGTGCTGGGTTCCTTCGAGCGGTTTATCGGGATTCTCATTGAGCATTACGCGGGTGATATGCCCTTGTGGCTTGCCCCCCAGCAGGCAGTCATCCTGCCCATAAGTGAAAAGACAAATGACTATGCCCGTGCGGTTGAAGCCCGGCTAAAGGCGCAAGGATTGCGCGTCTCCTGCGATTTGACGGATGAGAAAATCGGGGCAAAAATCGCCAGAACGCACGGCGACAAGCCGGCATATATGCTTGTGGTCGGGCCAAAGGAATCGCAGTCGGATTCCGTCAACGTCAGGATTCGCGGCCAAGAGCAGACAAAAACGCTGAAAGTCGATGAATTTGCGGCAATTGCCTCCAGGAAAATTGCCGATAAGCAGATAGAGCTGGCCTTGTAGGCCGATGAATTGGTTTAAGTTAACCGATAAGTAACCGTTTTATAGTTTTTGGAAAGGTGATAGTTAGTGATAATAAAGGTAAAGGGTTTGAGGATTAACGGAGGGATACGAGCCGATAAGGTTCGGCTCGTCGATGCAGAAAACAATCAGGTCGGCATAGTTGAGCGGCTTTTCGCCCAGGAAAAGGCCCGCGAGGCCAGTTTGGACCTTGTCGAGGTATCGCCGACCAGCGACCCGCCCGTATGCCGGATAATGGATTATGGCAAGTGGGTCTATGAGCAGAAGCGAAAAGTCCGCGAGGCACGCAAAAAAACCCACCATGCCGGCGGGCTTAAGGAAGTCCGGTTGCGGCCCGAAACCGACATGCACGACATCGAAATCAAGGTCAAGCATGCCCGCGAGTTTATCGAAAAGGGGCACAAGGTTCAGTTTACGCTCATCTTCCGCGGTCGCCAGATGCTCCATAAGGAAAAGGGCGCCGCGGTTCTTACCAGGATAGTCGAGTCCCTGAGCGACCTGGCCAAGGTGGACCGCTCCAATGAGATGATGGGCAAGCGAATGACCCTTGTAATCGCACCCAAGTAGCAGACCAGAAGACGGAGGACAGAAGGCGGAGGACGGTTTAGCCGCCCCTGTCATCAGGGGTTTTTCTTATATTACTGTTGACCTCCCGTGATAAATGGTGTATTCTCTTCCGTTTAACCCGTGAGATAGCAAATCAAGGTATCGATATGTTGTCTCCGGCATTTTATCTCACGGGTTGAACTTATTGCCGGGCAATGCTGTTATGCGCCGCGATTTGGTATGCTTTTTTCAGGGTAGAAACAAATGCCTAAAAATAAAATGAAGACCCATAAGGGAATAAAAAAGAGATTCAAACTTACCGCCAAAGGGAAGTTGTTGTACAAGCATCCCTCCGGCAATCATTTAATGAACAGCAAGAACGCCAAGCGGCGAAAAAGGATAGGCCGCCCCGCAATTATTACCGGGGTTTACGCCGAGAAAATCAAGGCTATGTTTGGCAAATAGCTTATTTCGGCCCGCGTCGCCTGGAAAATCGAGAGTCAGCGGCGGGTCGGCTGAGCAGTGAGTTCGAGAAAGGAAACCGGGTATGCCAAGAATTAGAAAAGGCGCCGCAAGACGGCAGGCGCACAAAAGGGTTATGAAGTTAGTGAAGGGGTATCGCAGCTCCGCCGGGCATCTTTATCGTGCCGCGAAGGAAGCGGCTGTGCGGGCGGGTGTTTACGCGCGTGCCGGTCGCAAGCTGCGCAAACGCGACTTCAGATCCTTATGGATTACGCGATTGACCGCCGCCTGCCAGCAGCGGGGCATTATGTACAGCCGGCTTGTCAACGGTCTGAAAAAGGCAAATATCGCCCTGAACCGCAAAATGCTCAGCGAAATAGCAATCGCCGACCCGGCCGCCTTTGACGCAATCGTCGCCGCAGCCAAACCTGCTACAATATAAGGTTTAGCCCCCACCCCTGCGGTGGGGGGTTTACCCTCCGAAGCCGGAAGGGCAAAGGAGGGCCATTCTCGCAAGAGCGGGAATCCACTTTGGGAACGAAAATGCTCGAACAGTTCGCCAAAATCGGTAAAGACGCCCTTGAGGAGCTAAAAGCTGTCGCCGATTCCGCGGCACTGGAGCAATTCCGCTTAAAATACCTGAGCCGCAAAGGTCTTGTCACCCAGATACTCACGCAGATAGGAAAAGTTTCAGCCGAGCAAAGACCGGCAGCGGGCCAATTAGCCAACAAAATCAAAAACGAGGTAAACGCCGCATTTGAACAGCTCAAGGGTAAAATCACACAAACCCAGCAAGCCAAAAGTCGGCATCTGATTGACGTTACCCTGCCCGGGACACAACCCCGAATCGGCAAACGGCACGTTATCAATCAGACCACAAACGAACTTCTTGAGATATTCGCCCGAATGGGTTTTGCCGTCGCATACGGCCCAGAGGTCGAGGACGAATGGCACAATTTCGTCGCGCTGAATATCCCCGCCGAACATCCCGCACGCGACCCCTTAGATAACTTTTACGTCGATGACCAAACTCTTTTGCGGAGTCAGACCTCGACAATCCAGATTCGCGTGATGGAAAAGCAAAAGCCCCCCATCCGCGTCGTTGCGCCGGGCCGGGTTTACAGACCAGACACCGTTGACGCGACGCATATGTTTATGTTCCATCAGCTCGAAGCGCTCGTGGTCGATGAGGGCGTTAGTATGGTCGATATGAAGACCACCATCGACCAGTTCATAAAGGTTTTCTTAGGCAAAGACGCAAAATGGCGTTTCCGCCCGAGCTTTTTCCCGTTCACCGAGCCGAGCGCGGAAGTGGATTTGCTGTTAGTTGACAAGACGGGCAAAGAGGCCTGGGTCGAGATGGGCGGCTGTGGTATGGTTGACCCGAACGTTTTCGACGCAGTGGGTATAGACAGCGAAAAATATACCGGCTGGGCCTTCGGCTTCGGCATCGAACGCCTTGCTATGCGAAAATATGGCATTACCGACATTCGTTTATTCTACGAAAACGACCTCCGCTTTTTAAGCCAGTTCTGAATATTATGCCTCCAACCTGTATATTTGTGGTTATGGGGTTTCTCTTCGGGGTATTGGCTATCATCTTTTTTCTGGTATTTATTATTGGTTT
>Ga0315294_10001595_pt1 | contig 24758 bp, 33 predicted proteins | sample YL17G13_40_MG_FD_203626 | JGI IMG/M metagenome (GOLD analysis project Ga0315294, IMG submission 203626) | Sediment microbial communities from Yellowstone Lake, YNP, Wyoming, USA - YL17G13_40 | ecosystem: Environmental > Aquatic > Freshwater > Lake > Sediment | place: USA: Wyoming | collected...
AGCCATAAAGGACAAGAAGATTTGTTATGAAATAAAGTACGAATGCAAGTCCGCCTATTGCCATGGCCCCGCCTTTTCTGTCGCCTGAAAATAAAGCGCCTCTCGCTAAGAACCAGCAAATCATTGGAATTACTGAAATTAATGTTATGACAGCTACATCTCTATGTTTTAGATGTGACATTTCATGGCCTAAAACTGCTTCCAGTTCTTTTTTGTTCAATAAATCTAAGATACCTTTTGTAACACAAACTCTGCCATCTGAGAGCCAGCGCCCAAATGCAAAGGCATTCGGCAAGTGCGTTTGAGCTATTCCGACTTTTGGCTTTGGAATGCCAGCTTTTTTTGCTAAACTCGAGACCATATCGTGCAGTTCAGGTTCCTCTTTTTCTGTAACGTACTTTACACCCATTGACCAGCCGACAATCGAAGGGCCGATCATATATTGCAGTAAAGTAAATCCTATTGCAATAGCGCCGTAAAAGATGAAGTTTGAAATACCGAAGAAGAAGCTGACAGCAGCAACAAGGGCATAGACTATTCCAAACAGTACAGTCATCAGAAGCCACAGTCTCAGCTTCAGAAACCAAGTCTTTGGTGCAACCATATTCGCAAGATTTTTCAAAAGCTTTTAAGACTTGTGCAGTTCGGTTTTCTTGATTTTGTGCTTTGAGTATTTTTGAATTAATTTCTTTGCTTCTGCAACATATCTTTTGTCCTTCACAAACGTAGAAGGTCCAGGCTCTCTGGGCTCCAATAAGAAGCCGATCTTGTATTTCTTGAAAATTTTCTCCAAAAGTTTGTTTTCCTTGTAGTTTTTTCCCAAAATAATGTTGCTTTTCTTGAAATGCCTGCCAAATTTCAGCAATTCGATATCCATTTCAGAAATTGCTAATTTCAGCAAAGGCTCAAGCCTCTCGCAGAACTTTTCTTCGCACAATAAACAGCCGCCAGCGGGTGATGGATAAGAGATTTTGTATTTTTTTGCCAGCGCCAACTGCTGTTCACGTCTCCTGCCAACAATTCCGAGCAACTTTTTCCGGTTTACGAGTTTCTTTTTCTCGTAAACAGTTTTTGGCAGAGCTTTTGCAGACAGAGGACGGAGAATTCTGCTTTGCAGGCCACATTCTTTTTCGATTGCTTCAAAGGCTCTTGTGTGCTGGCTCATAGGCCGCTGTCCAAGAACTTCTCCAGTTGCAATTATATCAAAATTGTTCTTATGAGCAAACTCCTTCGCTTTTTTCAATAGAAAAATCTTACAATCAACGCAAGGATTCAGAGCAGTTCCCCGTCTGAATTTCGGCTTCCTGATAATATCGAGATACTCCTGAAGCAATTTTTCCTTTGTGCAGTCAATCACATTTAGTTTGACTTTATGTTTCTTGCAGAATTTCTTGATTTCTTCAAAATTCTTGCTGTATTTTGAGCCGAAAGGCAGCTTGAAGTAAATCGCTTCAGTCCGCATTTGCTCCTGAAGGAGCTTTACAGTTAGCCTTGAATCAAGTCCTCCTGACAACAAGACTAGGGCTTTTGGTTTCATAGCTAATGTTAAAAACTACTTTTGCTTTTTTAAATCATGCTTCCAGAGCTTAACAAGAAATTGCCCGAATTAAGAGCAAATATAATGAAACCGTTTGTTTTCAAAACTAATCCTAATTATATTACAGTACTGGCACTCTTAGTCGCTTTTGCAGCAGGCTATGCTTTCTGGAAAAACATGCTTTTGCCAGCAGCAGCTCTGGTTTTGCTTAACGGGTTTCTTGATGTGCTCGATGGAGAAATAGCAAAACAGTTCAAAAGAGAGACAAAATTCGGCGACTTTTTAGATCATGTTTTTGATAGAATTGCAGATGTTGCAATCCTGCTCGGTGTAACATTAAACCCCAACGTTCCTGATTTGTATGGTTTTGGAGCAATTATTCTAGTGCTTTTAGTGTCATACTTAGGAACAGAAGCGCAAGCTTTGACAAAACACAGGCTTTACGCAGCATGGCTTGGCAGAGCAGATAGATTATTAGTATTGGCAATAGCACCAATCGTTGCAATTTGGTTTAATCAGGCCTTATACTGGGCAGTTCTGTTGATTTTAGCATTATCAGCAGTATCCTTTGTACAGAGGTTCTACATAATTACGCAAATTCTTCGTCGCAAATAGCGAATTTGCGGAACAATCTGATGTGGTCAGATGTTCAACTGAAGCTTAGCTTCAGTTTGAATCGAAAAACTCGTACAGTTTTTCTTATTTCAAAAGTCCTAAGAAAGTAATTAGCCGATGTAATCTGGCGTATCTTGGCATAAGGATGCGGCGATTTCTTCTTCAGTTTCCTTGATTTGCTGCTTTAGCTTTACGATTTTGATGTGCTGGCTATCATGTACAACGTCAATCTGGTCCTTCAGAAACGTGTTAAGATAGTTAGCAACAGTTGATTTGCTCAGGCCAGTCTTCTTAGCTATGTCCCGAACCCAGGAGCCGTGCGGGTTTGTCCGCAGTACGTAAAGTATAAGCTCGAGTTTCACACTATCAGGGCCGCGCTTCTTTACCATGCGAATACTAGGACAATTGTCCAATATATATTTGGTTTTTCACGAAATAAGAGTAAATTAATTTAGTGGTGAGAAACTGGTCAATTGTCCAGCATAAACGCGTATTGTAATATTGCAATCTTGGACAATTGGACAGAATTACATAAATGCAAGCAGATTTCTCTGAATATTTAGGCCTTTGAGCAGAGTTGACTCTGCTTTGAATCTATCAACACCTAAATGTAATTTTGTGTTTACATAATTAAGAGAATCCTGCAAAGTGTTGAAATTCTTTGGCTGTTGCTGCAATGCCTGCCTGGCAATTTCCCTGCAAGCCCAAACTCCGAGAGGGATGTAGCCGGGATAAGCCTCTCTGAAGACAATAACGCCAGCTTGCTTTCCTAATTGTGTTAATTTCTCTGCAGCCGCGAATCTTACAGAATAAAAGCAGCCGCCAACTGATGAGTAGCCTTTCTTGCCGAAATTTGATTCCCAATCTGCAAATATCAGTTCTTCATCTTTCACTATATGAATGAAAGCTTCCATCCATTCATATTGCCAGACAGTTGGCACGAAAAGAACAGCAAAATAATTATTCAAAGCAGTGAACTCATAGACCTGAAAACAATCGATGACATTATTTTCCTTTACTTTTTTAACAAGATACTTGCCTAAAGTGTCATCAACAGCAGTTATTGACCATTTTGTTGGAACAAGTCTCCTATTCTTCTGTAATCCAAAGGCGCCAGTTGAGAATGCTTTCTGGATTTGTGTAAAGGGCAGGTCTTTTTCGTATAATTCGATGACTGCGGGAGCTGATTTCAAGTCAACATCGTAATATGCTTTCTCCAGACGTTGCTCAAATTTTACATTGTCTTTCTCAAAATGAAGAAGTTTCGCTGATGGTCCAAAAGGCTGATGAGAATCATCTAAACTGAATTGAACGCCCCTCGGCTTATGCGCAAATTCCGCATTTGAGTAGACAGATTTCTTTGCTAAAGCAATCTCTTGCATTTGCCGAACTAATTTGTTGTCAAAATCCTTGATGCCTGCAATTTCCTTACCGCGAACTAATTGTAGTCTTAATTCTGTAATCTGTTTTGTGTTTAATCCAGAGGGAATCCATTCCTCAGGCGTATCAAGAACAGCAGTATTCCCGATCTCGGGAGACATCATTGGTCCGATATAGACATTAGGATAGTTCCAAGAGCCGATAAACACAGAAGGAGGACTACTGCCCTCAAGCTCCTTACCAATTTCAGCAGATTTCAGTTTAAGGTTTGCTGTCAAGCGATTAAGATAAGCGGCCTTACCGAGTGTCATGTCTGAATCAACAATTAGAATTATATATTGGTTTTGCTTGCTCATAGAAATGTTATCGCAACTACCAATTGACTTTACAAAAGTAAAGAAGGAAGAACTTGACCGCGAGATTTGCCGTGTTGGAATGATTGCAGAGCTTGATGCTGTCTCTTTGTATGAACAGATGGCTGCGCTTGCAAAAGACCCTGCGATAAAGAAAATTCTTTTGGACATTGCAAAGGAAGAAAAGACACACATGGGAGAGTTCCAGGCTTTGCTTTTGAAGTGGGACAAGGAACAGGAGCGGGAATTGAAACAGGGCAAGAAAGAAGTTGACGAAAAAACTTAGGTATCGCTGCCCAGACCATTATCTTTCAAGGTATTGTCACGCTTAGAACCCTTAGCCTTTCTTCCGTATTTGTTTACCGGGCTTCGCGGTCCCGGAGGAAGCAGGTCTTGTTTTTCCCTGCTTTCAGGTGCAGGCGTGCCGCAATACTTTTTAGCAATGCTTCGCAAGTTACGTAAACAATCTGCTGCGCCATAATCTCCAACCCATTGTTGGAAGAACTTTGTCAATTCTTCACCTTCCAACTTTACAGAGCCTTCATCTCCTGAAGGTGTGTTATAATAAGAAATGCCATCAGGTGTTATGTAGTAGTATCTGCTGTCTTCTTCATACAAGTGAGCGCCTCTGTTACCAGAGCTTTCTGAAATTATTACTGCTGGCAATGATTTGCTGATTTCATTTGCAAGAGAAATAAACTTGCCTGCAAGTTTCTTATCGCTTAATTTTTCACATTTTATTATTTCTTCTAAATTGTCAATCTCTGAAAGAATAGTTGCCATTACTTCTTGCTCTTCGTTATAATTTCATAATTCTTGTTGAATGTATTGTAGATTTGTTCAATACGTTGAGGATATAGTCGCGCACTTGTTTCACAATTACTAGACGGGGAAAATTCTATGTGGCTGAATACCGGGACTTTTTTGTGACCAATGTAGTTACCTGCCGTAAACTCGGTAATAGCATGAGATTGATCTTCTGACGGTCTTATGAAGCCATGCACTCTTTCATTCCTTGCATGACTAACTAACTCATTGTGCTGATAGCCATGCTCAAAATGCCAGTCGCCAGCAAGGCCCAAATCTTTCACGGTGCTTTCAAGTATATCTTGAAGCTGGCTTTCTGTAACAGGGCCATCAAATTCAATTTTCCTTGGCTGCAAATCTTCGTTAGCCATACATATAGCCAGAAAGTTAGTTTTTTAAATAATTCCTTAGTTCAGAAACCAGATAAAATAATTGAGTGCTGTTGCCAAAGAAACCCAGCAGATATAAGGTATAAGCAAGTATGCCGCGGGTTTTGATATTTTATAAAATTCCGCTATTGTTGCCATGATTGCAATCCAAAGAATTACGATAGTGATAAGCCCATACAAGGGGGATTTCAATCCAAAGAATAGGATTGACCAAAACGCATTCAGCACAAGCTGAATTGCAAACAAACCCACCGCGGCTTTCTTTTCTTTCTTTGATTCCCAAATCAAATACAAGGAAATGCCCATTAAAGTGTAGAGAGTTAGCCAAACAGGCGCAAAAAGCCAGTTTGGTGGCGTGAAAGAAGGTTTGTTTAGTGTTGAATACCAAGTTGAGATTGCGGGAGTTGTGAATACAGAACCGACTATGCCAGCTATTTGACAAAATCCTATTGCTGATAAAAGCCGAAGTGCTTTTTTCAAGTCAAATTTCATTTCAACTTTTCTGCAAGCTTGCTTATCCAGATTGTTGCCACAATTGCAATTACCGTAACCAAAATTGCGTAGACCCAGACCCCATACTTTGCTAGGAAGAACAAGGGCCTGCCCTCTGCAAATAAACTTCGTATCGCATCATTCCACGCCAGCGCAGCAATAAGTCCAAATGCCGCAGTCATCAAGGCAGCAATTTTGTTTATTACTTCTAATTTCATAGGGTTCAGAATTATATTGAAGTATTTAATATTTGTTTTAGGCTTTGAAAACTATTTTTACTTTGATGTTTGCACCGTGGTCTGCATTGTCATTAAATAAGACAAGAATGTCATCTTTTGCAGCAGAATAATCCAAATCGACTGTGTAAACATCCCCAAATTTCTTTATGTAGTCATAGGACATGTCGTCTAGGAGATTGTCATAGTCTTCCTTGCTGTCCATTATGAAAACATTAATCTTCTTGTCTGATTCAACACTGATTTCTGTTTGTATATTTTTCCAGTAATTCATAGATGCAGAGTTTAAGTCGTAATAGGTTAGATAGTTTTCATTTAGTTCAACGTCATCTTCAACAACATATTCCAGTTTTGCTGCAATCAGAGTGATGGTACAACCATTGCTCTCACATGAAACACCGACACCCGTATGTGAATATACTTCTTTGTCCATCATTACTGCTCGGTGTCCCGGGCTTTTCATCCAGCCCTGAACAACTTCATCAGCAAGTTTTGTATTTAGGTTCACACCCGAGTAAGTGAAGATGTTTTCTCCAACTGAAAAATAGCCTATGCCGCGTTCGCGCAAAATATCACCAATATCTTTACCTTCAGGAGTTATGTGGTCAAAGTATTGGCGCGCAGTCATGTCTTCGCTGCGGTATCTCGCAGTGTCAGCCAGAATTTGACTCCAGGCAAGAGCTTTCAAACTGCTTTTTGACCGTTCGTAATTAATTGTGTCAAAAATTTCTTTTTCAACAGTAGCGGGATTCAAATCAGTACCCGCGCTAAAACTAGCTTCGCTCAAAATCTGATTTGTTGTAAACATAGTCACACGTTTTTGTGTGAGATCTGATTGAGATAGTTGCCAATAAATTGTGAATTGCTTGTTGTTATAGTTTCCAGTCAAAGTCAATTCACCTGGAGTGATGTTTGATTTCAAAATTTTAAACAAACCGTCTTGAGTTTCACCCAAGAGCTGGCCATCCAGGTAGACTTTGCCATTCATCGCCTCTTCCGTGTCATTGTTGAGAAAGTTGAATTCGATTGTGTCGTTCCTCATCAAATAGAATCCAGCAGCAATCAAAAGCAGGAAACTAAGAAAGCCGGCACCAATTAGAATAGTAAATATCTTCCAGATATTGGTTTTCTTTGGCATGTTTGTAATATTGAAAACATTATTTATTAAACATTTCTAATACTATTCGTCGTTTTGCCGGCAGCATAGCGACAGGCAAAACACAGATTTTATAAATCGCTTTCTACTGGTTGATTTATGGCTAAAGCTCCCTTTGTATCGGAGAATGAAAAGAAAGCTTTCTGGCATGCAACTTCTCATGTGCTTGCAGATGCTGTAAAGAGATTATGGCCTGATGTCAAGCTAGGCATTGGTCCCGCAATTGACGAAGGATTCTACTATGATTTTGATATCAAAAGAGCGTTCACGCCTGAAGATTTAACAAAAATTGAAGCTGAAATGAAGAAAATTGTCAAGGAAGACAAATTATTCAAGGAAGTTCTAGTGACTAGGAAAGAAGCAGAGAAACTTTTGTCGAAAGAGCCATACAAACTTGATTTACTGAAAGAGATCAAAGATAAGAAAATAGAGTTTCATCAGCACGGCAATTTCATTGACTTATGTAACAATACTTTGATAAAATCAGCAGGGCAAATCAAGGCTTTCAAATTATTGAATACAGCAGCTGCTTACTGGCGCGGGGATTCCAAAAAACCAGTTCTGCAAAGAATCTATGGCATTTCATTCCCTGAAAAAGAAATGCTTGATGACTTCCTGAAGAGGAAGGAAGAGGCAGAGAAAAGGGACCACATTAAAATAGGGAAGCAGTTGGATTTGTTTGGGCTTTATCCAGAAACGGTTGGCTCCGGACTTGCCCATTGGCACCCGAAAGGGGCAATTGTGCGCAATGTAATAGAAAACTTCTGGAAAAGCGAGCATGAAAAAAAAGAGTACAAATATGTTTACACGCCGCACATAGGAAATATTAATTTATGGAAAACATCTGGGCACTGGGCACACTACAGGGAATCAATGTATCCGCCAATAAAAATTGACGAAATAGAATATCTGTTGAAACCAATGAGCTGTCCATTCCATATTCAGATTTTCAAATCAAAAAGCAGAAGCTATAGAGAGCTTCCGCTGAAATTATGTGAATTGGGAACTGTTTATAGATATGAGGCATCTGGCGCTCTGCATGGATTGGTAAGAGTGCGAGGCTTTACGCAGGATGATGCACACATTTTCTGCACTCAGGAGCAATTGGAAGAGGAAATCACTCGCGTTCTTGATTTAGCGTTGTTCATGCTATCAAGTTTCGGATTTAAAGAATACGTCATAGAGCTCTCAGTCAGAGACCCAAAAAATAAAGAAAAATATCTCGGTTCAGAAAAAATATGGGAAACTGCAGAGAAAGCTCTAACGAAATCACTGGAAAAGAAGAAACTGAAGTTCAAGCGCGCAGAAGGCGAAGCTAAATTCTACGGGCCAGCGATTGACATTAAACTGAAAGATGCAATAGGAAGAACATGGCAGTGTACTACCATACAGGTTGATTTCAACCTGCCTGAGAAATTTGATTTAAGTTATGTTAGTGAGGACAACAAACAGCACAGAGTAATCATGGTTCATCACACAGTTCTTGGCTCAATGGAAAGATTCATGGGATGTCTAATAGAACATTATGCAGGCGCATTCCCTATGTGGCTGGCTCCTGTGCAGGTAAAACTGCTTTCATTTACAGATAGGAACCAGAAATATGCTGAAAAGATTGAAGCTGAACTGAAGAAAGCTGGCTTGCGAATGGAAACTGATTACGAAAACAACACAGTTGAATACAAAGTAAGAACAGCAGAATTAGAAAAAGTTCCATACATTTTAGTTGTTGGCGATAAAGAAGAGAAAGCTAGCACGATTGCAGTCAGACCACGAGGCGGCAAAGTCAAATTCGGCGTAAAGCCAGCAGATTTCATCAAAGATATTAAAAAGGAAATAGAAACTAAAGCTTAGATGATGAAAAAAATGCAACGCATTTTTTACATTCCAAAAACAAGAAGGTTTTTGTTATGACAAAAGAAGCTGCAAAGCATTTCCAAAAAACAGACAAGATTCTGTACAGTTTGATGCAAAAAGTAGGGCCAATAGACAGTATAAAACCCCGTAAGTCTAGTGCTTATTTTCAAAGCCTTTGCCGCGAGATAATAGGGCAGCAGCTTAATGGCAAAGTCGCAAGGGTTATTTTTGAAAGATTTACGAAGCTCTTTCCCGGGCAAAATGTTACGCCAAAGCACACACTCAAATTATCTGGAGCAAAAATTAGAGCTGCGGGTATGGCTTGGTCTAAAGTTGAAGCAATAAGAGATTTAGCCAAGAATACCATCAATAGAAATTTGAAATTAAACGAGCTGCATAATCTAGATGATGAGCAAGTGATCAACGAGCTGACTAAAGTCAAAGGCATTGGGCCTTGGACTGCGCAGATGTTTTTGATGTTTACATTGGGGCGCGAAGATGTGTTTTCAAACAAAGATTTAGGATTGCAAAAAGCAATCAGAAAGTTGTATAAAGTAGAACCAACGCCAGAGAAACTGGAAATGATAACAAGAAAATGGTCTCCTTACAGAACATATGCTTCGCGAGTTTTGTGGAAGATCCAGGATAAAGATTAAAATGGATTTAAAGCAGATCGCTGATAAGGTTTTTTGTTATACTGAACCTAATTTCAAGGCAAATATCTATTACATCGATGATACTAAGAAAGTGCAAATAGATGCTGGTGCTGTTCTTGACAAGCCAGTCGATATCTTATTTCTAACACATTGCCATGTTGACCATATTTTGAAAGCAGCAGAAATCAAAAGGAAAAATCCGGGCTGCACCATCGCTGCGTCAGAGGAAGCAGCAGTCCATATCAAAAATATGGATGAAGTGACTGTTGCAAATCAGGTTAGCATTAATGTTGAAAGATTCAGAGTCGACCTCGTTTTAGATGAGGGAGCAAAATTGTTTTTGGGCCAGTATAAATTCAAAGTAATGAAAGTTCCTGGCCACACTTCAGGAGATTTAGTCTTGTATGAACCGACAGCAGAAATCTTGTTTTCGGGAGACTGCTGGTTCAAAGGCGACGACATCGGCAGATGGGACTTGCCAACTGGAAATCTCAGAGAATTAAAGCAGTCAGTTGCAAGATTAAAGGAGCTCAAAGTCAAGGTATTGTGTTCCGGGCATGCTTATTAACCGCGCATAGCAAAATAGAAATGCTTTAAACATTATGTAAATCCGGTGTGTTATGATAGGCACAAAACCTTACCAAGATCCACAGTCCGAACGTGATGAAGTAAAAGAAATACTTGCGAAATTAGATGATTTGAAAGTATATTATGTTCTAGCAAGCCAAGATGGTGTTTTGCGCGCGAAGTCATTAGAAGTAAATATGCACGAAGATATTCTGGCACCAATGGCTGCAGCGTTGTATGGGGCAGCGCGCACGGCACACCGCGAAATAAATAAGTCAGTACCAAAATATGTTAGATTGGAGTCAGAAGATGCGACAGGCATAGTTGTACCTATAGGAGAAAATTACGTACTGCTAGTATCTGAAAAACCCGGAGAACAAGGATTAGAGTCAAAAATAAATGAAGTACAGGGAATTGCCAGGGAATTAGCTACAAAAGTCTGATTATCTTTTTTCTGCCCGTAAAACCCCTGATTATTTTTACTTCTTTGCCAAATTTCTTTGAAAGAAATTTAACTAACTCGAGATTAGCTTTTCCACCTTCTGGTGGGGCAGCGACAGCTAATTTAATTTCGGATTCGGTTTCAGAAATTATTTTGGTTTTGGGAGCATTTGGTTTTACAATTACGGTTTTGATTTCAGGCATTCTTCTACCCTATGGGCCAGGTTATTATATTCATCCATGGTTTCCCCATAACCCAATCCTCTTATCCCTGATATAACATCTGATTTTGCAAGCTCAAGGTCTTTTTTTGCAACACTGATTAATTGGCAAATAACATCTGGAGCAGCCTTAGTTAAATCTATTTTATCACAAAGAGAAACAACACCTTGGTCAAATGGCTGAACAACCGCAAAATAACAACTCTTTCTCTGCCACCCGGTTAGCTTTTCATACTCATTCGCAAAGGTCTTTGCTCCAGAAACATATGTTTGCAATCCTTCAACGCCAAAGAATTTAGCATAATACTCGCCAGTTATTTTGTCCAATTTGAACAATTTAATCGTTTCTGGGAAGTATTGTTTGGTCCTGTCCTTTGTAAAGAAAAAGTCAGTATGAATATACGTGGTGTATTTTTTATGTTCGCTCATTCCCAGCAATATTTGCGCAATTATTGCGCAATCGCAAATATTTTCACGATTTGAAGTACTCATACTAAAATAGAAAAAGATATATTCTAAAAACTTCGCATAGGCTTATGCGCTGGCTACCTTTGTTGTTGGCAATCGTATTTGTAAGCGGGTGCGTTAGCTATCAAACAGCAGAACCAAGGACTTGCGAGCAAGCAATAGCGGATTTGCCGCAAATAATTGCTGATGCTCAGGATTCTTCTGCAACTGAAGTTGCAAGAGTTGTTGACGGCGACACCGTGGAGCTTTCAGATGGCAGCAAAGTTCGCCTGGTCGGGATAAACACACCTGAAAAAAATGAAAGGAATTATCTGGAAGCCAAAGAAAATATGGAGAGTTTAGTCTTAGATAAAGAGATTTTCCTGCAAAAAGACATTTCAGACACAGATAAGTATGGCAGGAAACTGAGGTATATATTCACAGAAGATAAATTTGTGAATGCGGAGCAGGTATCAGCAGGGCTTGCATCGAGTTTTGAATACAAGCCAGATACAAAATATCAGTTCCTGTTCAACTGTTTGGAAAAGGAAGCCAAAGATGCAGGTTTAGGAATTTGGCAGGGCTTCGGAAAATATGATTTTTCAGTAAAAATAAATCAAAATCCAGACGATGTTTCAGACCCGAGTCTGGAGTTTGTTGTTTTGACAAATCTCGGAGATAAAGTAAACATGGATGGCTGGCAAATGAAGGATGAAGCCACACACATCTACACTTTCGACAACATCGAATTAGATAAAGGCGAATCAATTACCGTAGTTAGTGGTGAAGGCGCTGATTCTGAAGACAAATTATACTGGAAACTGAAAACAACAGTCTGGAACAATGATGGTGACACAGTCTTTCTGAGAGATGCAGAAGGCAATCTCGCTATTGCTTATTCTTACTAATCCGAACTTTTTATAAGACTTTTTATCTGAATAATTTAAATGGCAATTGCCAAATCTCCAAGTTTAGGTGATACTTGTTTAAGTGATTATGACAAAGAAGTTCTTCAGGCAATAATAACAAAAACAGAGGACTACAATAAGCGAAGCCATGAAAGAATTGAAATATACCTAACAGGTAGTTCTATTGCAGATTCAGATTACAATGATGTTGATTTGGTTGTCGTTTCGAAATCGCACAAGCAACGAGATCTTGCGTACTTAATCGGCAAATGGGTAGAAGAACGGCTAAATACTGAAAACCAGAAAGACGACAAAAGTACTGTTTTTGACGTTGAAAAATACGACACCTATTCCTATATGCGAACAGGAGATTCTTACAGGATTAAAGTTAAAAGTACTAGTCTCCACAACTTCGACATCACAGCAGGCAAAACATTGGAAGAGGCATTAGTGGACAGAAACCGCAAATACATTAAAGTTACTTCTTGATTTTCTCTTTCAAATAAGGATATCTATTAACATGCTTGCAATCCAAGCAAGTCATTTCAACTGCTTTTGTCTTTGGATTTATTCTGACTCTTACGTTTTTGCCAGGTAAAAGATAATGATAGCAGTTGTGGCAGAATTTTCTTCTTTGCTCTCTTTCAAAGCGCAGGTTAAATTTCATTGCCAAACGGCGAGCTAAGTATACATACCTATTACCTCTATCAAAACACCCAGCTTTCGCAGCAGAAAGAGCTTCTCTAAACAGGATTTCAATCCTTTCTTTCGCTAATTCTTGCTGCCATTCAGGCTTCTCCCGTCGGTCCATACTTCAATCTAGAATTAATAGATTATAAAAGTAATGAAAAGATGCCAGCAGTTTTCCGCATTTCCCGCGTATGACGCAGTACACAGCAAAACGTTACCGAGCTTCACTTCCGTGGTCGAAAAGGGAACGGGTGTTACCCCGGTACTTTGACCGCTAGCATTCTTTCTGCTAAAATTTCAGCTTATAAATCTAACGATAGTCACAAATCTATTTAAAGAACACAATTCTTAGAGAAATTATGGCCACTGAATCAGACCAAGAACCCAGGGTTTCAGATTCACATCCTTTTCACTGCATGAGCGTAGAACTTAATGAAAGACCAAAATCAAACCCGACAATCATAGAGGGTTTTCCTGGCTTTGGATTTGTGGCAACAATTGCCGTTGAGTATTTGCTGGATCATTTGAAGATGCGTTCAATTGGTAGAATATGGAGCCCTGAACTGGCCCCAATGGCTTTAGTGCATAACAAAAGAGTAATCCAGCCATTGGAGATTTTTTACAGTGATAAGCTGAACCTCATAGTTTTGGAAGCCGTTGCAGGCGTATCAGGAATGGAGTGGGAAGTCGCTGAGGCCATTAGAGTTTTAGCGACAGAACTGAAGGCTAAAGAGATTGTAGGTATAGAGGGCATAGGAGCTGCTGTTGAACGGCCTGAAACTGTAGCATACTATTATACAAATCAAGCTGATAAGAAAAAAATCATGGAGAAAGCAGGTTGCCATAACCTGATTGAGGGCATTATTTTTGGAGTATCCGGAGCTTTGATGGTAAGGCTGCCAAAAGATATGAAAGCGTCTTTCATATTTGCTGAAACTCATTCAAATATGCCTGACAGCAGAGCAGCAGCAAAAATTATTGAGATTTTAGATAAATATATTGGCTTAGGCATAGATTACAAGCCTTTATTGAAAAAAGCAACAGAATTTGAAGAACGCTTAAAGGGAATTCTAGAGCAAACCAAAGAAGCCGTAGATCTCAAAAGAAGAAAGGAAACGCCACAGGAATACATCGGTTAGAGTCCGAATAATTCTTTTACGTTTTTGTTTGTAATCTCAATAACTTTCTCTTCAGGAATTTTCTTTATTTTAGAAATTTCCTTCACAACTAAAGCGATGTTAGAAGGTTCGTTTCTCTCGCCTCTTACGGGACCTAGGGCAGGAGAGTCCGTTTCTAAAACAAAAGTTGAAAGTGGAAAGTTTCCCAAATAATATGATGATTCTTTATTGTCTTTTCGGAGCAAGCTCGTGCCAATTGTTATTTTGTAGCCAAGAGCCACAGCTTTTTTTGCCTCTTCAGGTGTGCCAGAAAACCCATGCAAAACAACTTTCCTCGCACCTTGCTCCTTGAGAGTCTTTATTACTGCGCCAGTTGAACGGCGCGAATGAACATTAAGCGGCAAGTTCAACTTTTTAGCCAGCGCAATATGTTTTATGAAAACGTCTCTTTGCCTCTGTTTTGATTTTTCAGGCTCTTCGCCTTCTTCCCATTTGTAATCGAGGCCACACTCTCCAATACAGACCAGGTTTTTTTGCTTTAGGATAAAATTTATTTCATCATCTATTTGTTTGTCTGTTAGCCTCCAAACTTGGTCTGGATGAATGGCTAAACCAGGAAATAGGAATTTAGGATGTTTTTTGCATAAGTCCAGAACTTTTCTGTTAGTTTCAGGATCCTCGCCCACAACAATAAGTCCAGACAAAACCATTTTTGCCTTTGAGAGTATTTGGTCTAAATCTGATTCAAAACGTTCATCATACATGTGTGTGTGGACATCGAATGGTTTCATAAGTTTTTATCCATCCAGAGGTATTTCTGACCTTCAGCAAACCCTTGTTTTTTATAGAAGCTTATAATTTCTTTTCCTTTCGCATTTGCCCAGCTATAAACAGCAGTTGCGCCCATGCTTTTTAGTTTTTTGATGCCTTCAGAATATAATTTTGTTGCCACGCCTTGCTTTCGGAATTCTGGCGCAACCACCAGATAACATATGTAGGCACACTTGTCCTTAACGATAATATTGACCCACTCTGTATGTGCCAATATAAAAGCGGCAATCTTTCCTTTCGACTCAGCAAGCAGGAAAACGCAATTTTTGTCAGTTATGAACCCTTTGAACGTATTGGCTTCCATAAACTCTTCGTCGGCACTGACTATCAATTCAGGCGTATTTTTTCCTAAGGCATACAGTTCTTTGAAATCTTTGATGGTTGCTTTGCGGATTTTCATTTTCACGCCTTGCATTTTGTCCACAGCAACCTAGCTACGCTGATGGTTGCTAACACTTCAAATGTAAACATTATCACAATTAACGTTTTGAAACCGAATACAGATGCTATGGCGCCGCCGGTTATTGCAAAGATGCCTATTGCAATTTGTTTTGCACCCTCCCATAAGCCCCATTCTGTGGCCTCGTTATTTTTTTTAACGTGCATGCCAAACAGTGCACTCCATCCAGGGTCAATCATGGCAGTTCCAAAACCAATCACTGCTTGTATTACGAACAGATCAATCGGATGTTTTACAAAATAATAGCCTGCAAATGCTGCAGTTACGATTGCATAACCCAAAACAATGAATTTATTTTTAAGGCATTTATTCGCATCTGTAAGTTTTCCAAAGATTATAGTAAATACACCTAATACGATTGCAAATAGACCCATAGATGCGGCTGCAGCTAAAATATCTCCGCCGATTTGCTGGACAAATATTGCATATATTGGCTCGTATAGGGCAAAACCAATGTTGCAAAGTATGCTTGTTGCTATAAGAATTTTGATTATTTTATGCATATTTTGGTAAGTAAACCATCATATTTAAAATTAAGTAAGGTCCGAAGCAGGATTTTTATGCGCATCAAAGTGTTTCAGTTCTAACTCCCAAATTCTTTTGCCAAAAATTCCAATTTATTTAATTTTGAACTATATTTATTGCTTAACAATTTTAGACCAGCATCTGCTGCAGGAGCCCTTACTCGTATTTTATTATAGTGATGTGGCGCATCAGATTCCAGTATTCCCCATGTGAAGCAGCCGGATAAAATATCCTCAAGTTCGTTTGAAAGCCAATATTTCCCAGAGGATTTAAAGTAAAATTCTTTGAAAATGTCAGGATGCTTAACAGCGAGCTCATGAAACCGCTCATATATTTTGTTTTCAGCTATGCTTTCATTTGGGTGGCTTCTCGCCCAGAAGTATAATATGCCCGTAACAATGTCATTAGGTGTAAAATCTGGTGATTTGGAAGCATTCATGGAACTTTGATATATACAAATAAATAAAACATTTTCTAAGTGCCCCCGGCAGGAGTTGAACCTGCGACCTCCCGTTCGTTCGAACCACGAACGTCCCGCGAAAAGGACTTTCGCGACATACGAAACGGGCGCTCCACCGGACTGAGCTACAGGGGCTCAAGCTAAAACCCTTGGTTTTATGTTAAAAGTCTTATGTTTGCAATAAAAAAAGGATTTATAGTTAAGCATTCTTGATTTTGCCATGTCCGAAAGACATGAGGAACTTCTTCAGCGTGCCAAAAAGGAAATAGAGCTTGCTGACCATATGCTATATGTTACGTTACCAATGATTAAGGAGGTCAAATTCCTGTTAGCAATTACAGAGCACATAGTAATAGCAGCTAACCACGCACTGGAAGCGCTGCTAGAGTATGAGCGACATTGGAAAAGGCTTGATGCCTTTCATTACAGTTTCGCTGTTGAAATCAATGTTTACAGAACAAGCGGCGTTGAAACAAGATACAATTTTGACTCAAAGTTTTACAGATTGCTGCAAAAACTTATGGAAATACAAAGATTTGACAAAGAAAGCATGATTCGATTCAAGCGGGGCGATAAATATATATTGACTTCGAATGAGTACAGTATGTCTGTATTGGATTCGGACAGCATCAAGCGTTATTCGAATCTAACAAAGAAATTTGTTGAACAAATCGGAAACATAGTGGTGAAACCTAATGTCCAAGCTGGATGAGGCTGAACAGAAATTAAAATTTGCGGACTATCTTCTTCAGAGGGAAAATAATGCAGGACTTCTTGACGGTGCCATGAAGCACATTTTGCAGGCAGCAAACAAAGCAGTTGCTGAACTTTTGGTTCTTGATGACAAAAGCTCAATTAGCCCGCTGTTAATTGGGAAAAAATTGGCAGAAGGTTCTGAAAAAGAAAAGGAATTTTCAGCATATTATCTGGGTCTCTGGAAAATGACTTTGAAACCTGCTACAGCCGTAGAAGTCACAAATGCTTATAAACGTGTGCGAGCTTTCGTAGATTACGTAAGAGAGGCACGCATACGTTAGGGGAAAAGGAGCAACCTGCGGGCTGCTAAGATTTTACCGAAGTACTCTTTCTATGCGTTTTAAACATGAAAAAAGAATCGTACGTAGTAGATACGTCTATAGTTATAGAAAGAAAAGTAACTGAATTGATAAAAGAAAAGAAGATTTCTGGAAAAATAATAATTCCAAATGCAGTTCTTGCAGAATTAGAGCACCAGGCAAATGAGAATCAGTCTGAAGGTTTCATCGGCTTGGATGAAATCAAAGAGCTCAGGTCTTTAGCAGAACAGAATGTGATTGAACTTGAATACGTTGGAAAAAAACCAACTGAGACTTACATTAAAGGCGCCAGAGGCGGCGCCATCGATGATTTAATCAGGGATACTGCAGCAGAGAAAAATGCGATCCTGCTGACGGGAGACCGAGTTCAGGCATTGGTTGCAGATGCCACAGGAATACAAACGATGCTGATTCTGCCTGTTTCTGTAAAGGAAGTTGGGGCCTTGAATATAGAGAAGTTCTTTGATATAACAACAATGTCCGTTCATTTGAAAGAAAACACAATTCCAAAAGCAAAGAAAGGCAGGCCAGGCAACTGGGAATTTGTAGAACTAAGCAAAGACAAGCTCACAGGGCATGATGTTAAGTTATTAGCATCAGACGTTATTGAAAAAACGAAATTATCTGAGGGTTCTTTCATTGAAATTTCAAATCCCGGAGTTACAATCGTACAATTCAAGAATTTTAGAATTGTAATCACAAAACCGCCATTTGCAGACGGCTGGGAGCTGACTGCAGTAAGGCCGGTTGCAACTTTACATATCGAGGATTACAAACTGCAGCCAAATATAATGCAGCGTTTGAAAATTTCAGCCTCAGGAATTTTGTTGTCAGGAGCTCCGGGCTCTGGTAAAACAACTTTTGCGTCAGCGCTGGCGAAATTCTATTTGTCACAGGGAAAAATTGTGAAGACAATTGAGAGTCCGAGGGATTTGCAGGTGCCTGATGAAATCACGCAATATTCAAAAGCCCTAGGCAACAGAGATGATATACATAATGTCCTTCTATTAACAAGACCAGACTACACTATTTTTGATGAAATGCGTGTAACAGAGGATTTCAGGTTATATGCTGATTTGAGGCTTGCGGGTATTGGATTGGTAGGGGTTATTCACGCAACAAATCCCATAGATTCAGTACAAAGGTTTGTTGGCAGAGTTGAATTAGGAATGATTCCTCAAATTATAAACACAATAATTTTCATTGAAGATGGAAACGTTGCAAAAGTTCTTGATTTGCAGCTGAGAGTGAAAGTGCCAAATGGTATGATAGAGGCGGATTTGGCTAGACCCGTTGTTGAGGTTAAAGATTTCGACACGGGAGATGTGGAGTATGAAATGTATGTCTATGGCGAACAAACAGTGGTTATGCCGATAAAGAAAAGATTCAAAGCAAAAACAAGAGCTCAGGAGATTTTTGGCAGGCCAGTAGACTTCAAGCTGAAGGAAGAGAAAAAGTTTATCAGCTTTTACTTTTCAGAACCCGTTAGAACAGCGGTGCTGCAAGTCGAAGGCAAGGAATTCGCAACTTTGCCAGTTGACCGGTCTGGTCAGGTGAGACTGCACAAGAAAAGCAAGCTCGGAAAAAGAATTGCAGAAGCTTTGCACGAAGGCCTGCACATGGACTTCATAGCCACGGGATGAAATGAATAATCTATATTTGCTTGGAGTAGGAGCAATTGTCATAGGAATTATTTTGATTTTAGTTTCCTTTTTGGCGAAAGATGCAAAAATAGAAACAAAGACGGCATTTGTTGGGATGATAGGCCCATTTCCATTTGGTTTTGGAAATGACAAGAATGCAGTCTATTTTGCAATGGCTATAACAACAGTTGTTTTTGTCCTGTATTTTATTTTCTTTATTCTAAGAAAGCCGTTGTAACTTCAATTCAACTTGAAGTTACAGAATTATTTAAATACTGGATTTTTATCTTGATAGTATGGAAAAACGATTTGCAGTCGGCGTGGTACTTGCTGTGCTAGTATTCATAGCTATTGCTTTCATGTCTGTTAGTCAGCCAAAGGTAGAATGGACAGCCAAAGATCGCCTCGGCAATGTTTACAACTTTGAAAGTTACTCCACACCCTTAAATGAGAATACTGCTTGTACAGTTGCGATGATCGCCGCTAAGAATTTACCCGGCGGGGCACCCGATTTTGATTGTAATGAAATTAATGGTCCAGATGTGCCAAAAAGTGCTCCATGGATTGTAGAGTCTACACCAAAGCCCGTAGCTCCAACTGAATCTATGCCTGATAATACAGTAGTTATTCACGTCGAAATAGATGAAAGCACCTTGACGGTAACAGTCAGACAAGACATAAAAGGAGAGGTATTTGATTTTATATAGGATAAATAAAATGGAGAAAATGAATTTCTTTGTGATGATCCTAGTGCTTGTGTTGGCAATAGGATTGGTAGCAGTGACTTACGCAAAACCGCAAGTAGTTAATGTCGGAACTAGTGCTGAACAAAATACTTTGGATGTTTCAGCATCTAGCACGGCGTCCGCGGATCCAGATATTGCAGATATTTTTGTTACTGTAGAGACTATATCAGATACAGCAGCAAAAGCACAAGACCAGAATGCAGCAACAGTAGGTTCTCTGAGGATGGCTCTGCAGGGTTCAGGCTTGGTAAAAGAAGTTACAACAAATTCTTACAACATTTATCCGGATATCAGCTATGACCCTGAAAGTGGAAGGTCAATTGTAAACGGCTACATAGTATCGCACAGTTTGAAGATAAGTACTGAAAGCATGACTGGCGTTGGAAAAATCCTAGATGTGGCAGTTGCAAATGGCGCAAGCACAGTTGATTATGTAAGCTTCTCTTTATCAGAAACTAAAGCAGAATCTCTGAAACAGCAGGCGCTGGCATCAGCAGCAAGCAAAGCAAGAGAGGAAGCAAAAAAACTGGCAGCAGCAAGCGGAGTAACTTTAGGCAAGCCGGTATGGGTGACTGAGAACAGCTATTACCAGCAGCCGCAAACATATTACGGCGGCGCAAAATTAGCAATGGAATCTGCAGCGCCCACACAAGTGGTGCCTGGCGAGATAGAAGTTACAGCAACTGTAAGCATTAACTACGAAATTGCTTAAAAAACACGATTTCTTTTAATTTATTGATTTTGCGCCTGTAGCTCAGCTTGGACAGAGCGGCTCACTCCTAATGAGCAGGTCGGGAGTTCAAATCTTCCCGGGCGCGTTTCTTTTAATCAACTTTGTAGAAAACTTCTGCGTAACTGACGCAGTCAGCTTGCTGAAGGCTTAGTCCACTTTGTAAAAGACTTCAGCATAGTGAGTCTTTGATTTGAAGCCTGAAAGCCAGTTTGAGATTCTGCCGAAAACCACATATAGTGGAATAAGGGCTTGGCTCTTGAACATTTCGAGAGCTCTTTTTTTCACCGTGATAGTTTCACTGATATCAATGTAAAATCTTGGTCTTTCCCGGTAAGCAAACTTTACTGGAACAGTAACCAGGAATTCAAACAAGTCTGGCTTTTTCTGTAATTTGTTTACGTAGTCTCTGACAAAAGCGGATACGGAGCTGTGCGCAGAATGCGGGTCATCAATGCTGTGCACATATATCTGTTCAGGATTGTATTTAGCAAAAATGTCGTCAAATTTTTTTGCTGTTGAAGGTTCCTTTATTTCATCGACAAATTTGGAGTCTGATAGGCTCAAAAATATGGTATCTCTAATGCCAAGAATATCAAAAGCGCGCTTTGCTTCCTTTATTCTTTGCATAGTTATGATTTGCGGGTCTTTCAAAGGGTCTGAGCCCTCTCCATAGGAGAAAACAACAACAACAACTTTCTTTCCTTCTTTTGCTAGCTTGGCTATTGTTCCTCCAGCTCCGAGTACGCCATCGTCCGGGTGTGCAGCACAAAATAGTATTGTCATAGCAAGTGCGCCGGCTGGGATTTGAACCCAGGCAATTCGCTTGGAAGGCGAAGGTCCTCTCCTGCAAAGGAGACTAGCTGACGAAACTAGTCAGCTCTGTACCAGGCTAGACTACCGGCGCATACCTAACTCCTGCTATAACAATTTATAAATTAATGCTTTTCTTTCAATATTGTCAATTACTCAAGTTTTATATACTTTAGCGTACAAATGCCTTGAATGAAGCTGGCAGCACTTTTTTCAGGCGGAAAGGACAGTACTTTTGCTATACATAGAGTCCGACAGCAAGGTAGAGAGGTTTCTTGCTTACTGACGCTAAAATCCGCGAATCCCGCCTCATACATGTTCCACGTGCCAAACATAGACATGGTCAAACTGCAGGCGAAAGCACTCGGCTTGCATCTAATTTTCAAGAAAACGTCCGGAATCAAGGAAGAGGAATTGAAAGACCTGAAATCAGCCTTGACAGCTGCAAAACGCCTCTACAAGATTGATGGTGTTGTTTCGGGCGCAATAGATTCTGAATACCAGAGATACAGAGTAGAAGCAGTTTGTGCTGATGTAGGACTAAAATCTTTGGCACCACTCTGGCATCTGGAGCCTGAGAGGTATCTTATAGAACTAATAAAAGAAGGCTACGAAATAATTATTGTTTCAGTAGCATCTGGTGGTTTGGACCACACCTGGCTCGGAAGAAAGTTAGATTTGCAGGCACTTGAAGACTTGAAAAGAGTCAGAGATAAATTCGGAATACACATCAGCGGTGAAGGTGGTGAGTATGAAACTTTAGTCGTCGATGGTCCTATTTTCAACAAGAGAATTGAAATCTTAGAGTTTGAAAAAGTCTGGAAAGAAGATTCCGGGATCTTTATTGTTAAGAAAGCAAAGCTAGTGAATAAAAAGAAAACTAAAATGTAGATTTTAAATAAGTTTTCAATTCAAGAAGAAATAGTATTCTCAACAAAATAAATTCTTTTAAAAGGTGGAGTTCTTTAACCCCGAGAAGGTGCAAACATAGCTAATTTCAAAGTACTGCTAGCATTAGGCTCGCCTAGTGACAAGGAAGTTGTGGGAATCGATAAATTAAAGATTCCGCCTGAACTAGAGGTTTATCTTTCTGTTGCTTCTGCACACAGAGTTCCAGATTTAGTTGTAAGGCATGCAAACGAACAAGTTTGGGATGCTGTAATTGCTGGTGCAGGCATGACAAATGCACTAGTAAGTCAATATCTTACCATGCTTGGCGAAAGATCGAATATGCCCCTGATTTTAGGTTTGCCTATTGTTGATAGCAGAACTGATGGCTTATCGTCATTACTTTCATCCACAGAATTGCCGCCAGGTTACCCTGTTGCTGTTGGGAAGATGAATGATGCTCAACATCTGATTGATTCTGCACATTACTTTTTGACAACGAACTTCACATCCATAGATTTGATAAATGCCAGTGGTAATACCAAACCAATATTAAAAGCTAAAGAGGTACTGGATAAGTTAGAGGTACAACACGCACTTATTGATTTGCAATCACAAACATATGCGCCGAATGAGCGTGCGCTAAAATTACGGGTTGTGCAAACTTTGATAGGGTCTACACCTGCGTTAGTATCTTTTGTTTCTGACAAGTATATAGCTCAAAATCATAGCTTGCAGCCAGGCATGCTGCAAGTCGGACATGGGGCAGGAGACAATCTTGCATTGTATGGTGCAAAAATACTGGCTAGGCATGACAGAGGACTCGCTGAAAGGATAATCGCATATATTGAACAAGGGAAAAAGAAATATGACGAATATAAAGAGATAAGAAAAATTGGAGGCTCAAAATGACTAAATACGTCAAAGTTTTAGACCACAAAACAAGTGTGAAAACAATTTCGATTATAAAAGAACCAAGCGCGACAGAACTAGGATTGGCCGATTTTAAGTTCAATCCAGTTTTCAGTGTTTTTGATGTTGGGACGATCGTACCGCCCATACCGCTCGACAATACAACAATTGCAATAATGGCAGGTTATAACTTTGAATTGTTGCAAAAAGAAGGCGTACCAACACATTATGTTGGAATGGTGCACGACGGAGAGCTTATTTCCGCAAAGGACGCGATAAAAGAAGGGCTTACTCCAGACACTCTGAGGTTCAAACTTGTAAACGTATTGAAACCTAGGTTTGCAGATGGGCGATGGGATTACAGCATTTTTGAAAATCCCTCAGTGAATAATCAGGTTATTCCATTGGAATTGATAACGAGAAATAAAATTGGAAAAAGCAGTTCTGTTTGGAAAAGAGTTGCAAGGGGAGAGATAACATTAGCTGAACTTGGCATACCTGAAGATATTAAGCCCGGAGATCCTTTACCAAAACCTCCCGTTTTAGATTTTAGTACAAAATATGAGTCAGAAGACAGATACTTTAGTCCAAAAGTAGCGCAGAAATTAGCTTACTTATCAGATGGTAATTTTGAAATCCTTAATGGGGTTACAAGAAATGCAAGTCAAATAATGACTGCGCACGCAGCCTCTGTAGGCTTTGACAGAGAAGACGGGAAAGTCGAGCAAGTTACTTTTGTATATGAAGGTGAAAGGATTTTTGCTCTGGGCGATTGTGTTTGTACATGGCATGAGGACAGATTGCTTTACAAAGGGCAGGCCATCTCAAAACAACTTATTAGAGATAAAATTGCTGCAGTAAATCCTGCTTGGAAAGCAGAAATTGATAGGGCAAAAGATGAAGCCAACGCAAAAGGTGTGGAAAACTGGAAAACTCTAATAAATCCTGCGATTTCTTATAATTCACCATCAAAGGAATTTTTCCAAGCATATAATGCGCTGGCGCGGGCAGCTACAAACAAGTGGATAGGGTCCGTACTTTATCTAGACGATATTAATCTCGAACAAAGAATTGAGGAATTCAAAAGGGTAGCTTAGGAGTAGGTTTTAAAGACTTAGCTACTTGTTGCGGGCATGCCTAACGAGGATTTAGACTTAGTTTCAAAATTATCGCCAGAAGGAAGACTATTAGCTCGCGAACACCTGAAGTGCAGCAGCCCTGATGATGCAAAATATTGGAAAGATACTGCTACACTATCTGAAACTTTTCTTAGCGCACATGCCGAATGGCTGGCATGTGCATATGTTCAGAAAGTCCTTTTGCAAACAAGAGTTGAATTTGGTAAAGCAGAACAGAGGCACTTGGCAGACGTGGAAAATGCCATGCCAAAAATTGATACGCTTAATATTGCTCTTCTTGAAGATAAGTTACTGCACGACCAGAAGGCTGTCTTGGCAGAGTTTAGTAGGCATGTCAGCCCAGAAACCCTTGCACTAATGCACCCAGGTACAACATCTTATGATATTTTAGATACTGCGAGGTCTTGGCTGCTAAAGCGATGCTGGAAAGAAGGTTTCCGACCAAAAGTTGCTGAAGTTATAAGCAAGCTTTGCGATCTAGCTGAACTTTACGCAGGAATTTCAAAACCAGAGGAAACTGGACCAGTTTTGCAAACGGGCCGTACGCATTTACAAAACACATCACCAGTCGTCTTTGGCGCAGTTTTAGCGGGCTATGCAGCAAGGCTCGCAGCCCGAGTCGAAAGGGCTGATGCCGCGTTTGGTGACTTGCGCGGAAAAATCAGCGG